>OCVV010001309.1_pt1 | contig 13754 bp, 23 predicted proteins | sample 1539721 | NCBI WGS metagenome assembly OCVV01 (sample SAMN02144230, study PRJEB22623) | gut metagenome | biome: sheep rumen | host: Ovis aries | place: New Zealand
TCCAACAGTGTCCGCATTTGATATAATAGGGTTGCCGGAGACTGTCGGTGACGATAAAGATTTAATAGTTGAAATTTAGCATTTGGGTGAGGACTTAGATGCTGATATATAAAAGCCACTTTCTTTAGGGAAAGTGGCTCTTTTTTTTATTTTAAGGGATAAAAGGAGAGTGAATTAGTATGGCGAATATTGAGATTCCAGTTAGTTTAGGCTTAAAAGATGCTTAGTCACAAATTAATTAGTTACGTTAGGCATTATAGTAGAGTGTAAAGCTAGATTCTTCTGCAGGAAAAAGTCTTACTTCAATATTAGATTCTGCTTAGAAATCGGTTGATAAATTAACTGGGAAAATGTCTAATGCCTTTAAAAGTGCTTCTGGTTCATCAAGTTTTTTAAAAGACTATGAAAAAATGATTGAACTATTAACAACCGCTACATAGAAAATGACTAATTTGGGAGTAACTGATATTAAATTTTCTGTAAGTGATTAGCAAGTTGTTGATAGTACCATACAAAAAATTTAGAGTTTATAGCAAGCGTTGGAAAGCATTCAAGATGGTAAAGCTATTGAAGTCATAAAAGTATCTTAGGTTAATGGCATAGATAATTTAAGACAATAGTTAGCTCAGTTAAAGATAGATGCCTCTAAGTTGAGTTTCAGTGAGATTGGAGACAAGTTAGAAGAAGCGGCGAACTAGGCAAATACCGAAGTAAAAGATTTGACTAATAACATTTAGAATATTAATTCTTAGATTGGCAAATTAAATACATAGGGATTTTAGGATATAGCAAATCTCTCTGATTTTTCTACAAAAGGCGTTTCTAGAATATTAGATGCCGGCAACGTTGATTCTGTTAATGATAAATTATAGAAATTGGCAGCAACAATGACCGATATTACTGTAAAACCAATGACTGCAACTGCGGGATAGGATATTACAGCTTTTATTACTTCATAGACATAGGCAATTGAAAAGCAATATAATAGATAGATTTAGACAATTTAGTCAAAAAAAGATGAAATTAATTCCATTATCAATGATGTAACCTAGGCTGGAGCACGTACTTCAAAGAATGGTACAGTTAGTTATGGGCATTGGACTAATGAGTAGATGTAGTAGTTAATGTCCATGCCAAGTGTTGAAAATATTATCAAAAAATTAAAAGAAGATACAAGTTTAAATTTTGATAGTTTAGGGATAAGATAGCAATTTGTAAAATTTAGAGAAGCTTTAAATTAGGAATTGTAGTCTTTAAATACTCAATAGATTAATTTATAGCAGTTAAGAGATAATGTTAAAACTGAAGTTAGTAAAGTTTTTGATAATGTTGGAGAGGCTGTAGTAGGGTCTAGAAGCTAGCTTTAGAGTAGTATTAAAAGTTTATTCGCAAACTTAGGAATTAGTGGTGACGAATTAAAGAAAATTTTTGATATAAATTCTATTTCTTCTGGCGAAAAAATGTTAGATGTTATAAATAGAATTAAAGCCGGATTAACTAGCTATATTGCTACTTTAGATAAAACAGCAAATACCGATTTGGCTGCTAAATTATAGGCTGCACAAACAGCTTTTAATGATTTAACAAATGCACAGAATACAAATAAAGCCGTTTCCTAGGAAAGTAATGGTGTTGCTTAGTCTCTTTAGGAATAGATTAATACTTTAGCTGCATAGATTTAGGCTTTAGTTGATAAATATAATGCGTTGACAGGGAGCCATATTACTTTTGATACTAGTGGTATAGAAGGAGCAAAAGGTTAGATAGAAAGTTTTATTTAGTCATTAAATAAATTATAGCAAAAATAGCAATCACTTAGTAATATATAGATGGCTGTTAATCGTTGGATGGGTTTCTGGCAAGTCTTAAATATGACTAAATCAGCGATTAATGACATGAAATAGCATATTCAAGAATTAGATACTGTAATGACTTCTATTTCTGTCGTTACTAATTTTTCTCAAGAAGATTTGTGGGGACAGATAAGCCAATATAGTAAAATTGCTCGTCAGTATGGCGTTGCTATTAAGGGTGTTTACGAAGTTTCATAGATTTACTATCAACAGGGCTTGCAGTAGAATGATGTAATGACATTAACTACTGAAACCTTGAAGATGGCTCGTATTGCCGGTTTGGACTATGCTACCGCAGCAGACTATATGACGACAGCTATTCGTGGCTTTAAGTTGGAAATGACAGATGCGGCGCATGTTACTGACGTATTTAGTGCTTTGGCTGCTACAACAGCTTCTAGTACTGAAGAAATCGCTGTCGCTATTAGTAAAACTGCAGCATCCGCGGAAGCTGTTGGCGCAAGTTTTGAAGCTACAAGCGCAATGATGGCGACCATGATTTCTACCACTCGTGAATCTGCTACTAATATTGGTACAGCATTAAAATCTGTTATTTCTCGTTATGGTGAAATGACAAGTGATCCAAGCAAAACAGTAGACTCTGAAGGCGAAGAAATAAGCCTTAACAGAGTTGATAAAGCTTTGCAAACTGTTGGTATTACAATTCATGATACAGCAGGGCAATTCCGTGATTTTGATGATGTAATGCTTGAATTAATGGAGAAGTGGGATTCTCTTGATTCTCTATCTCAGCGTTATATTGCTACTTTAATGGCTGGTAATAGACAGCAGTCTCGTTTTTTGGCATTAGTTAGTAATGTAGATGAATATAAGAAAGCATTACAGACCGCAATGGATTCTGAAGGCACGGGTGAATTACAGACATTAAAAACTTTAGACTCTATTGATGCTAAAATTGAAAAAATGAAAGTTACAATTCAGGAATTCTATACGAGTTCTGGGTTGGAAGAATTATATAAAAATATCTTAGATACTATTACTAATATTGTTGTCGCCGCAAACAGTCTTCCAAAAATGTTTGGTAAAATTCCTGGATAGGCTATAGCAATAGGCGCCAGCATTATTAGTACAATTAAATCTGTTCTTACTTTATTTATTAATTCTATTTCTGCAGGATTAGATTAGATTAAAGGAAAAAATACTTCACTGCTTTAGGCAATAGTAGAGGCGTGGAGCCGCGCAGGTACAGAATCTGCTACTAAATATAAGACTAATTAGCAAGCTGTATTAGAATCAGGATAGGTTCGGCAGAATTCAAATTTAAAGGCGGGACGCGGAAAAACTTCAAAAGAATTAAGTTCAACTGGAAAATTGATTTCTACTTATGCAGGTGCGGCGGCTTCTATTATCGGTAGTCTTTTTACCACGACAAGTTTAGCTAAATATGGAGCTAGTTCTAGTATTAATTAGGATAAGGAAGCTGGTATCTGGGGTATAGCAGGCGGTTTAAGTTCTATAGTTGGCGGAGGCTTAACCGGCCTTGCGACAGGCGGACCCATAGGAGCGCTTTTAGGTACAATTACATCAGCTGTAACGCAAATTCCAAGCATAGCTTCTGCTGTAGATATGATTTCTATATCTAGTACTCGTCGTGTAGAATTAGCTGAAAAAGCTGCGACAGAAGCAAAAACTGAAGCAACAAAATAGAAAGCTGAAACTTCTAATTTAGCTAAAGCGGTTGATACATATAAAGAATTAGAAGCTAAAGCATATAGTTCTGCAGAAGCCATGCAAGAATTTAAAGATCATATGAATACTTTAGCAGAATCCTATCCTAATTTAATTTCAAGAATGGATGAAAGCGGTAATTATATTGTTGAATTAGAAACGTTAGAAGGAGCTCTTGCTGCTGCTCGTGAAAAAACCGCAATCGCAACCGCAAATGCAACTAAAGCTGAATTAGATGCTAAGAAAGAAACTCAAGAAGTTTGGTAGGAAGCTTATAATAAAACAACAAATTTAGAAGATATAAGAACTACTAGCGATGATCAGTGGGCAGCTGAAAGAGACAACTGGGAAGATTTATGGATTGGATATGGCTTTTCTAGAGAGTATAAAGAATTTGGAGAAACTGCAAAAGAAAAAATATTAGGGCTATATAATGCATTAGTGCCAGAAAATTAGCAATTAGAACAATTGGGCGATTTTTCAGATGAAAAAGTCCGTAATTAGGTAAATTAGGTAATTAGCGGTTTTAAAAAGTTAAATATTCTTAACATTTATAATACATTAGAAGATTAGGTAAAAAATCTTTAGACAATTGATTCGTCTTTGTCTTTAGAAGAATTAACAGGTTTTTCCGATTGGGATGTTATTGATAATAGTCCAGTTAATATTCTTAAGGCCGCTTAGCGGTTAAATCAACGAGCAAAAGAATATGTATCTCATTATAGTAACCTAATTGATAATATTGGAAATGTTCTTGTTAGTGAACGAGCCGATATTACAATTTAGCGAGTTTCGAAGCAGGATTTATCAGATACTTTTGATTATGAAAAACATGGAAAAACAATTTAGAGTTTAATGTCTCATAATAAAAAATTATCATTATTAGCTTAGCAAGATACAGAAGAAAGCGAGGAGTTTGAATAGGCAGCTGATAAAAGGACTTTAGATTATTTAGATTATTTTAAATCTCATACGTAGACATTAAAATATATAGAAGAAGATTTGAATCTAGATGAATTTTCATCATTGAGTTTATTAAAAAAAGAATTAAACAAAAACATTGCATAGGATGATTCAGGTATTGATGAAGAAATTTAGAAAATATATATTAAATAGTGGTAGGATAATAGAAATGATATTCTTAATCGATATCGTAAACAAAGACAACAGATATTCGGTACTAATGAGATTCCTAGTGAATTTTTTACAGAAAAATTTACAAATTCTACTTTATTAGCTATTCAAAATGATTTTACTAAATATTCATCTATACAAGAAGGCGGCAATTTTGCAAAAGCAGGCGCTTATTTAAATAATATGAAAGCTGTATATGGTGCTATAAAACAACTCAGTAATTCAGAGTAGTTATAGATTGCACCATTGATATAGGACTTAGATTTATCAAATCCAGAAGAACTTCGTTCTGTGTCAGATACACTTACAAATATGGGTGGCAAATTTGCTGAAATTGCTCCAGTTTTTACAAATGCTGCGAATCGTTGGGCTACTAGCGCTGCAACATTATTAGAATCCTTAAGTTCTTCTACTCAAGAAACCGCGAAGTCTATTGAATCTTCCATTGCTGATATGAGTAAAACGTTTAAGTATTCTGAAGCATTAGAAAAAGCACAGGCACTGATCGATGCTAATAAAGATTAGGATTTAGAATTTAATTAGTTATATACTTTTGATAAAGATGCTGGTGGGTATATTAAAACTGCTGATGCTTTAATGCTTGAACTATAGAGTTTTAATGATTAGCAATCTAAAGCAATAGAATAGTCTATTGAAGATTACGGTACTACTTTAAATAAACTGTCTTCTTATGAAAATATTAACTATAGAAATAGATATAATAAAAGTAAACAAAAAAAGACTCCAGAAGAAATATAGCAAGCATAGGAAGAAGTCAAGCAACAGTTTGCAGAATATTTAGGCTTGACAGATGATGAATCATAGATAGATTTAGATAGATTATGGTCTGAATATACAACTATGATAGAAGCATATGAATCTACTCCTGAAGATACGCGTGGCAGATGGGACGATTTTGTTGATACTTATTTAAAAGAGCATAGTGTAGATTTATAGAAAAAATTAGAAGAAATTAAACAAATGCCTTAGAAGCTAGCATTAGAAGAATTATAGTCATTTGACTATACCTCTATTGCAAGTGGAAAAGGAACTACTTAGAGTAAGGAAGAATTAAAAGCGCTAATTACAACTTCTTTAAAGGAAGGAACGCAATTTGATTTTAATACTTTCTGGGAAAATTTACTTAAAGGTAATATTGATAGCGCTAATGAAGCCTTAGCAAAGGCTGATTTGGGGCAAATCTCTAAAAATGAATTTAATCGTACACGTTTTGAAAGTTTAACTAATCTTTATAATAAAATTGCTTCGGGTGATGTAATCTTTGATGCCTTAACCAAAGATGAGCAGATCTTATTAAATTCAGTTTTAAAAGAAGATTCTAAATTATCTGAAGGTGATGGTGCTGAAAAAGTGGGCGCTGCGGCGGACAATGTGTGGTAGGCTATTATTGCATTAATTGCCGCAGGTGCAGGCACATTAAATGAAGTCGCTGATACTGTTGCTAATAAAGCTAATTAGAATTTCAAGGATAGTAATGCCGGAAAGCAATATGATTTATTAACAAGTTATAAAGATGGTTTTACTTCAACAGAAGCTTAGAATTTAGGATTCTTAGATGAAAATGGAAATTTAAAAGAAAAATTTACACAATATTTGGAGCAAAATAGTGCAGGTAACTGGGTGGCCAAGGCGGGTTAGGATGCTGCAAGTGTTATTACTGAATTGGCCGGCATTTTAGGGATTGCTATTGATAAAACTACTACTGAATATAAAACTACAATAAAAGAATCAGTTGATACTGAAATTGCAAATCTAGATTCTAAAAATACTGATAAGCAGTTTGCTTCTGTTTTATCATAGATGAGTTCTGCCTCTGAAGGAACGTTAATTAATATTAGTTAGATATCTCCTGCCGCGAGAAACCGTTTAATATAGGCTGGGTATGATATTAGTGGTAACATATTAAAAGTTGGCAATGAGGCTGCGATGAATGCTGCTCTTGTTAAATTAGAGCAACAATCAACTTCCGGTGGAGCATTCTGGAAGAAAAATGCTTTATCATAGAAAGAGTTAACTAAACAGATTGACGCTTATAATTAGAAGACATCAAAGTATACAGGTCTTTCGGGAGCATTAGGCTCTACGGTTTCCAGTGATGCCGCAACAAAATTGGCCAATAGCTTTGGTAAATATGGCGACGATGTAAAGACGTTCATGGAAAGTCTCGGGTTTATTTTTGAAAAAAATTCCAATCTTTATTTAGCAACTGATGATAGTATTGCAAGTATATAGGAAAAAATAGTTGAGCTTTCTGCTGAATTAGATAACGTAGAAGATCCTGCTCAAAAACAATATTTACAAGAATAGATTGCAACATTTTAGGCTACTTTAGATGATCTTCGTGATTCCAAAACATATAAGAGAATAAATGCTTTAACTGGTTTGCTTGGTAACTATACCGATGTTACCAATCAAAATATTTAGGATTTTCAAACATAGTTTTCTGAACTTACAGATATTAATATTAATGATTATTTGGTAACCTCTGATCTAACAGGCAAACGTAGTTTAAAAATAGAAGAATTACGTAAAGCTTTAGAGCCATATTCTGAATAGTTAGGTATAGATATTAATTAGGCTTTTGCTGATTATGTTGGAGCTTATGCTGATACTTATACTAAATCAGTTTCTGATGCAATTTCTTATTCTAAATCTGGTACCACTTCTTTAAAAGAAATGGAAGATTTTGTTAAGAATTATAATGAATTGTTAGGAGAAAGTATAACAACTGACGAAGCATTCGCATATGATTCAGAGCTATAGAGCTGGTTATTAAATTCTGATTTAATGTTAAAATATGCTTAGGCTCGTGCGCAACAACTTGGACTGATTGATGCTGACTTAGAAACATATATTAATGATTTACTTAAATCTGATGTTGCAAATTAGATTGATCAGTCTTTATCCGGTTTACTTGAAGGTTCAGAAAAAGATACACAAGATTTATAGGATGCTTTAAGTAATTATTATAAAAATTTCTATGAGAACGAAAGATAGTCTGCAATTAATAATGCAAAGAAAAGTGCATAGCTTTTAGAACAAAGACAAAAAGATTTATATACTCATGGAAAGCTTACATTAAAGGCTGATAATAAATCTGTAATCTTAGACAGTGGTTTTGATCATGTAAAAACAGTTGAAGAAATTGAAACTGAATATGCACAAAAAATTAGTAATGATGTTCAAGTGGCAATAGATACTTTGAAAGCCGGCGGCTCCAATGCGGTTGCAATTTATAAAATCTTTAATCCTGATGCAACAGAAGAAGAGCTTGCAAAAATTTATTCTGCTGCATTTGATAATTGGAGTTCTGTTGTAAAGCAGCTTTCTGAAGTAACTTAGGGTTCATTTGTTACAGGCCATTTACGCGATATTTTAGCTGAATTAAATATGTTAGATGGTGAAAATGTAGTCAATTCATCATTTGATATGGTAGCTGTATATCGTAATATTTATAGTCAAATGGCAAAGACAAACGGTGCTACTATTTCAGGTTTAAATGATGTTTATGCTGAATTATTAACTGCAGAAGACCGTCAAAATGTAGATATTGTTGATATGCTTAAAAATGCTTCTGGAATGTCTTATGATAGTTTAGGTAAGTTACTTGCTAGATACAATATTACATTAGAACAAGTGCTATAGAATGAAGCAACTGCTGCATAGTTTGGTTTAGAAAGAACTGGTTTTGGCTAGGTCAGATTAACTAATTGGGATGCATTTGCTAAATCAGTATTTAATACCGATGATTTAAAAGCTCTTTATAATAATCCTGATTATATTAGCGCATATCATTCTTATATTGATGGACTAATTACTATAAATGAGACCGCAGAAGAAATTATTTAGAAAGGCGTTGCTGACGAGCTTACTTCTTTAGGAAAGATAAAGCGTGGAGATACACTCAACTTTAGTTATCTAGATAGAGCATTTAATGATATACTTGAGCATCGCTATGATCAATTTACAACCAATAACGTTAAAAATTTAGGCAATCGCGTAGAAGTATCTCCAGAAGTAATGAATAAAGCTTTTGGAAAATTTAATTGGTTTGAGCCGCTTCAAGAAGGAGACTATGCTACTATATTCGGTAGAACTTTTACAGGAAAGCAGTTTGAAGGAATAGAAGATAATATTGGAATTTCTATTGCTTAGATTGATGAAGCTGGAAATGCTATTACTGATGTTTAGGGATATCTTTAGTTTTTAATTGACGAAGCTATAAAGCTAGAAGGCTTTGCAGATACATCTACTATTCGTGCTTTAGATAAAAAGTATATGAATTTAATTATGGATACCCATAATTATGATAAAAATTTAAGTGATGATACTATATGGAAATCTTAGGATGAAATTACATAGATCATTCATGAAGCTGAAGAATTACCAAAGAAGATTGCTGACTATAAAGATTAGCTCGCTATGTTCGGCGCAACCTTTGAAAATGGTATTTTAGATATATCTGAAGATGCTAATTTAATTAATATTGCTAGCGTATTTCAAGCAATGATTAATGATAGCGGACTTCAATTAACAGACACAACGAGAGCGGCTTTTGAAGATTCTATATAGCAAATTATTAGTACCTATACTACCGCTATTACTAAAGGCATTGAAGGCGGACTTACAAATGTAGAAGCTAATGATTTACGTATGCAGGCTGCTGATCTCGGAATTTCAAATATAACCTTTGAACAAACTACAAAAGGATTACAACTTTCTCAAAAGTCAGCAATTGAACTGTACCAAGCAATGGCGAAAGTTGACGGACTGTAGGGGAAAATTCTATTTGATAAGTTAGCAGATTAGTTAAGTAAAGCCAATGAAAACTTTGCATCAACAGAAGCTTTACTTAATCATATGGTAGATTTAAGTACTAAGTTGGCTAAAGTAGACGGAAAAGTGCCAGATTCTCGCCGCGCTGAATATGAAGCCGAATTAGCTATAGCAAAAGAAATCGTAGCTGTTCGTAGTACTCAAAAAGATGAGTCCTTTAACTTTATGAGCAATAAGATTCCAGAAGGTTAGAATAATCCATTAAATTATGCTAAAAACTGGACTCAAGCAATTAAAGCTATTAATGATGCTTATAAAGTTAAAAACACTAAAGATTTAAATGCTGGCGGAGTAAAACACACCCAGACCGGTTATATGGCCTATGAAAATTTCTATAATATTATTAATGAAATTAATAATATGGCTGGTATTATGGGCAAGCCAATTACTGTTGGAAAAACTATAGAAGATGGCGCTTTAACATTAGATGGTTCTTTAGAATCCGCGTCAAACTTAATAATTAAAGGAATTAAGTCCTTGACTGCCGTAGATACTGGAGAAATGATGGTAAATATCGGCGGCTTAGGAATTTCTTTGGCTAAAGGTGGAAAGGAACTAAAATCTGGTATTGATGACGGTATTGACGCAATTGCTGATGCTCAAATTTCCGCATTAGATGGCACAATTGCTATGCTAGAGTTAATTGTTGCTATGGAATCTCTCGGCGATATTGCCGCAGACGATATAGAGATTACATTACCTGATATAGTTGTTAATGGTGAATTTACAGAGCAGTGGAATACTTCTTTAAAGAATCTACAAGACTATTATAAAAATAATAAAGATTTTTAGAAAGTAGCAAATGGCATTGTAATAGATAATAAAAAATTTATGGATTGGATGGAGCGTGATGCATCCAAGTGGGATGACGCCGATGCAGCATTCCTAAACGCTCTTTATAAAGCCGCAGAAAGTACAAACTGGAATTTAGATAAAGTAGCTGATAGCCTTCAAGGGTTCTTAAGCGGTAGTGGAATTGAAAAGTTTAATAAAACATTCAGCCTTACTTTGAATGATATTTCCTATGTTGTTTCTCATGGTGTTGTAATTGAGGTTGCTGACTGGACTAATGAAAATACTAAAGCAGTACTTCAAGAATATATGAAAAAGTCTGGAAAAAGCGAAGAAGACGCTAGAGCTGACATTCTTACTGCTTTAGAAAGTTATAGCAAAGGAGAAGGCACCACTGGCGATGTAACAATAGAAGAAGTATTAAGAGTTAAGCATAGTACACTTATTTAGCATGATAAAAAAGGTAGTTATGTTGAAGACTCTAAAGGTAATAAACATTATGAAGGATCAGCCGAATATACAGAAGCAGTTGATAAAGCCATAATGGCAGATATGAAAGATATTACTTCTGGCGAAAATATTACTGTTAAAGAAAAGGTAATTGAAACAGATTATGGAATAAAAAATAAAATCCATATGAAAGGGACTTTATAGGTTGATAAATCTATGAAGTGGGAAGTTACAGATTTGCCTAAAGAATTTGAGGACTTTGAACCTTCTTCAAATGCCCATTCATAGAGTGCTGTCCTTTAGGAAATGTACGATTGGGGCATAGGCCATGATAAAATTACTGAAACTTAGTTCCCGACCAAAGAAGCTTGGATTTATCAAACTTTCGGCTATCATGTTGCAATTAATACAGAAATTTTAAAAGATGGAAAACAAGTTACAGATCCGTCAAAAGATCCAAAGTTTAGATAGGGATTAAAGGATTTTTAGAAATAGACTGACGAACAAATTAAAGAAAAAATAGAAGCGGGCAAAGATTCCGAAGGCTATGTTACAATTAACATAGGCGACGGATATAAAATGAAATTCAATTGGGATGAAATTTCTACTGACGGCGAGAATGTGAATATGGATCTTTTAATGGAGAAATTATTCGGCGCCGGTGGTGGCGATTCTGCCTTAAAAGATACGATTATTGCTTCTATTACAGCCGCATTAACTGAACTTCCTAATTTAATAGCTAACATTAAATCTGACGGTATAGAAAGTTTAGCTGCTGCAATGAAGCAATTAGCTGATGCCGCTCAATTACTATAGAATACTCAATGGGGAACCATTTCTGAAGGTATTAATTCACTTAATAATTCTTAGCAAAAGCAATAGTAGAATTAGAATTCAGATAATTAGTCTACTACTGAAACAACAAATATAACTACTATTGTTACTAAGTTTGAGCCGGATACGGCAGCCGTTGAAAATGCGAAAAAAGAAATTAGCGATGAGCCCGTAACTATGAAAATAGATGGCGATGAGCGTGATGCAGTTGATGCTGGTGAAAGGGCTAAGGCGGCAATTAACGCAATGCGCGCTTTTATCAACATATCAACAACCGGTAATGCTACTAGCGCGATTAATAGTATTAGAAATGCTTTAACGAATTTGGCAAATGGCGGAAGACCATATGTAGCTAATATTTAGGCGCGTGTTATTCCTACAAAGCCTGGTAAAGCTGCTGGGACTCTTGGCCTTGCCCAATCCAAAGGCACTTTAATGGGCGAACTTGGCCCCGAACTGGTAGTATCCAAAGGACGTTATTTTGTGGTTGGCTAGAGCGGCCCTGAAATGGTAGATTTGGATGATGATGCAATTGTCTTTAATCATCTACAAACTCAATCTTTACTAACAAAAGGAATGTCTAGTGGACGTGGTCGGGCTGTTACAAATGAGCGCAATGCTGTTTCTTTTGCCACTGGTAATATAGGTGGCGGTCCAGCAATGGCGAGTGCTTCCGCGGCATTAGCAGCACTAAAATAGTTACGTGCAATGTGGGAATCTTTAAGAAATGCTTCTGTATCTGACCTTGCCGGCGCTGGTGGCGGCGGAGGAGGCGGCGGTGGCGGCAATAAGATTGTTGACCCCAAAGCTTGGGTTAAGACTGTTGAACGCTGGTATAATTTAACTCAAGAAATTGCCAAACTAGAAAAAGATATAACGCATGAAGAGACATTAAGGTCTAAACTTTAGTCTGACTTTAGTAAGAACGGTAAGCATTATTATAATAGTCAAAGACTTTCCTTAAAGGCTTTACGTGAATAGATTGCTGCGCAAGAATAGCTTAATCTATCTAGACAGGATTATTATACAAAGCGTATTGATGCTCTTAAAAATGAGCCGCTTGGCAAATTATATACATTTGACGAGCAAGGGCAAATGCATTTCCGCGATGATGTAACAATGAATGGTTAGAAAGGCGCGATGAATTTCTTAACCGATTTAATGGGATTTGATGAAAACGGAAAAGCTAATTATACGAATGAATAGAAATACAATATATTAAAGCAATATGGTTTTGATGAATACATGAAGTATAATAGCAACGGTGAACAAATTCTATTAGATGCCGATCATAGCGGCGATGTAACAGATGAAGAGCGCGAAACTTACTATCAGCAAGCTACTGAAGCTTGGCGTGATAGAATGGATAATTTTGCCTCAGAAACCTAGTCATTATGGGATTCTATTCAGGAAGGCGAAAATAGTCTATTAGAATTATAGGCTGACCAAAATGAAATTCTTTAGGAAATGCGCGATAATTAGATTGCAGTAGAAGAAGATGTGTTGAAAGCAATTGAGGATATGCGGCAACGTGAAATTGATGCATTGCAGGATGAACGTGATAAGCTAGAAGATTCTACTGGAAAATACATTGAAGGTTTGTCTGATGCATTAAGCAAAGAACAAGAAATGTATGATAATCAGTAGCAAGAAAATGATTTGAACTAGCAGCGGCGGCGACTTGCTATTTTGTAGCGGTCTGGCGGTAGTGCAGCTGATATTGCAAATCTACAAAATGAAATCAATAGTAATGAACGTTCAAGATACTTTGACTTACAGCAATAGCAAATTGATGCAATTCAATAGGCTTCTGATTTATAGCTAGAGCGNCATGGATAATTAGATTGAACTAATGACTGAAACGCTTGAGTATCAGAAAGAATATGGATTGCTTTGGAGCGAAGTATACGATGTTATGAGTCATTCAGCCGCGCAGATTACTTCCTTTATAATGAATGGTAATTCTGAATTCTGGGCGAAGTCTCCATTAGGAAGTGCCACTTCTGCAAATGATACTCTTTTTAAAGCTGACCAATGGGTTGAATTCCGTAAAGATATGACGGATGTAACAACCGATGTAGCTAATTTAGCTTTTGCCGCTAATGAGCAGAAGAAAGCCAATGATTATAAAATTTATGATAGTGC
>OCVV011282057.1_pt1 | contig 13753 bp, 16 predicted proteins | sample 1539721 | NCBI WGS metagenome assembly OCVV01 (sample SAMN02144230, study PRJEB22623) | gut metagenome | biome: sheep rumen | host: Ovis aries | place: New Zealand
TGCTACCGCCCGCCCGCCCTTTGTGCAAGTTTCACAAACTTTCTTGTGCATATTGCACAAAACCGAAAATTCGGCAAACTGCACAAAAGGGTTTGGGGAAAATGCACAAAGCGTTGCTAATCTGTCTATGGTATAATGTAATGAGAACTATGTTTAGAAAGGAGAGTATATTTATGCAATACTTTGAATATTTAGTTAGAAGTAGATACAAGAACGTAAAGGACTTTTGCCGTGAATCGGGACTAGACCACGCTTCTGTATACGGCTATATGTCAGGGCGGCGTTTTCCTTCAGTATCCTCTTTCATGCTCTGCGCTGAAGTTTTGAACATCACAGCAGAAGATTTGTGGAAAAATTGGTATAAGGAGTACACTATAAATGGAAAGAAGTAAACTTAGCGCGGAAGTGCGGCGGCTTGCAAAACGCGCTAATCAACGTATGGTAGAACTGGAAAGACACGATTTGAACACTCCCGCATATAAAGCGGCGCAAGCAACGCTTGAAATGATGGGAAGAAAAAGTACATCAGCAAATGGGCGGCGTTTCTCGGAAACTGGTAAGGGAACTTATAACGAATTGGAACAGCAAAAAGCGGAACTTGAAAAATTCCTAGGTCATGAAACAAGCACCGTTCGCGGTTTCAAATCCATGCAGGACAGGATATTTAAAACGGCAGATAAAGACGGTGGTTTAACTGCGGCGGGTATCAGTAAAGATGAATATTTTGAATTGTGGGATGAACTACCGAATAACGCGCAAGATAGAATGTTTTATGCCGCCTATTATGTGCAAGTATTGCAAGCATATGAAATGAAGATAAAAGACGGAACTATTAAATCAGAAAACGCATTATCTATTACAGATATTACGCGAATTTTGGAAGGTAGTAAAAACTTAAAATCAGCCTTAAAGGAAATCGGATTATCTGTAAAAGATATTAGCGAAACCCGAAAGCGCTTATACAATGATTAAATCAAAGGTAAAAACCAAAGAAGGAATAGAGCCGATAACGGCTTACACGGTGGAAGAACTACCGCCAGTTGAATTACATTTTCATAAAAAACGGCGCAATAAGCGAACTTATTTATTCGCTGAGGAATTTATAACACTAGACACGGAAACAAGTCATACTGATACTTTAGCATGGATTTATCAATGGTCTGCGCGAATTAATGATGTTTACGTTTACGGCAGAAAACCGCAGGAGATAATACAATTATTGGAAGTTTTGCGGGATAGATTCGATTTATCAGACCTTAAAAAGATAATTATTTATGTGCATAATTTAGCATACGATTTACAGTATTTAAAACATTATTTTTATGGCTATGATTCTAATTTGAAAATACTTGCGACCGATGCACATAGCTATTTAATTGCAGATGTAAACGGCTTTAGATTAATCTGTTCATGGAAACTGTCAAATATGTCTCTCGACCTTTTATCTAAGACATACGGAACAAAATATGAAAAAGCCGTTGGCGAAATAGATTATACAGTAAAGCGTTATCAGGACACGGAACTATCAGATTCAGATTGGTTTTATATGTTTTCTGATGTAGCGTCACAGCATGACGGCATAACAGGATTGCTGAAAGCGCAAGGTTATAATTACTGTTTCGATGCTCCTTTTACATCTACAGGTTTTGTAAGAAACGATTGTCGTAAAGCATCCGAAAAGGCTTTAAACTGGCGTAAAAACTTCCGTAATTCTATGTTAGATTTGGAACAATATTCCTTATGCAAACAGGCTTTCATGGGCGGTTTAACAATTTGCTCGTGGAAATATGCTGGGAAAACTGTAAGGGGGAATTTGGGGCATAAAGATTTCACCTCATCGTACCCCGCCCGTCAGATGATGGACTATTTCCCAAAAGGTAAACCGTCATGGTATGGAGAAATAGAATCCGAAAGCGAATTAGAAGCGTTGCTAGATACTTATTGCTGTGTCTTCCTTCTGCATCTGCATAAGGTACAGATAAAGGAAGGAATAACCGCACCGTGTATTCCATCGTCAAAGTGCATATTGCTTGAAAACGCTTTGAAGGTAAACGGAAAAGTCATATATGCGGATGAATTAGTAATAGCTGTAACTGAAATAGATTACAAATGGATAATGCGACAATATTATGTTCATGACGGTATAGAAGTAAGTAAAATGCTCATATTTCAGCGCGGCACAATTCCCGCATGGATGAAACAGAAAATTATGCAATACTATGATGCAAAATGCAATTTGAAACATTCCGATTATCGGCTTTACATGGGAAGTAAAGCAAAATTAAATGGCATTTACGGCATGAGCGCAACAGCTATAATTCGCGATAAGTACGAACTAGACAATGAATTAATAATGCAAAAGGGGGATGTGGACAGACAAGCCGAACTGGACAGATTTTACAATTCTCGCAATAGCTTTCTACCGTATCAATATAGCCTATACACTACCGCTTGGGCGCGTGACGCACTTCTACAGATGATTGAATGTGTCGGCTATGATAATTTCTTATACTGTGACACCGATTCGGTATTTTACATCAAAACTGAATCAGGCGAAAAAGCGTTAGCCGAGTACAACAAAACCATAAAGAAACGCGCTATAAAAGCAGGCGCATATATCGGGGACAATATTCTAGGATACGCCACCGATGAAGACCCTATAACCGCTTTTCGCGGACTGCATAGCAAATGCTATGCAATGATAGAAAACGGGGAATTAAAAGTGACGATCGCGGGTATCACAAAAAGCGCGATCAAATGGATAGACGGAAAGCCCGTCCGCATGACGAACGCTGAAGAACTAGGGGACATAGACAACTTGCAAGATGGTTTCGTGTTTCGGCACAACGGTGGGACACGGGCAATATATCTTGAAGGATTCCCGCAGACGGTCATGGTAGACGGTCACGCCACCGACCTTGCAAGCGGGGTCATCATTGAAAACATAGAGAAAGAAATTTCTGATACCATGTTCAGCTATGGCGCAAACTATGAATTGCTTGATGTGAAGCCTTACGAAGTGTTATAAAATGTTTCACGTGAAACATTGAAAACCGCTTGAACATTCTACTATAGTATAGTATACTATAGTCAAGGCTAATACTATGCGCGAATTAACGCTGTTCTTCCGCTTATGGCGTGTACCCGCTTGAGGGGCGCGGAACGCTTTGCAGGAAGAAACCCTTACGGGTAAGGACTTTGACAACCGAATACCGAACAGATTAATCATGCTGAACAGAAAGGGTAAACAATTATGATGGCAAAAATCTGGAACAAGAAAAACAATGAAATGCTTGTGGCTATCGAATGGACTAACGGAAGATTGACTAGCAGAAGATATTCACAGATAGTAAGCCTACTTTTTTCTCTCGCCGCTGATTCTTGCGAATATAACAATCTAATTGTTACATTCACCAACACACCGCAAACGATAGAAACTGAAACGAAACATGATTATTTTTCCTATTCAACAATCAATATGAATTTATTCGTCAACGGTGTTTTTGTTAAAACAATGAATATCTGCGATTGAAAGGGGCAAACATGAAAGCTGAATATAGAGCAATAGCGGTGGTGTTTAACGCAGAAATAGAAGTAGTCACAGAAACGCAGTATAAGTGGGAAAACCCCGAACTTAACGAAGAAATGTTTCATGAGATTCTCAATAAGTGCATTGAGAATATTCATAAAATTGAGGACGGGTTCAGAGTTTCGGCGCAGATAGGATATTTTGACGAAACCGGAAGATACACACTTATCTGTCGGATGTCGGGAAAAGCTATGATTCACCGCAACGCTATTACGATTCAGACAGACGAAAAGTCAATAACAATTCCCGCATAAAGCGGGAATGATGGACGGTCGTACAACGGTATAGTACGCAGACCTTATAAGTCTGTTAAGCGGGTTCGACTCCCGCCCGTCCGATTTAGGGGAATAGCATAACGGCAATGCCCGCGACTTTGACTCGCGTTACACGGGTTCGACTCCCGTTTCCCCCGTTAGCCCGTAAGGGCAGGAACATTGAAAACCGTATACACGGAAAGGAGAAAAGTATGATTAAAGCAACTGTAAACAAAGGTCGTGTAACTTGTACTATTATGGGAAAGGGGTTGGCGATTCTTTCAGAATCTGTCATTCTTGTTGATAGTATTCTCGGCAAGATGGTAGACGATGATAAACAAATGAAGAAATGCGCAGTTGATGAATTTTGTGAACTTTTAAACTCACTTAACGAAGTAAAGGAGAACTAATTATGGCAAAGAAGAATGTAGTAACTGAGAACGCAGAGCAGACCGCAAAGAAGCCCCGCAATTCCATTAAGGACAAGGCAAGGGCGCACATTACACGGCTTGAAAACCGTCAGGTAGCGCCAGCACAGTACGGCGCAGTACTTGAAGCCTTCGCAGCACTTGGTCTTGTCAAGTATGACGAAACGCTTGATATGCTTGACAGATACACCGCTGACTATATGGCAAATCTTAACAGGGGGAATGAGTAATGGCACGATTCACTAAGAAGACCGATAAGGCAGAGAAAACCACCGAAAAGAAGTATGACGAACTTCACAGCTTCGAAATTCTGAGAGCGACACAGTACGATTGGGGTACGGTTTTCAATATGGTTCTGAACGGTGTTACGATTTATAATTGCACCGTGGCACAGACGCACGAAGGAAACTTCTTCATTTCCTTCCCCTCGCGCAAGGGTTCGGATGGAAAGTGGTATGCTTACGTAAGATTCTATTTCAGCCCTGAAGACATGGAAAAGGTACTGGCGGCGGTAGAATCGAAGCTGTAAATATATAACTCTGATAATCAGGGCGGGGAGACATTCCCCGCCCTTTTCTTTATGTTTCACGTGAAACATGGAAAGGGGTAATTAATGGTAAAAATCGGACACGCAAGATACAGCGAAAAAGGAACAGCGGAAGGGGCGCGGGGCGACCAGACGGGCAAAGAAGTTTCCGTGTCAAATTGGTATGATGGAAATTGGACAGCGGTATACCGCCCGCAGAGTGACGAAAAAGCGGAACAGATCGCGGCGTTCATTGAAGCGGTGTGCGCCAATGATAATATTGGTTATGGTCAATCTGACCGCCTTACGCTTAAAGCGGCGGCTGAACAGTGTTTCTATAACGTGAAGGAAATCACCGAACGTGTCAACTGTGATTGCTCGTCACTTGTGGCGGTGGCGTGTAATGCGGTCGGAATCAAAGTCCCGTTTTCTATGACAACTTCTGTTGAAGATACTTGTCTCATGAGTACGGGCGAATTTATCAGGCTGAAAGACAGCAGATATACAAAGAAAATGGACTACCTGAAGCGCGGCGACATACTCAGGAAAAACGGACATACAGCGGTAGTATTAAGCAATGGAGACAAGTACACAGCATCATATGAAGTACATAACAAACCCGCTATCTATGCAGATTGTAAAGACGGCAAATTTGCGGGAGTTTGGCAAGCGGAAACAGATGTATATCTCAGGGAAGGGGCAGGCGTAACATATAAAGCTGTTTCGGTAATTCCTCACGGAAAGGATTGTTATAATTATGGATATTACAGCGTTGACAATCGGGGCGATGTTTGGCTTTTCGTTGACTTTTATCGTGACCATGTTAAGATAACAGGTTTTGTACGCAAGAAATATCTTGAAAAAATCGGGGAAATCAGGAAATGAGTTTATATCTAGATAACGGTTTTTTAAATGTGAAATGGCTTGACAAAGAAGCAAACAGAATCAATGCCGCATTTGTTATTATCCTAGGTAGCAGACAGATTGGGAAGACTTTCGGAACATTAAAATTAATGACCGATGAACGGCGCAGTTTCATCTTAATGCGCCGCACGAAAACGGAATCTGACTTCATCACGAATGGTACAGTTAACCCGTTTATTCCGTTAGGAAGAACAGATATATCAGTTAAAAAAGATACAGAATACACGGGCAAAATTGTACTGTCTGAAGATGATAAAAACGTGCCTTTAGGTATCACAACTTCGCTTACTTGCATATCTAAAATAAGGGGCTTCAGTGGTAAGATTTTTACCGATTTAGTCTATGATGAATTTATCCCCGAAGCCCACGTTAACCGCATTAAGAATGAAGGTGACGCATTTCTAAATGCAGTTGTAACTATTGCGGGAAACCGTGAACTGGAAGGACTTCCCCCGTTACGGTGTTGGTTACTGGCTAATACTAACAACATAGCAAGCCCAATACTTGAAGCATTGAATATCACCGACAAAATAGAACGCATGGAAAACTCAGGTAAGGAACTTTCAATTATGCCTGAACGTGGTATCATAATCGTTTTGGCAAGGGGTGAAACGATTATAGAAAGGCGGCGCAAAACTTCCCTTTTACGCGCAATCGGACGGGAAAGCCAGTTTTCAGAAATGGCGTTTGATAACAAGTTTTCGTATAACGATTCAGAGAACGTGACTCGGCGTGACCTGAAACAGTTTAACCCCGTCTGTTCAGTTACTGGAGTGCTGACGATATGGAAACATAAAAGTACTGAAGAACTTTTTATATCCTCATACCGCAGGACACCGAAAGAATACAGCAATACGGACAGGGGAAGAAAGCAACTCATGATTGCTGTACCATATCTGAAACTGGCATATGTTTACAATCGAACAGCATTTGAAACACTGGCACTAAAAGAAAAGTTTAAGAACATTATACAAGTGTAGAATATCACTAAACATTGTAGAAATGTTTCACGTGAAACATTATAATAGCACTAGGCGGGGCAGGACATACGCGAACGGTTGGAAACCGTGTCCATGTAGCGGCGGCTACATAAAAACCCCGCCTTTAATTAGAAAGGGGAAAGCATGGAACTCAATACCATTTTAACGCTTATCAATGCGGGATATACCAAAGCTGAAATTGACAGTATGACGGGCGCGGAACAGACGAACGAACAGGGCGCGGCAGAACCGCCGAAGGAACAGGGCGCGGCAGAACAGGGCGCGGAAAAGTCGACGGAAACGGAAAATATTACCGAACTTACAAAACAAATTATGGCACTTTCTGAAGTGGTGAAAGGCTTGCAGACTCAAAATGCAAAACGCGCTGAGAGCGCGCCGCCTGAAAAGATGGGCGCGGAAGGAGCAATTAAGGGTTTTTTCGGGGTGAAGTAAATGGACTACACGACTTTTTCACAGCTTGTATCTTCGCTTGGATTTCCTATTGTGTGTTGCTGTTACCTTGCATATTCAAATGAAAAACTCAGGGGAACTATTGAGGAAAATACAAAGACAATAGAGTCGCTGAAACAAATGATTTTTGATTTACACGTTAAAAATAAGGGGGATTGATTTATGGCTGTAAATGAACTTTCTTTTTCTCAGAGTGCCGCTTTTCTGACCGACCTTTACGAACAGGCAACGGGTCAGAAACCGACTATTGCCGTTGTGGACAGCGGCAGTTTCACCACCGTTGCACAAGCGGTTCTCAAAACGGGATATGATACGGTAATTAATAGTATCTCTCAGGTCCTTTCCCGTACTATCTTTTCCATTCGTCCGTATACGGCGAAGTTTAACGGCATTTTTGTCGATTCTGAGCGTTGGGGAAATATCACACGCAAAATCAACTTTGTGGACGGTGAACTTGAAAACGATGACCGCGAACCGCTGACGGACGGTGCGTCTGTTGACCCTTGGGTGATCAATAAACCGAAGGTACTTCAGACCAACTTTTACGGGTTCACGAAGTATCAGCGGCATATCACTATTTTTAAAGACCAACTGGACGTTGCTTTTTCTTCCCCCGCGGAATTTGGTAGATTCATCAGCGGTGTTATGACCAATATGATGAATCAGCTTGAACAAATTAAAGAAGCGGAAGCGCGCAACTGTCTGATTAATTTCATTGCAGGTAAAGCGGCAGGTGACGCAGGTAATGTAATTAATGTGCTTCAGGCGTACAAGGACGAAACAGGTACGGAACTTACTCCTGAAACCATGTATGCAGATGCAAACTACATCCCGTTTATGAAATGGCTGTATGCTTACATTAACGGACTTACTCAGCTTATTGCGGAAAGAACGCAGGACTTCCACATCAATGTAACGGGAAAAGAAGTTATGCGCCATACTCCTGCGGACAAACTGAAAGCATACATGAGTGCGCGCGCTATGAACGCCATTGATTCTATTGGTCTTCCGTCCATCTTTGGCGCTGACCGCCTGAAGATGATAGACTTTGAACCCGTGGTATATTGGCAAAATATCAAGGACAGGGAAAAAATCGTTGCAACTCCCACCGTTCTTAAAGCGGACGGAACACTTGAAAAGAAAGCACAGACCACGGTGGAAAATATCATCGGTGTGCTTTTTGATGAAGAGGCACTCGGAATCACGCGCAAGTCGGAATGGATGCAGAGTACTGGCATGAATCCGCGCGGCGGGTATGAGAACATTTTCTATCATTTCTCGGTCGCTATGTGGAATGATTTCACGGAAAACGGAATTGTTCTTATTGCCGCTGAAACTACTTGATAACAGGGCGGGATTTTTCCCGCCCTTATTAAAAGGGGTTTAATATGGCATTTGATATAGAATTAGGAATTGTGACGAAAAAGAGAAACAGCACAAAGATACCAACCGCAGATGAAATGACACGGACGGAATCGGTTGTGCTGAAAGAAAATTGTTCCGATTATAACCCCGTTTTCCTGCTCAACTTATCGGAAAATATCTTTCCTTATAACTATGTTAAATGGGATGATTGGTATTATTTTATTGACGATGTAATACGGGGAAGAAATAATCTTTTTGAAGTGCATTGTACGCAAGACGTACTTGCAACTTATAAAAGTTACATTCTTCAGACCACCGCTTTCGTGGCGTATTCTTCCGTCAGCGGCGGTGCGTGGCTACCTGACAAAAGAGTACCTGTTAAGGCTGATTGTATTGTATCCCGCAATACCGCTAATTTAGGGATTTGGCGGGAAGGCGGCATATACATTTTAACGGTTATCGGTGATACAGGTGCGTGTTCTTTCGGTGTAAATATCAACGGGCTTTATAATCTTATTCGCGGCTTGCAAACTAATCAAGACGATGTATATGACGATATTATGGATTTAGTCGCGGACTCTGATTATCCGACTATAGTCGCTGACTTGCAACAGCACGTTATGGGCAACGATTTTGCCAACGCGCCGCAGTGCATCCGCAGTTGCACATGGATACCTTTCAATATCAGGGGCGCAAGCAGTGAATTTATTTATCTCGGAAAATTCAAAAGCACCGTTGCCGGAATACCTGTAGACGGAGAACCGATAACGGGGAGTATAACCGTTTCTATACCGTGGCACTATTCCGATTGGAGACGGGCATATTGTGAAGATATTTACTTATATCTTCCGTTAGTCGGTATAGTTTCCCTGTCTTCCGATAGTTTAACCAATGCAACGGCTATAACTATTTATTATAGCTACACTGTTACAGACGGAAAAATCAGCTATCAGGTAGTCAGCGGCGGGGAGATAATCGGAGCATACGGTGGTAGCTGTGCGGCTGATTATCCTATTGGAATCAATCAGAAAGCAAGCGCGAACGAAGTCATGAATAGTATTATGGAAGGGGTAGGAAAAACTGTTTCTAGTCTTACCCTAGGAAGTGCGCCTTCCGTGGCTTCAGGTGTTAACGCTGTGATAACGGGAATCAAGACCGCTGAAGTTGCGCTTTCGCACCATCCGTCTTGCGTTGGCGGTGTCGGCGGCGGCGCAGGATCAGGTCTGCCGAAAGATGTGGTCTGCTATTCGGTAGCCCATAGTACAGCGCTTGAACCCGCAGAGCTTGCGGGGGTTTTGGGAGTGCCGACCCAGAAGGTGATTAGTCTTGCAAGCTGTACTGGATACTGTGAATGTATAAATGCGCACTGCGCTATACCCGCTTCAAGTGACGCAATCAATGCCGTTGATATGTTTTTGAATAGTGGTTTCTATATCGAATAAGGGGGGTATTTATGCCGTACGATTATGAATTTATTAATACATATAACGGAACACGTACCCCAACGGGTACGGTCGAATTTGACTTGAACACGCAATATTTTTTCAGGTCTTTATACCAAAGGGCGTTATCTATTTTCAATTTCAATATTCCGCTTGAATGGAATAAAAACTATTTTAAGAATGTGCTTTTTGGGAATGGTTTTATTGGAATTATTAGAACTGATGAATATGGAATTATTCCACAAATTTGCACTTTATCAGGATATGGGCTTTATCTACAGCCAACTAAAATTCTAGTCCGTCAACCGCTTGTTAGCTATGAAGGGCGCATAGATGAAGAATGTGGACTTCTTAAAATCACGCCTGATTATTTAGGCATCTGTGATATTATAGAACATTACGCAATTCAGCTTGCAAAGTGTTTTACTTCAATAAATGTATCACTTATAAATAGCCGTGTTGGTTTTCTTGCATACGCGAAAAATAAACAGGCGGCAGAAACGCTGAAAGTGATAGCAGAAAAACTTTCAGGCGGGGAAAGTCTTGTTGTAACGGATAAAATCGTTAAGAACAGCGACGGCATGGGCGATGATGAACCGCTGTTCACTACAGCTTTCGACCCCGCGAGAAATTATATTACAGACAAATTGCTTGATGATTTTACTACTATTTTAAATCAGTTTGACCGTGAAATTGGAATACCCGTTATTGATGATAAGAAAGAACGAAGAATTGAAACTGAAGTTAACACTATGATTTCTGATACAGGTACACGGCTTTATACATGGAAAGAGTGTTTGACAGAAAGCATAGAAAAGACGAAAAAGGTTTTTCCTGAACTGGAAATATCTTTCACAACTTCTTTCGATAATTTGCAAAGGGGGGTTAATAGTGAGTCTAACGCCACGCCTGACGCTAATCGGTCTGTACAATAATTATTCCGATTCCCTTTTCGCTAACCTTTCTTTCCCCGTTGGAATTGATGCGGAAACATTTATAGACACGCTTTTGCTTAGATACGGGGAATGTCCGCTGATTTATCCCGATTTCGATTTTATGGTGTTGGCTATCGGTGCATGGTCTAGAAAGTGGGCTAATAGTTTTGAAAGAATATATAATGCCATCAAAGCTGAATATAATCCGTTACATAACTATGACCGCACCGAAGAATGGACGGAAAACGAAACCGAAGATAAAAACCTAAACCGCGACACAGAAACAGAAGAAAATCGAAGCGGTAACACGGAAAGCAAAGTTTCCGCATTTAATGAATCGACCTATAGCCCGTCAGATTATACGGAAGACAGTGTTACAAATAACAGTGAAGGAAACGAAAAAATAAAAGAAGATAATGCACGTGACACAGCGAGAAATGGTCGGATATATGGCAATATTGGAGTGACTCAAAGTGTTGATATGCTGAAGAATGAAATTGGATTTAGAAGCACCAATAATATGTATGACATTTTTGCTGAAATGTTTTACAAAGAGTTTTGTATGTATATTTTCTAAGGGGGTAAATAATGCTCTTTTCTAAATATCCTTATGTGAATTTCTCGGATTATAATTTAGATTGGATAATATACCGTATCAAAAAACTTTCGGAAGAAATGGCAAGTTTTATAAACCTTAATACTATAAAGTATGCCGACCCTATTCAATGGGATATAACAAAACAGTATGAAGCAAATACTGTGGTCATAAACCCGTTTGACGGAACTGCGTATATTTCAACAAAGGCTGTACCTTATGGCGTAAATATCAGCAACGAAGGCTATTGGACGCCAATATTTAATTACGGCGAAAGTCTGAATACGTTAAGAGAACAGATAGCAGAAAATAACCAAAGGGACAAGAAAACCGCAAATAAAAATTATGTTGACGGTGATTTACTTTGGTATAACGGCGAACTTTATGAAGTGCTTTATGATATAAGCGCGGGCACTGAATTAATTAATGATGTAAATATTGAAGCTATTACAATAGAAAAACTGATTTCCGATGTAAGAACCGACACTGACAAAAACACAGCTGATATTATAGAAATCAAAAAGGCTTTTGTTACGCCTGAAATGTTCGGGGCAGTAGGTGACGGAATAACGGATGATACAGAAGCGGTTATTTCTGCTATAAACAGCGGCTACAATGTTACAGGCGTAAACGGTTCGATATATAAAATAACTGAAACCATAGAAACATCTTCTCTGCCTGTCAATGACATGAATCTCAGGAATTGCAATTTCATTGTGCAAATTCCTAACGGGTATTTTATCACTGTTAACAATAACTTTAATAAAATTACTTTCGACAATTGTTCATTCAATGGCGGTGGCGTTGCTTATGGCGTTTTTGCCGACCCGTGTAACCATCTTAATGCACTTTACGTTAAAGACGGAGAAGTAAAAAACTTTAGCGCAAATGTAATTGATAACTTCTCTTATACATTCTCGTTTCTTGCCGCCGCTGATGAAGTTGTTATTAGCGGGTTGACGCTGTATAACAACGTGGGGCATGGTTTAATTGTAAGAAGTGACGCACTTGACGGAAACGAAAATGCGGTTATAAATGTTTCCGATTGTCACGCGAAAAACTGCGGAACTGGTGCAATTGCTATAGGCATCGGAAGTTATTCTCATAACGGAAACAGGGGAAAGGCAACTTTTACTAACTGCATAGCGGAATACAATAGCGCGTCAGGTATTGCCCCGCATGGACTTTATAATGTGGCAATTAATAACTGCATATCAAACAACAACGGCGAACACGGATTTGTTATTCAGCAAAGCTATAATAGCTCTATCAGCGGTTGCGTTGCGGTTGGAAATCAGGTTTTCGGAATACGTATTCAGGGCGATTTTTCACAGCCCGAAAGTGATAGATTTGTGCATGGTGTAATTGTGTCGGGTTGTACTATTGACGGTGCAAGCGGTCAGGGCGGTATAAATGTTGGCGTTAAAGCTACCGATATAGTTATCGAAAATAATATCATTGAAAATTCGGCAAGACCGTTTTACACTGACCAATCGTCAACTGGGCGCAATGTTGGTAGTAGAAATGTTATTTTCAGAAATAACAAGTTTGATTTTCTGAGTGCTACCCCCAACACCTTTACTGACTTTTTCGATGAATTTATTTTAATCGACAATACCGATTTAAGCGGAAAGCCCGTGCCTGATGGATATTACAGAGTGAACCAAAATAATAGACAGGTATTTCTTAACACGGGGGATACTTCAGAAAATGTTAGTCCTTATAATACTCTTGCTGAACAAAGTCCGTTCGTATATGATAGCACACACTGTAGTTATGAAAATGGAAACCTTACCATATTAAGCACATTTACAGCGGCAAGCAATAACAATCTTTTCAGTGTACAATTTCCTATAAACGGGGTGCTTACAGTTTCTGTTTCCTGTCCTGACTTTGCACTTGAACCGATGTTAAGATTGCGCGGAGCAGGCGGTCTGATTGATACTATAGCAGTATACACCCCGAACAATGCAAATGGAAATCTTACCAACTACACTTTTACAGTGATTGACAACACCGCGCAAGTTACAACGGTAGAACTTATGTTCAGACTTCGAAGCGGTAAGTCTATCACTCAGGGCACTTACCCGATTAGAATGAGTGCGGCGGCAGGCTTCAAAGTTAGACGGAATGTATTGTAACTTTTCCCCAATTCCTTTTGTGCAGTTTGCCGAATTTTCGGTTTTGTGCAATATGCACAAGAAAGTTTGTGAAACTTGCACAAAGGGCGGGCGGGCGGTAGCA
>OCVV011297173.1_pt1 | contig 13752 bp, 11 predicted proteins | sample 1539721 | NCBI WGS metagenome assembly OCVV01 (sample SAMN02144230, study PRJEB22623) | gut metagenome | biome: sheep rumen | host: Ovis aries | place: New Zealand
GGCAGGACCGCCGTCCGACGAAACACCGCCAGCAGGACTGCCGTCCGACGAAACGCCGCCGGCAGCACTGCCTCCATCAAACGAACTACCGCCAGCAGGACCGCCGTCCGACGAAACACCGCCAGCAGGACTGCCGTCCGACGAAACACCGCCGGCAGGACCGCCGTCCGACGAAACGCCGCCGGCAGGGCTGCCGTCCGACGAAACACCGCCGGCAGGACTGCCGTCCGTCGAAACTCGGCCAGCCAAACCTCCGCCGGCAGTATCCCCCGGCTCACGGCCTTCGACGGCCTGGACGGCGTTGCCGAGGAGGTTGACGAAGACGCGGGTCAGCTGCGGCTTCGGGCCCATAGCCCGGGCGCCGGCCATCCCTATATAGGTAAACTTGATGTCGTCCCGGTTGTCGAACATCGAAATCTCATCCTGGAGCATACGGTCAAGGTCCAGCATCGTGTGCTGCTCGGAGTAGAGCTTGGCGAAGGTCGAGAACTCGTTGGAGGTCTCGGTGAGCACGTCGATATGGTCCAGCAGCACCTTGCTGGCGTCGTCGAACTTTTCCTGCCAGGAAGGGTCGCCCTTCTGCTTGAGGCGTATGATTCTCTGTATCTGGAGCTTCATTGGCGTCAGCGGGTTCTTGATTTCGTGCGCCACCTGCCGCGCCATAGCGTTCCAGGCCTTGTCGCGCTCTGCCTGTGCAAGCTGGCGCGTGCTCTTCTCCAGCTCGTCCACCATACGGTTGTAGGCATCCACCAGCGTGGAAATCTCATCGCTGCGCGAGTAAGTGATTTTCTCCAGCTCGCCCTTGCCCGCACGGCCCATAGTGCGGCCCATAAGGCTCAGCGGCCGGAACACCCTGTCCATCATCGCCGACTCCGCCAGCCGCGAAAGCAGGAAGAGCAGCAGGAACACGGTAAGGATGGTCATCGAATGGTTCACGGCGTCGCGCTCGAAGTCGTAGCTCTCCTCCACATAAGGCGCGCTGAGCACTGCCACTATATCGCCGTCAGGCCCGAGCAGCGGCATATACATAGTATGGTAGTGCCGCCAGCCGAGCGACTCCTTGCGGATAAAGTAGCGCTTGTGCAGCGACATAATCTGCTCGAGCGCCTCTTCGTCTATGCGGTAGCCCACCAGCATACGCTCAAGCGCTTCAGGGTTGGTGCTCAATATGATACGGCCTCCGGTAGAATACACTGTAATGTCCGAGCCGGTGTTGTCGCTGACAGACTCGATCAGCGAAGCCAGCTCGGAAGAGTGCTGCAGGTCCTGGATATCTATGCTGCGCAGGCCGTTCTGGGCAAGCATCTGGATAGCGTTGATACGGTCCGACATAATCGCCACCTGGTTGGCCTCGTTGCGGCGGTACACGAAGAACACGCTGACGCCGGCCATCACCACCAGTGCGAGCAGCAGCGACGCGGACAGGGTCAGGGAGATGCGCGAACGGAAGTAATTGTGCTCCGGGGCCCCGAAATTACGCTTGCGCGGCTTGAGCCCCATAAGCAGCAACCACATAACCAGCGCGGCGAACACGCCTTCCACCACATAGCTGAACACGCCGATCTGCCTGCGCGAAATAATGACAGCCTCCTCGTCCGTAATCACATTGACGAAGTGCACGAAGCCGTCGCGCACGTAGTGGCACACGCGGTCACGATACACCGTATCGTACATCCAGTCGTCCATACGGGTGGAATAGGGATACTCTCCCTTGAAAAGCCGCAGGTCGCGGTTCTGGTAGCGGGAATAGGAATAGGCGGCCGGCACGCTTGTACGTCCGGGCGATATTATGCTCAGCAGGCGCGAGTAGCCCTTGCCGTCGGGCAGGTTCTTCTGCGAGACTTCGACGAGCAGGTGCGACACGCTGCCGGACGGATGGAAATAAGTGAAGATGCCGTCGTAGCGCGAAGGGCCCTCGGCAGTGCTCGAGCAAAGGAAGAACGAGCCGTCGGAAATAGGCTGCCCTTCGGACGTGATGCGGGTGAAGTTGGCGACAGCCTGCTGCGAAGACACGCCGGGACGGACGATATGTACGCCCACCGAGTAGTTCTGCGATTCTCCCAGCAAATAGTTGTCTATGATGCGGTTGCGTATGATGACCTCGCTCCCGTCCACGAAAGCGAGAGCAGAAATCACGTCGTCTTCCGCAATGGGCCGCTCGATTTTCAACAGCTGCAGCTCAAGGGTGATATCCCTGTCCACCGCCAGCTTCCCGGCCCAGACCTCTATCCTGTCCTCCTCCTTCTCGAACCCCAGCACGGCAAGAGCCACCACGAGATATGCAGCCGAGAGCACCGAGAAGACGAAGCGCGCGGGGGCGGAGAAGAAATCCACCCTGCGTCCGAGCACCTGCGAAAGCGACGGCTGAAGCATCTGCAGCAGCATAGGCACCACGGTCAGCAGCGACAGGAAAGACAGATACACCACGAACGAGAAAGCCGACAGGCTGCTGAGCTTGTAGAGCTCCAGCGTGATGTTCGAGTTGTAGATGATATTGCTCAGGGTCAGGTGCACATAGACCAGCAGCACCAGCACCAGCACGATGTCCAGCAGCGACAACAGCACTGATACGCGGCCCACTTTGACGCGCTTCCACAGGCGCCTGCGCACCAGATACACCACCACGACGCACAGCAGCACGGCGAGGTTGAGCAGCAGCACGGCACCCAGCGAGAACAGCAGCGGGCCGCCGGCATAGACCATAGGCGAGAAGACGGAGAACTCGGTCTGCGCGCCCCTGCCCCAGAAATACATCGAAACGGTAGCAAGGATTATGACGGCGCAGGCGATAAGGGCACGGCGCAGCGTACGGCGGAAGAACACGAAGCTGAGCGCGGCGGCATACATCAGGAACAACGCAATCCAGAGCAGGGTCGCGTTGGCCACCACCACCCCGGTCAGCGAGTCGTAGAGCACCTTGAACACCGGCTGGCCTCCTATGCATACGGGACTGCCGCCGCTGTAGGTCAGCGGACGCACCGAGAAACGCATTCCCAGGCGCAGCTTCGGATTCACGCCGCCAAAGGATGCCCCGCCCGGAGCGCTGCTGACAAGGAGCCCTTCGATAATGCGCCCTCCGTCCGTCTCCCTGGCCTTCACTATGTACCAGTTGGCGCCTATATTCAGAAAAGCCGGCTCCTCGGTCACATAGCTGAGGGGCGAGCGCAGATTGACGCGAGGATTGGTGATACGCTGCACGACCACGCGCGAACTGATATCATCATTGAAAAGCGGGAACTGGCCGCGCCACGACTCCAGCGAGTCGGAGGCGTAGGTGTAGATAACCATATCCTCCGGCAACTTCTGCTGGGGGTGCGAGGCATACCAGTCCAGACGCGCCATACGCCGCTCCAGGCGCCGTTCCACACCCCGGGCGGCCGAGGCTGTGTCACCCACGGTACGGGGAGTCGCCACGGCAAACACCAGCAGCACGATGCTGAGCAGGGCCAGCACCGGAGACAGGTAATCCTTTATGGTCCGCTTCCTATTCATTATGGTACGGCACTCCGCGCAGGATGGTGAATCCACGGTACAACTGCTCTGCAAAAACCGTTCTCACAAGCTGGTGCGAGCAGGTCATCTTCGACAACGACAGCTTTCCGTCGCTTCGCGCATACACTTCCGGGCTGAAGCCGTAGGCCCCGCCCACCACGAACACCAGGTCCCGGCCGGCCTGCAGCCAGCGGTCCAGACGGGAAGCGAACTCGAGAGAAGTGTACTCCGAGCCGTGCTCGTCCAGCAGGATTACCGTGTCCGCGGGCTTCACGGCCTTCAGCAGGCACTCCCCTTCCTTACGCTTTATCTGTTCGGGACGCAGGGAGCCGACTCCCTTGAGCTCAGGGAGTTCCCGCACGCTGAACGGCACGAAATGCACCAGCCTGGAGGCATACATCTCCAGTCCTTCGGCGACCCAGGGGATATCGGTCTTGCCCATCGTAAGTAAAGTCACGCGCATCGGATGCAAAAATAACAAACTGGCTTAATATTTGCAAAGACTTGAACCGGTATGAAGTATTTACATCTGATGATTGTCGTTCTGCTGCTGGCGGCCCCCGTGGCCTCGGCGCAGAATATGCTCGTACGCAAAGCGGCCGTACAGGAAGTACAGGACGGCGGAGATGACGTGTTCGTGCCCATCAGCAAATATATTGCCGCAGGCAACTCGGAGGCTCTTTCGGCCTGGTTTGCCGATAATCTGGAAATAGCCGTTCTGGCCCGCGAGAGCGACGCCAGCCGTGCCCAGGCCCGGCAGATAGTCAAGACTTTCTTCGACACTTATACCCCCCGCAGTTTCGACGTGACCCACACCGCAGGCCGGGCCAATATGAAATACGCCCTCGGCACCCTCAAGGCGGGCGGGGAAAGTTTCGTGGTCACGATCTTTATGAGCTGCAAGGACAGCAGTTACAAAATCCAGCAGCTGAAAATCGAAAGGCTATAGGACGTAATCCTTTACGTTCTGCGCGCTGATGGTATCGTCTCCGAGTATGAGGAGGCGCTCCACCACGTTGCGCAGCTCGCGGATGTTGCCCTTCCAGCTCCGCTCCTGCAGCAGGGCCACAGCCTCGGGCGAGAAGCTCTTGCGGGGCATAGCGGTCTCCGTGCATATACGGTCCACAAAGTAGTCCACCAGCAGCGGAATGTCGCTCTTGCGCTCGTCCAGGCTTGGCACGTGGATTACGATGACGCTGATGCGGTGGTACAGGTCTTCCCTGAAATTGCCCTTCTCGATTTCAGCGCGCAGGTCCTTGTTGGTCGCCGCGATCACGCGCACGTCCACCTTGATGTCGGTGTCGCTGCCCACGCGGGAAAGTTTGTTTTCCTGCAGCACGCGGAGCACCTTGGCCTGTGCGGCAAGGGACATATCGCCTATTTCGTCGAGGAAGAGCGTGCCGCCGTCGGCCTGCTCGAACTTGCCTTTGTGCTGCTTTATGGCAGAGGTGAACGAGCCTTTCTCGTGGCCGAACAGTTCGCTCTCGATAAGTTCCGAGGGGATGGCGGCGCAGTTGACCTCGACGTAGGGCTGGGCCGCGCGGTCGCTCAGGGCGTGCAGGCTCCTGGCCACCAGCTCCTTACCGGAACCGTTGCCGCCGGTGATGAGCACGCGGGCTGGGGTGGGCGCCACTTTCTCGATTATCTGGCGTATGTGTTCTATCGCCGGGGACTCGCCTACCATACGCTCGGTGCCGTATGCCTTTTTCTTCAGCAGCTTGGTCTGGCTGACCAGCTTGGTCTTGTCGGTGGCGTTCTTGACGGTAATGAGTATGCGGTTGAGGTCCAACGGCTTCTGGATGAAATCGAATGCGCCCTTCTTGATGCACTCCACGGCCGTGTCGATATCGCCGTGTCCGGAAATCATCACCACCGCGGCCTCGATGCCTTCGCCTGTGAGTTTTTCCAGCACTTCCATTCCGTCCATCCCGGGCATCTTGATATCGCAGAAAACAACATCGTAATGTCCTTTGGCTGCCATCTCAAAGCCGTCGGAGCCGTTTTCCGCCGCTTCTACGAAATAACCTTCGTCGGAGAGAATCTCCTTCATCGAGTTGCGGATTGACCGCTCGTCATCAATTATAAGAATTTTCATACCACAAATATCGGTATTTTTTTCTACATTTGTGCTGATATGAAGATTCCTGATATTATAATTGCTATAGACGGCTATTCTTCGACAGGCAAGAGTTCCCTGGCCAAGAAAGTCGCACAGAAATTCGGCTTTCTCTATCTCGACTCCGGCGCCCTGTACCGCGGAGTCACGCTCTTTGCGCAGGAAGAATCCCTGATTAACCGCGTGCACGCCGTGAGTCCCGCCCTGGAGGATGCCCTGAAGGGACTGGACCTGCATTTCGAGGCTGACGGACGTCTCTATATGGGGCCCCGCTGCATCGAGCAGCAGATACGCTCTATGGAAGTCAGCGCCCAGGTGAGCCCGATTGCGGCAGTACCGTACGTGCGCGAGTGGGTGGACGAGAAACTGCACGAATTCGGCCGCCGCGGACGCATCGTGATGGACGGGCGCGACATCGGCACCGCCGTGTTCCCCGACGCCCAGCTGAAGATTTTTATGACGGCAAGCGAGCAGGTGCGCGCCCAAAGGCGCTACGACGAGCTCGTCAGCAAGGGAGAGACCCCGCTGCTCGAGGAGGTGGTGCAGAACCTGCGCGAGCGCGACTACATCGACTCGCACCGGGAGACGGCTCCCCTGCGCCGCGCCGAAGACGCCTTCGAGCTGGACAACTCCGAAATGGGCTTCGATGAGGAGCTGGCCTGGGTGCAAGGACTCATCCAGGGAAAGTTCGGCATCCTATGATAAAAGTGGAGACCGACGAGCGTTCGGGCTTCTGCGCAGGGGTGATCCGTGCCATTTCATCGGCTGAGCGGTTCCTGTCGCAGGAGGGCCGCCGCTTGTGGTCGCTCGGCGCCATAGTGCACAATGAAGAAGAGCTCGCCCGGCTTTGCGCCAAGGGCCTCGAAATCGTGGAGCACGACGAGCTCGACAAGCTTTCCGAAGGGGATACGGTCCTCATCCGCGCCCACGGAGAGCCGCCGCAGACCTACGACAAGCTCGGCCGCAAAGGCTTGCAGGTCATTGACTGCACCTGCCCCGTGGTGCTGAAGCTCCAGCAGAAGATACGGGAAGCGTCCCACAGCTCGCAGGTGCTCATTTTCGGCAAGGTGGGACATCCCGAAGTGCTCGGGCTCGTGGGCCAGACTGCAGGCAAGGCGATTGTGTTCGAAAACGAGGCGCAGCTGCAGAGCCTGCTCGACGACGGCGCCATCGACACCTCCGCCCCAACCGAACTGTTTTCGCAGACCACTATGAGCCCTGAAGACTACGCCGGGGCCGAGAGCCTGCTGCGCACCCGCCTCAGCGGGCCGCTGAATGTCAACAAGAGCATCTGCGCCCAGGTCGCATCGAGGCACGGGGCCCTTGCCGAATTCGCTGCCAGACACGACGTAATCATTTTCGTATCAGGAAGTTCCAGTTCCAACGGAAAGGTCCTTTTCAACTGGTGCCGGGAGTGCAACCCGAGGAGCCACCGCATCGGCAGCCCCGAAGAATTGCGCCCGGAATGGTTCGAGGGAGCGGAGAATGCAGGGGTGTGCGGAGCCACTTCCACCCCCAAGTGGCTGCTCGAAAAAGTAGCGGAGAGAATCGAAAATTTGCAATAATTCAAGCGATTGATTAAATTCGCAGGATAGTTTGAATCACTTAATTATAATTTATATGGCAACAACAGCAGATTTCAAAAACGGACTTTATCTCAAATTCAACGACAAACCTTGTATGATCGTATGGTTCCAGCACGTCAAGCCCGGCAAAGGCCCCGCTTTCGTGAAGACCAAGCTCCGCAATCTCGAGAACGGACGCATCCTCGAGAACACCTTCACCGCAGGAGCCAAGATCGAGACTATTGAGGTAGAGCGCCGTCCCTACCAGTTCCTCTATGCCGAGGAAGACGGTTTCAACTTTATGCACGAAGAGACCTACGAGCAGATTCTCCTCCCGAAAGACGTGGTCGAGAACGCCGACCTTATGAAGGAAGGACAGCACGTGGAAATGATGTTCGTGGTGGGCGAAGAGAAGTGCCTCACCTGCGAGCTCCCCACCTACGTGACCCTGGAAGTGACCTACAGCGAGCCTGCAGTGAAGGGCAACACCGCCTCCACCTCCGCCCTCAAGGAAGTCACCCTCGAGACCGGCGCCAAGATTATGGTGCCCCTGTTCATCGAGGCCGGCGATAAGATCACCGTCAACACCACCGACCGCAGCTACGGACAAAGAGTTTAACCAATATGCGCAAGTTATTTTCCGTTATCGTGCTCCTGGGCATAGGGGCAGCCGCTTTCGCCCAGGACGTAAAGCTCTCCGACAAGGAGCTTTACAATGCCATCTGGGCTATGGGCCAGATGTTCCCCGACGGCTTCACCCTGGACCTGGGCACCCTCAGGCAGCCGGAGAAAGGTCTTATGGTATCATATGCCGCCACCCAAAACAGCTTCGACAAGAAGTGCATCCCCGGAGTGGTCAAGCACGCCCGTGAGCACAACGGCCTCGTGGGCGGATGGCGTGACCCCGAAACCGGAAAATACTATTTCGACTCGACCCGCTGCTTCCCTGAAGACAGCCTGGCCGCAGCCCTTGCATTCGCCCGCGAAAACGGCCAGCACACGGTCTATGACGCAGGCAAGAAAATCAATATCAAGTCCAACTACGAGCAGCGCGACTGCCGCATCATCTTCGACTGCGATATGGGTTCATCGACGGACGACCTCTTCGCCCTTATGATGCTCTACCGTTATATGGATATGAAGCGCTGCAACCTTCTCGGAGTCATCGTGGACCGTATGGGCGCCGCAAATGCCGACGCGGTGGACGTGATGAACAACTTCTACGGCCACGGCGACATCCCCATCGGACTGGAGCGCCACGGCATCAAGGATCCCCAGGTGTTCATCCCCTACCACAACGTAGCCTACGCCCGTGACGAGGATGCGAACCTCCTGTTCAAGCAGACCTACAAGGCTCCCGGCGAGTACCCCGAGGCCTACAAGCTGTACCGCAAGATTCTCGCCGAGCAGCCCGACCACAGCGTGACCATCGCTTCCGTGGGCTTCGTCACGAGCCTTGCGCACCTGCTGCAGTCCGTCCCGGACGAGATTTCTCCCCTCAACGGAGTGGAGCTCGTACGCGCGAAGGTGAAGGACATCTACCTGATGGGCGGCGTGTTCGGCGAAGCGGTCGAGCCCGACTACAACTTCACCCAGGCAATCGACTTCTCGCTGAAGTTCTTCGAGCTCTGGCCCAAGGAGCTGGATATGATTTTCTCTCCCGGCGAGGTGGGTGACCCCCTCCGCTACCCGGACGAGCAGGTCATCTCCGACATCTGGTGGACAAACAGCCATCCTATAAAGTGGGTCTATGAGTACCTGCAGTGCGACACGGGCCAGAAGATGTGGGATCCCCTCGCGGTCATCAATGCCGTGGAAGGCGACGACATCTACACCCTGTCGGAGCGCGGCTGGGTGGAGCTCACCCCCAAGGGCGAGACCATCTTCACTCCCGACCCCAAGGGCAACTGCCGCTATCAGCTCCCCGGAGACGAGGTCTGGTGCGACACCGTCCTGAAATACATACGTTTAATGGCTATTCAGCATTAGAATGAAAATCAAGTTTTCATTGCTTGCTGCCGGACTATGTCTGGCAGCAACGCTTTCAGCCCAGAACAAGGGCTTCGTGTCCGTCCCCCTCTCCACCGACACCTTCTCCAACCGCCACATCACGCGCTTCGAGAAGGCCAACTACCAGGGTATGGACTGCTACAAGAACTACATAGTCAGCCTCCAGCACACCGGCATCGCCACCGTCTGGAAATACGACGGCAAGGACGGACTGGAGAAGCTCGGACGTTTCGAGCTCGCCACCCACGACAATGTGAACCACTCCAACGTGTGCTCCTTCGGCGTGGAGAAATTCGACAGGAACGACCCTATGCCCGTAATCTATGTGAGCCAGTGCCACAAAAAGCCCTACAACGGCCGCAAGGACGTGCTCTTCGTGGAGAGGATTAACCCCGACCTGCAGGGCTCCAGCCTCGTGCAGACCATACATTTCGAGGACACCCGCAATCTCTTCGGCTACGCCCTGCAGTGGGTGGTGGACCGCGAGCACAAATTCCTGTACGGCTTCGGCAACACCACCTTCGACAAGGACCTCGACAACAACAAGCACCGCATCATCAAGTTCCGCCTGCCGCGTATCAGCGAGGGCGACGTGGTATTCACGGATGCCGACATCATCGAGACCTACTGCGTCGAGGACTACGGCCTGAGCTACGCCACCATCGGACAGGGCCTCTGCATCTCCAAGGGCCGCCTGATGATGCCCACGGGCCTCGGTACCCCCGAATACCCCAGCTATCTTTTCGTATGGGACCTCAAGCACAGGCGTCCCGTCGAAGTGCTGGATATGAGCCTCGGCACCACCGGAGAGCTCGAAGACCTTGCCCGCTACAAGTGCGGACGTTTCCTGGTCCAGGGCCAGGACGGCCTGTTTGAAATGCGTTACCGTAAATAGTATGGACCTGCACTGCGAAGCAATACTGGAAGAATACCGCGAGAACCTGCCCCGTTTCGAGGAGGTGGCCCGTGAGATTCGCGCCGCCCTGCAGAAGACCTTCGACGATGCCGGCCTCCTTCTGGCCGGTATCGAATCGAGGGTGAAGACCGAGAAGTCGCTTGCGGGAAAACTGGAGCTCAAGGGCTCTAAATACGCTACCCTTGCCGATATCACGGACATCATCGGACTGAGGGTCATCACCTTCTATATCGACGACGTCGATAAAGTCGCTTCCGCAGTGGAAAGGCTTTTCGAAGTGGACTGGGAGAATTCCGTGGACAAGCGCAAGGTCCACGAAATCGACAGCTTCGGCTACCTGTCCCTGCATTACATCTGCTCCCGCCCCGGATTCCCTTACAGGTTCGAGATCCAGATGCGCACCGTGCTTCAGCACGCCTGGGCCAATATGAACCACGACACCGGCTACAAGAGCGGAGTCGAAGTGCCCAGAAGATACCTCCGCAACCTCAGCCGCCTCGCCGGTATGCTGGAGCTCGTCGATGAGCAGTTCAGCCAGATCCGCAGCGAACTGACCGACTACCGCCGCAGGGTGCAGGCCCTCGTGGCTTCCGGCAACCTGGACGACGCTCCGCTGGACGGCGACACCTTCCGCAGCTTCCTCGACCTGGACCCCTTCGGCCAGCTCAACCGCCGTATCGCGGCAGTCAACCAGGCCGAAATCCAGGACGCCGCCCTTATGAACTTCCTGCCCGTGTTCAAGGCCATCGGCTGCCACACGCTGGGAGACATTTCCCGCATCATCAAGCAATACTCGGAAGGCGCATACCAGATCGCCTGCTACCAGCTGGGCCTGACGGACCTGGACATCATCTCCGCCTCCCTCGGCCCGCAGGACATCTGCATCGCGTACCTGCTGAAGAACGGCGGAGGCAAGCCCGGAATCAAACGGCTCTTCGACGCTCTCAACGGCGAATCGGAAAGCAACGAAGCCCTGGCAGAGCTGCTGATGGAGCAAGCCAACGACCTTCCATTTATGAATCAATGACTTATGGCAAACAAACCGCTTGACACCACCCTTCTTGACCGGGCTATAGTATTCGCAGTCCGGGCCCATTCCGGCACGGAAAGGCGCGGCAAGGGATTCCCTTATATAGTGCATCCTCTAGAGGCGATGGAAATCGTCTCCACTATGACATCCGACCAGGAGCTGCTCGCCGCTGCCGCCCTCCACGACGTCGTTGAAGACACCGCCGTCACGGAAGAAGATATCCGCAAGGAATTCGGCGACCGCATCGCATCGATAGTCGCCGCAGAGAGCGACACTTTCGTGGAAGGTGTCAGCGAAGAGGACAGCTGGCACGACCGCAAGCGGGCCGCCATAAGAAGGCTGGCCGGCGCCACCAGGGAGGCGAAAATGGTTGCGCTCGGCGACAAGCTGTCCAATATGAGGGCCATAGCCCGCGACTACGCCCTCAAGGGAGACGCGTTCTGGAAAATATTCCACACTTCCGACCCCAAGGACCACGAGTGGCATTACCGTGGCCTTGCTGAATCTCTGGGCGAGTTGAAAGACACATTCGCATATCAAGAATTCATCTCTCTCATCGATAAAGTTTTCAGCAAATGACAATCACCCCCATTCCCATCAATCTTGAGGACTATGTCCTCTCGGGAGGAGGTGCCAACGGCGAAAGCTACGACAACAGGCACGACCCTTCCGTGATGCTCAAATTGTATTTCCCGGGCAAAATCCAGCAGCCCCTTGACGAGATGCTGCTGGCAAAGAAAGTCTATGCGCTGGGCATCCCTACCCCGGAGCCGGGCGACTATGTGGTCACTGAAGACGGACGCTACGGAATACGCTTCCGCCGCATTTTAGGCAAGAAATCCTTCTCCCGTGCCGTCGGAGATGAACCCTGGAAGGTACAGCAGTATGCGGAAGAATTCGCACAGATGTGCCTGGATCTGCATTCCATAGAGGTTGACCCGGCCCAGTTCGAGAATGTAAAGGACCGCTACCTGAGGCTGCTTGAGGAGAATCCCTTCTTCACGCCGGCGCAGAAAGACCGTATCGGCCGTTTCATAGCCGATGCCCCGGACTGCAACACCGCCTGCCACGGAGACCTTCAGTTCAGCAACGCCATCTTTACCGAGGATAAAAAGTATTTTATAGACCTGGGTGACTTCGGCAGGGGCTACAACCGTTTCGATCTGGGGATGGTATATGTGACCTGCAAACTCAGCAAAGAAGAATTCATCCAGGAAGTCTTCCATATGCCCAAGTCGGTTTCCGGGGAATTCTGGAGGTATTTCGCCCGGGCCTATTTCGGATCCGACCGTCCCCTGGCCGACATAGACGAAGAAATCAGGCCCTATGCAGGGCTTAAGACCATCATCATAGAGCGCGACACCAAATGCCCTATGCCCGAAATGCGTGAAGCCCTAAGTTCGATACTATGACAACCAAAGAATATCTTTCGAATAATATTGTCAAGGAATTTGCCAAGGGTGGCCTGGTCCTGGTCATCATCGCGGCCTTGACCCTGGAGGCGACATCCATCATTCAGTTCTACTTCTCCCAAAAAGGCATAAAGGAAGAAGCACGTATGCGCGCCGAGAGCGAAATGGCAGCCACGGAGCTGAAGATTCTCAATGTCGTGGACCAGGCCGAAAGCGCAGTACGCAACAGCATCTGGGTAGCCCAGTGGTGCCTGGCCGTGCCCGACAGCCTCCAGGCCGTGGCGCGGCGCATAGTAGCCGACAACCCCGTGGTCGTGGGTTCCACAGTGGCGCTGGTACCGGGCTACAACCGGAAACGCCCCTTATATGCCCCTTACTGCTACAAGATGCCGGGCAGCGACTCGCTGTGCTTCAAGTCCCTCGCCACCAAGGAGTACGACTATCCGTCCCAGGAGTGGTTCAGTGAGCCCGTGCGCACCGGCAAGGGCTATTGGTCGGAGCCCTACATCGACGAGGGCGGCGGCGATATGCTGATGACCACCTACTCCGTGCCCATATTGGACAGGGACGGCGAGACGGCGGCCGTGCTGACAGCCGACATCTCGCTTGACTGGCTGACCGATCTCGTGGGCGGCATAAAAGTGTATCCCAATGCAGTCAACCTTGTGGTAAGCCGCGCCGGACAGATTATGGTCTGTCCCGCCGAGAGCCTCGTGATGCGCAGGTCATTTATGGAGGTAGCCACCAGGGCTGACGACACATCCTCCGTCAACAAGCTTGGCCGCTCGATGATGAACGGAGATTCCGGGCAGATGGTCTTCAAGCAGAAAGGCAAGACCTACCACGTTTTCTTCGCCCCGGTCGAGCGCACCGGCTGGTCGATTTCCATTTTCATCCCCGACTCCGAGATCTTCGGCAGCATCAAGCGTATGGGTATGCTGGTCAAGCTTTTGCAGCTTCTGGGCATAGCGATGCTCATCCTCATCCTCCGCGCAGTGGCCAAGAACCAGGTCAAGTATCAGGAAGTGTCCAAAAACAAAGAGAGGATGGAGAAAGAGCTCCAGATCGCCAGCGGCATCCAGATGTCGATGGTGCCCAAGATCTTCCCTCCTTTCCCCGAACGGCACGACCTGGATATGTACGGCGCCATCATCCCCGCCAAGGAAGTCGGAGGCGACCTGTACGACTTCTTCATCCGGGATGAGAAACTG
>OCVV011204562.1_pt1 | contig 13751 bp, 11 predicted proteins | sample 1539721 | NCBI WGS metagenome assembly OCVV01 (sample SAMN02144230, study PRJEB22623) | gut metagenome | biome: sheep rumen | host: Ovis aries | place: New Zealand
GTCATTTGCAATTTGTGACCTCCCCTAACCCCTCCTGTAGGAGGGGAATTGAATACAAAGAGTGTAACTAATCCCCCTCCTACAGGAGGGAAATTGAATACAAAGAGTGTAACTAATCCCCCTCCTACAGGAGGGGTTAGGGGAGGTCACAACAACCGGCTTTTCGGACTGCCCCCAAAAAAACGTTTTACTTAAGTTAATTACCTGCGGGACAACAGCAGTACGCCCGACCTGTCAGGCTATGCGACTCAGATAGAGTTTTTGCGAGTGACTGGTGAATTGAAAAGAAAAAGTGGCGGAAAGATTTGGCAGTCTCGGAATAATTTCATATCTTTGCGGCACAGAACCCAGAATTTAAGGAAGACATGGAGCAGGGCATTGCCCTAACAGCCTCGAACGTATAGAAGATGGGCTTTTCTGCTGAAGTTATTTCCAAAGCCACAGGTTTATCGACAGAAGACATTGAGAAATTCAACCCCTCCCATAAGATGCTAAGGATATTACTACTATGGCTGATGGCCTGTCCCGCGATGGCACAGGGATTCCAGTTGAGAAAGGAGCACGACAGTCTCTATTGGCTCAACGGCTGGCGGCTGCCATACCCCGTCTACCAGTTTCAGACGGGCGACGTGGACGGCGACGGGCATATCGACGCAATGGTGGGCGTGGTGAAGCCGACGCGGTTCTATCCGGAGAAGGGGCGACGGCTGTTCATATTCAAGCAAGTGAACGGAAAGGCAAGACCCCTCTGGCTCGGCTCCAAACTGGGAGGCATTCTGCAGGACTTCAGATTCATCGACGGCCGCATCCGCAGTCTGGAGACCGCCCGCACCACCGTACCCCCGCACCCCCGCACCACCGTGCCACCGCACCCCTGCACCACCGTGCCCCCGCACCACCGCACCACCGATACCATCTACGTGGTGGCAGAGTATAAATGGGGAGGCTTCGGAATGGCCTTCGACCACTATATCATAAAAGGTACAGACAAAGAAACAGCAACCAAATATTTCAGCCAATGAAAACAAGGATATTCCTTATGCTGGCCATAGCCGGCCTGACAGCCGCATGCAGCCAGAAAACGAGTTTGGTGACAGTGCCCGCGACACAGATTAACGTGGAGCAGTTGAAAGACAGCATCGACTACGACATGGACGTGACGGGACTATCCATCAGCGATGTGCGCGTACTGCGCAATGCCCCCCTGGCCCGCCAGGGCTTCCCCTTCAAGGACTCTTACATCCGAGGCGTCTACGAAGGCACCACCTGGTACGACTCCCTGATGTGGGCATTCGACGAGCGCACCAACTTCCAGAACGTAAAGGAAAAGGAGGGCGAGCCTTGGCGCGACTTCTACTACCGCGCCTGCGAGGAGACGGGACTCATCAAGTACACCGACCAGGAGCGGGCCTTCATGGAAAGGCTGAAAGCCCGCGAGGAAGAACTGCGGAAGCAGAACTTCGAGACTGCCGAGGGCCTGAGGGTGAACATGCAGAACCTGACGAATCCCACGCAACTGCAGGAGTTCGACTCGCTGCTCTGCCAGCAACTGGCTCACGACGGATTCGCCATCGTGCCGGCAGGACATGAGCAACTGTTCCACGTCTACGAACAGAACGACTACAACACCTTCCCCAGTTTCGTGACGACCGACCTCTACCTGCAACTCTACCATCTCTACTTCGACTGTATGCTTCGCCAACTGGAGGAGAACTCACTATTGCCGCTGATGATCAAGTTCACCCGCGATATGCACGAACTCCTCTATAACATGGAGAGATGGTCGGGCATGGACGAGAAGGTGAACCAGATAGCCCATCACAACGCCACCTATTATAATATCGCCTACAAACTCTTCACCGGCGAATGGATCTTCGACAGAGACGCCGACGAGATTGACGCGCAGGAAGTCAGCAAGGTAATGAAATCCGCGAATGCCGTAAGCGACTTCATGGCCGACTACAAGGAGATACAGTTCCCCTACAGCCTGTTCCGTCCTCGCGGCCACTACACCCGTAGCGAGAAACTGCAACGATACTTCCGAGGCATGATGTGGCTGCAGACCGCCACCTTCGGTATGGAGCACAAGGACGAGGTGCTGGCCGCCATACAGCAAGCCTGCGCCCTGAAACTCGACAAAGAGACGCAGAAGAACTACGACACACTGAACAAACTCATCACCTACATGATGGGACAGTCGGACAATCTCAGTCTGATACAGGTGATGGCCGAGGTGGAGAAGACCGGTCTGCAGATGGAGGACCTCATCCACAATGACGAGGCCGTCGCCAAGATTACCGCCACCCTCAATGAGATAGGCAACAAGCAGACGCGCATCCGCCCGAAGTTTGAGAAGACGAGCCACAATAAGATCAACGTGATGCCCCAGCGCTACCAGCCCGATGGAGAAGTACTGCAGGAGATGGTGGACTATGAGGGTAAGCCCACCCAGCGCGCCACGCCAAAGGGACTCGACTTCTTCGCCGCCATGGGCGTCTCACCCGCCGAGCAGATCCTGATGGAAGAAGGCCAGAAGTGGAATGGCTTCAAACCTGCACTCGAAAACATGAAGAAGCGCATGGGCCAGATTGACTGGAATGAAACCATCGCCACTCAGTGGATGAATGCCCTGAAGACTATCAACGTCAAGGACAAGGATGTGAAACTGCCCTATTTCATGGGTACGCCCGAATGGGATCGGAAAGACCTGAACGCGATGCTGGCCTCGTGGGCAGAACTGAAGCATGATGCCATCCTCTACGCCAAACAGCCGATGGGAGCAGAATGCGGAGGCGGCGGTCCCCCAGCCCCTGTGACGAAGGGCTATGTAGAACCGAACGTGAACTTCTGGAAGAAAGCCATCGAACTGCTCAACAATACCGAGAAGTTGCTGAAGGAGCAGAACATGCTGACAGAAAAAATCAGCGATGCCACTACGCGCATCAGAGAGGAAGCCGAGTTCCTGTTGAGAATCAGTGAGAAGGAACTGGCAGGCACGCCGCTTACCGACGAGGAATACGACCAGATCAAGTATATCGGCGCAACGTTCGAGAATATCTCCCTCGACCTGGTGCGTGAGCCCGACCAATACCTGATGGACTGGAGCGACGTGCAGGGAGCCGACCGCAAGGTGGCCCTCGTGGCTGACGTCTACACCGCCAATGCAGACAACAACCCCGAGAAATCCATCCTCTTTGAGGCAGTGGGCAATGCGGATGAAATCTTCGTTGTCGTGGAAATGGACGGTTATCTCTATCTGACGCGCGGTGCCGTGATGAGTTACCGTGAGTTCATACAGCCCATCGACATGCAGCGCCTCACTGACGAGGAGTGGCAGCAGCAACTGGAGAAGAATCCGCGCAAGGGCGTGCCTGAATGGATGAACCGCATTATCTGCCCGCTGAAAAATGAGCCTAAAGTGAATGAGGAGTTCTTCTATAGTTCTGGCTGTTAATATGACTTTGGTTTGCCTGGCGGCTGCTGGGCAAACCAAAGTCATATTAACAGGCGACATCCTGCTGGATCGCGGCGTGCGCCGTGTGATAGAACGTCACGGAGTCGACCATCTCTTTTCGGATGGTATCGACTCCGTATTTCGCGCGGCCCAGATTGTCGTGGGCAATCTGGAGTGTCCTGCCACGAAGATAGAGTCACCCGTCTTCAAGCGATTCATCTTCAGGGGCGAACCGGAATGGCTGAACGCGCTTCGCCAGCACGGCTTCACCCACCTGAACCTGGCCAACAACCACTCCATCGATCAAGGCCGTAAGGGACTCATCGACACCCGCGAGAACATCATCAAGGCAGGAATGACTCCCATCGGGGCTGGTGAGAACATGAAAGAAGCATCAGACCCCGTACTGCTGACAGAACAGCCGCGCCGGGTGTGGCTGGTGCCCTCGCTGCGGCTGGCACTGGAGAACTATGCCTATCTGCCGGACCAGCCCTGCGTCAGTCAGGAGCCGATGGACTCGCTGCTCGAACGTGTCCACCGGCTGAGAACGGCAGACTCTACGGCAGCCATCATCGTCTCCCTGCACTGGGGCGGCGAGCACACCCTGCAGCCCGTACCACGACAACTGCATGACGCCCATCAACTGATACTGGCAGGGGCCGACATCCTCGTCTGCCACCATACCCATACCCTGCAGACCATTGAAGACTATCACGGCAAGAAAATTTACTATAGCATCGGCAACTTCATCTTCGACCAGCAGAAGCCGCTTAACAGCCGGGCCTGCATTGTAGCATTGACAATAAGAGAGGATAGCCTCGACGTAGAGACTATCCCCATAGAGATCCGACAGTGCGTGCCTCAGATAGCGGCGAGTGCAAGCGAATAATACTTGGACTCAGGGCTGTCGGCCCGTGAGGGCACCACGCAGCAGCATGACGTCCCCTGCAACACGCCAGCCGTCTTGGCATAGCCGAAGAGGGTGAGTGTCTTATAGAAGACATTTCCCGCCACGATATCCGGAAATATCAGGGCATCGGCCTGTCCGTCGATGACAGAGTGGATGCCTTTCTCACGCAGACTCACTGAGTCGAGTGAAGTCTTCAGGTCTAATGGTCCATCGATGATGCAGCGGCCGAACTTACCCGTTTGCGCCTCAGCGATAATCTCCAGATAGTCCACCGTATAGGGGAAAGTCTTGGCGCTGACCTTCTCGGCACAGTGAATCAGTGAGATGCGCGGTTCCTCGATACCCAATGCATGGCAGACATAGTTGACATAGTGGATCTGCTGTCTCCGCTGCCCCTCTGTAGGGACGGGAATAACGGCTGCATCTGTGAAAAACAATAGTTTCTCATATTTGGGAATCTCTGCCATCGCGATATGAGTCAGCACATGGCCAGGACGGAGAATGCCATTCTCGCGATCCAGGATAGCACGCAGCAGGACATCGGTATTCACGAGTCCCTTCATCAGGATGTCAGCCTCGCCGTTCTTGCAGAGAGCCACAGCCCGCCGACAGCACTCGTCCTTGTCATCGCCATCGACATAGACAGGCTCGACAAATCCCATCTCCTGCCCTTTCTCCACTGCATAGCGGGTACTGGCATCATTGGCACATACGACGGCTACTCGTTTCTTGTCACCTCGTTGCTGGAGGAAGACAATCATATCGTTCAGGTTTCTGATGGATTGCATAGGTTCTAACTATTTAGTGATGATCAACTACTCGCTCGATCTATTATCAAGTGCAAAGATAGTCAATTTGCCTGAACTGACAAAGCATTTTTCCGAAAACTTTGAATTTGAAGAAGTTCTTGGAGGCGCCAGACGAAAGAATTTTCGGATCATAGCACTTCGTAACGACAAGAAAAGCAAGTTTTCTTTTTGCGATTTTCCCGTTTTTTCGTAACTTTGCACCAAAATAACTAAAACTGAATAAAGATGAAGAAATATCTGTTATCGACAGTCTTTGTCTGCCTGACGGCTACGGCTCAGGAACAGGCACCGATGGTGCTGCACTATGACCGCCCCGCCGACTACTTCGAAGAGTCGCTGCCTATCGGGAATGGCAAACTGGGAGCCCTCGTCTATGGTGGCACCGACGACAACATCATCTATCTGAATGACATCACCCTATGGACAGGAAAGCCTGCAGACCGCAACATCGACAAAGATGCTCACAAGTGGATTCCAAAGATACGCGAGGCCCTCTTCAAGGAGGACTATCAGACAGCAGACACCCTGCAACTTCATGTGCAAGGGCCTAACTCACAGTTCTTCCAGCCACTCGGCACCCTGCACATCAAGGACCTCGGACTGGGTGAGGTGACAGGCTACCAACGGAGCCTCAGCCTCGACTCCGCCATCATCCGCGACCGTTACGTGCGTGATGGCAACACCATCACGAGAGAGTATTTCGCCTCGCATCCCGACAAACTCATCGCCATCCGGCTCAGGGGTGACATCAACGTAAGAATCGCCCTGACGGCTCAGGTGCCCCACAAAGTGAAGAGTATCCCCACCCAACTGACGATGACAGGCCACGCTACTGGCGATGCTCAGGAGAGCATTCACTTCTGCACAATGCTCAACGTGAAGACCGACGGCGAAATCACGGCAGCCGACTCTTCGCTCACCATCACTCATGCCAAAGAAGCCATCCTCTATCTCGTCAACGAGACCAGTTTCAACGGCTTCGACAAACATCCCGTGCGTGAAGGGGCACCCTATCTGGAGAATGCCGCCGATGACATCTGGCACACCCAGAACTATTCATTCGACGACTTCTACACACGACACCTCACTGACTACAAAGCCCTTTACGACCGCGTGAAACTGCGCCTCTCGTCAAAAGCAAATACACCGTCGTATCACGACGGTCCCACCGACGCCCTCCTGAAAACCTACACCGACGGCGGCGGACAGAGCCGCTATCTCGAAGAACTCTACTTCCAGTACGGCCGCTATCTGCTCATCGCCTCCTCCCGCACCCCTGGCGTACCAGCCAACCTGCAAGGTCTCTGGAGCCCACACCTCTGGTCGCCCTGGCGTGGCAACTATACCGTGAATATTAATCTGGAGGAGAACTACTGGCCCGCATTCGTGGCCAACCTTTCAGAGATGGCCCAGCCCTTAGACGGCTTTGTCAGTGCCCTTGCCGCCAACGGACAATATACGGCAAAGAACTACTACGGCATCACACAAGGCTGGTGCTCCAGCCACAATAGTGACATCTGGGCAATGACCAACCCCGTGGGCGAGAAAAACGAGAAGCCCGAATGGGCCAACTGGAACCTGGGTGGCGCCTGGCTCGTCAACACTCTCTGGGAGCGTTATCAGTTTACTCAGGACAAAGAGTATCTGCGCCGTGTGGCTTTCCCACTGATGAAGGGCGCCGCCGACTTCTGCCTCAACTGGCTCATCGACAATCCAAAGGCACCGGGCGAACTCATCACGGCTCCCAGCACATCGCCCGAAAATGAATACAAGACCGACAAGGGCTACCACGGCATGACCTGTTATGGCGGAACTGCCGACCTGGCCATCATCCGCGAACTGCTTACCAACACCATCGCCGCCGCCTCAATATGTGGCGGTAGCAGCAGCGCTTACAAAAAAGCCCTCGCCCGGCTCCATCCATACACCATCGGACACATGGGCGACATCAATGAGTGGTACTACGACTGGGACGACTGGGACTTCCAGCACCGTCATCAGAGCCACCTCATCGGCCTCTACCCCGGAAATCATCTGACAGATGCCACCCTGCAGCAAGCGGCAGCCAAGTCGCTGGAGATCAAAGGCGACAAGACCACAGGCTGGAGCACAGGATGGCGCATCAATCTCTGGGCCCGCCTGCACAATGCCCAACAGGCCTACCATATCTATCAGAAACTGCTGACTTATGTCTCACCCGACAAGTATAGAGGGCCAGACCGCCGGCGAAGCGGAGGCACCTACCCCAACCTCTTTGATGCACATCCGCCCTTCCAGATCGACGGTAACTTCGGTGGCACGGCGGGTGTCTGTGAGATGCTGATGCAGAGTCAATGCACAATGCATAATGCACAATGCACAATTGAACTGCTGCCCGCCCTGCCTGAGCAGTGGAAAGACGGGAAAGTGAGCGGTCTCTGTGCCCGCGGCGGCTACGAGGTCAGTTTTGAGTGGAAGGACGGAAAAGTATGCGACTGCATCATCAAGGCCAAGAAGAACGGCACGGTTACCTTATTATATAACGGCCAGCAAAAGAAAGTCAAGTTGAAGACTGGCAACAACAATATCAAAACGTGGTAAATCAACAGATCAAAGAGTCAGACCTGAACAAGGCGAAGACATGGAGTGAGTCTGTCTTTATGGACGACGACCTCCTATTGACCGAACGAATCAACGAAGCCCCCATGCCCACAGAGCCGCGACGGATGAACTTCATCCTCATCGGACTGTGTACCAGGGGAAAAATCATCTATCAACTTGACACCCGGGAGAAGATCATCACTCCGGGCGACATTCTTATCGTCAGCGAGCGACACGTAGTAGACCACTATCAACCTTCGCCCGACATGCAAGGACTGTGCATAATGCTGAGTGTGAACTTCTTCCACGAGATCATACAAAACGTGAAGGACATCAGTTCGCTGTTCCTCTTCTCCCGCACCCATCCCGTCATACATCTGGAGCCGAAGGAACAGGATACATTCAAGGAATACTTCCACGTCATTCAGAACAAGATAAGCGACAAGGACAACCATTTCCGCAAAGACCTGACCAGAACCCTGCTGCTTGCAATGTTCTACGACCTGAGCAATGTCATCTACCGCGTGCTGCACAATGACAAACCACAGACAAGGGCAGAAGCCATCTTCGCCGACTTCATCAGAAAAGTGGAAAGCCATTGCAGACAAGAACGGCGCGTCAGTTGGTATGCCCAAGAACTTCACATCACGCCCAAATATCTTTCGGAGGTCATAAAGGCTGTCAGCCGCCGCACTCCCAACGAATGGATAGACGACTATGTAACCATGGAACTACGGGTGCTGCTGAAGAATACCAGCAAGAGCATCAAGGAAATCGCCCAGGAACTGCATTTCCCCAACCAGAGTTTTCTGGGGAAATACTTCAAGGAGCACGTAGGTGTCAGTCCGTCAGAGTATAGAAAGGGATGAAGCGACTTCGCACAGTTCGTCGTACCACGCCTGGCCGAATCGACGAACCAACGGGTCACGCAAGAACTGATAAAGACGAATGTCCTCCTTTACGCCTTTAGCAACAGCCGCCTTGCAGACGTCCCAGCGGTTATAGTTCAGACCGACAAGTCCATTGCCAAAACGCTTCTCACGGATGGGATAGAGCGCGCAACTGATTGGCTTGCAGAATCGGGTATACCCAGCCCTATAAGCCTTTTCCAAAGCACAGAGACAGCAATTCCGTATAGGCTGATGCGTATCAAAGTCGTCGATATCAGCGTAATAAGTAAACACGCAATCCCTGCCCCTGACAATGCTTGTCACGAGGTCGCCCTCCTGGTCAGTATAGGCCACCCCCTGCTTATCAATCACGCTCTGAGCCGAAGCGGATAAGTCCTGCCATACCGCATCGACGCATTCCTCTATCTCTGCGATCTCCTCCATTGTCACTGGGGCACCGGCATCCCCCTCCACGCAGCACTGCCCCTTGCAGGCAGAAAGGTCGCAGCAGAACTTCTCCGTCAGAATGTCTGACGAGATCAGCACGTCACCAATTTGGAGGATAGGGGGAAGTTGCATATAGTGATCAGTGATTAGTGAATAGTTACCACTGGATAGGGGTGAAGCCGTTCTGCTGGAGATAGGCATTGCAGCGCGAGAACTGGTGCTGACCGAACCAGCCGCCACGATTCGCACTCAGCGGCGAGGGGTGTACAGACTCAAGCACGAGATTCTTCTGCCTGTCTATCATATAAGCCTTGCCACGTGCAAAACCGCCCCAGAGCATATAGACCAGATGTTCGCGATGCGTGGCAAGCGCCTGGATGGCAGCATCGGTAAACTTCTGCCAGCCCAAACTGCTATGACTGTTCGCCTGATGAGCCCTTACCGTCAGCGAAGCATTCAGCAACAGCACGCCCTGCTCAGCCCAGCGCGTGAGATTGCCCGACTGCGGGATAGGCGAACCGAGGTCATCCTGTATCTCCTTGAAGATATTTTGCAGCGAAGGGGGGAACATCACGCCGTCCTGTACAGAGAAACTCAGCCCATGGGCCTGACCCGGCTCATGATATGGATCCTGCCCGATAATCACCACCTTCACCTTGTCGAATGGACAGAGGTTGAAGGCATTGAAAACCAGTTTCCCAGGCGGATAGCAAGTATAATGGGTATACTCCTGACGAACAGCAGCGGTGAGTTCGGCAAAATACTGCTTGTCGAACTCACCGCTGAGATGCTGTTTCCAACTATGCTCTATCTGAACATCCATTATTAATTATCCGAGATCAGGTTCTCACCCGTCATGTCGCTGGGTTGCTCCAACCCCATGATGTGGAGGATAGAGGGAGCCACGTCAGCGAGACGGCCGTCCTTGACAGTGGCGGAATTGTTGTTCGTGACATAGATGAACGGCACGGGGTTCAGCGAGTGGGCGGTGTTAGGCGTACCGTCTGGGTTGATGGCATTGTCGGCATTACCGTGGTCGGCAATGATGATGGCCTCGTAGTCGTTGGCCTTGGCGGCCTCGATGACCTCGCGGACACAGTTATCGACGGCCCATACAGCCTTGGCGATAGCGTTATAGACACCCGTATGACCCACCATATCACCATTGGCGAAGTTCACTACGATGAAGTCGTACTCCTGGGTATTGATGGCACCGACGAGTTTATCCTTCACCTCGTAGGCCGACATCTCAGGCTTCAGGTCGTAGGTAGCCACCTTCGGCGAAGCAACGAGGATACGGTCCTCACCCTCATACGGAGCCTCACGGCCACCATTGAAGAAGAAGGTGACGTGAGCGTATTTCTCAGTCTCAGCAGTGTGGAGTTGCTTCAGTCCCTTCTTGCTCAAGTACTCGCCGAGGGTGTCCTCGACGTTCTCCTTCGGGAAGAGGATATGGACGCCTGTAAACTTAGCATCGTATGGGGTCATGCAGTAATACTGCAGATTGGGAATCGTATGCATGCCCTGCTCCGGCATATCCTCCTGGGTCAGTGCGATGGTCATCTCCTTGGCGCGATCGTTGCGGAAGTTGATGAAGATGACCACGTCGCCCTCCTCGATGCAGCCGTTGACACTGGCATTGTGGATAGGCTTGATGAACTCATCCGTCACGCCGTCGTCATAACTTTCCTGCATGGCCTGCACCATATCGGTGGCCTGCTTACCCTTGCCCTCGACAATCAGGTCGTAGCCTTCCTTCACGCGCTCCCAGCGCTTGTCGCGGTCCATGGCGTAGAAGCGGCCCACGATAGAGGCGATGGCGGCATCATTCTCTGCACAGACCTTGCTGACCTGCTCGATGAAGCCCTTACCAGAGTGAGGATCGGTATCACGACCGTCCATATAGCAATGCACGAACACCTGATTCTTCAGGCCGTATGCCTTGCCGATCTCGATGAGTTTGAACAGATGGTCGAGGCTTGAGTGTACACCACCGTCAGAGGTCAGACCCATCAGATGGAGTTTCTTGCCGTTCTCCTTGGCGTATGTATAGGCAGCCTTCACCTGCGGGTTCTCCATGATGGAGCCGTCCTTGCAGGCGCGGTTGATCTTCACAAGGTCCTGATAGACGATACGACCTGCACCGATATTGAGGTGACCCACCTCCGAGTTACCCATCTGTCCGTCGGGCAGACCTACATCCTCTCCAGAGGCGGCCAACTGAGAGTGGGCTGATGTTGCTGTCAACAGATCAAGGTAAGGTGTCGGCGTGTTATAGATCACGTCACCCTTGCCATGCTTACCGATTCCCCATCCGTCGAGAATCATCAAAAGTGCTTTCTTTGCCATAATCTTATTACTAATAAATTCTGTTTTTACCTAATTGGCTGCAAAGTTACAATTTTAAATGAAGAATAAAGAATGAAGAATGAAGAATTTGAATTGCGGTAGCAAATTTTTCACTTTTCGCTTTTCACTTTTCACTTAATTTATTATCTTTGCACCCAGAAAAGAAGAGCGTTTAACTTATTATACAAAGGATTATGAGAAAGACTTTATTATCAACTATGATGATGTGCCTTAGTCTGACGATGGGCACGGCTCAGGAAGTATTGAGACAACGCGTGGTAGAGGGGGGCGGAACTGGTCCCTTCAAGACTGTGATGATGGAGATTAAGGGGCTGGAGGCCCACACTGTGTTTGCGCCAAAGGACATGAACACGGTCACCAAGCCCCTGCCCGTGCTGGTATGGGGCAATGGCGCCTGCTCCAACTCACCCTGGGAGCACTACAAGTTTCTCAACGAGATTGCCTCCCATGGCTATATCGTCGTGGCAACAGGCTACATCCCGATGGACGACGAGCCATACCGAGGGGAGATGTCTACTACACAGCAGCAAATAGAAAGCATCGACTGGGTGGAGCAGCAGGATGCAGACCCGAAGTCGCTTTATTACCAGAAGATTGACACGAAGAAGATCTGTGTGGCCGGTATGTCGTGCGGCGGACTGCAGACGCTTTTCAACTGCGCCGACCCGCGCATCACCGCCCTGATGATTTGCAATAGCGGACTCTTCAAGATGGAGAATGCTGCTCAGGCGGTAGGTGGCATGCCGATGCCCCCGAAGGAGAAACTGAAGGAGATCCATACACCTATTATATATATACTCGGCGGCAAAGAGGATATCGCCTACGAGAACGGCATGGACGACTTCCATCGCATCAGCCACGTACCCGCCATCGCCATCAACTATCCCGTCGGACATGGCGGCACCTATCGTCAGCCTCACGGTGGTGAGTTCAGCATACCAGCACTGGCCTGGCTCGACTGGCAACTGAAGGGCGACAAGCAAGCCGCCAGGATGTTTGAGGGTGACGACTGCGGACTGCTGAAGCGTAAGGACTGGACCATCGAGAAGAACAGCCTCTGCAAATAATGAGGCTGTGTCAAAATAGCCGTTAGTTGTGACAAAACCTCACTATTCACCGAAATCAAGGCTTAATTGCCCGTCGCCGAGAAGATTGTAACTCTTGCGGTGGTAGGGTGTGATGCCGTACTGACGGATGGCCTCACGGTGTTTCTTCGTGGGATATCCCTTGTTCGAGCGCCAGTCGTATTGGGGATATTCCTCTGCCAGACGGTTCATATAGTCATCGCGATAGGTCTTGGCAAGGATGCTGGCGGCAGCGATGGAGAGGTACTTGCCGTCGCCCTTGACGATGGTGGTATGAGGGAGGGGTGCGTTGGCGTCAGTGCCGCCAGCCAAAGGACGGTATGGACGGAAGCGGTTGCCGTCGACGATGATGGCTTCTGGGCGGACGGTTAGTTGGTCGAGGGCACGGTGCATGGCCAAGATGGAGGCATTGAGGATGTTGATGCGGTCAATCTCCTCGGGGGTGACGATGCCCACGGCCCAGGCAATGGCGTCGCGCTGGATGACCTTCCGCAATTCGTAGCGGCGATGCTCCGAGAGTTGCTTCGAATCGTTGAGCAATTCGTTCTGATAGTCATCGGGCAGAATGACGGCAGCAGCATAGACGCTGCCTGCCAAACAGCCTCGACCCGCCTCATCGCAGCCGGCCTCAACTTTTCCTTCGTAATAATGACTTGCCAGCATTTTACTTTTTCACCTTTTTACCTTTAAAACATCTGTGCAACACGGCGGATGCCGGCCACAAGAGCATCGACCTCTTCCTTTGTATTATAGAGAGCAAACGAGGCGCGCACAGTGCCCGCTATGCCGAGACGGTCCATCAGAGGCTGGGCACAGTGGTGGCCTGTGCGCACAGCAATACCCAGACGGTCGAGCAGCGTGCCCATGTCGAGGTGATGGATGTCTCCGACATTGAAACTGACAACAGCATCTTTCTGCAAAGCATCCTGAGGCCCATAGATTTTCATTCCCTCAACGGTCTGTAGTTGTTCCAGACAGTAGCGAGTAAGTTCCTGCTCATGCTGCTGGATATCTGCAAAGCCTATGGATTCAATATAATCGATGGCTTTTGCAAGTCCGTGCGTAGCAACGTAGTCGGGGGTGCCGGCCTCGAACTTGAAGGGCAGACGCTCGAAGGTAGTGCGTTCCCACGTCACCTTGTCGATCATCTCGCCGCCTCCCTGATAGGGCGGCAGTTTCTCGAGCCACTCTTCCTTGCCATAGAGC
>OCVV010001063.1_pt1 | contig 13747 bp, 34 predicted proteins | sample 1539721 | NCBI WGS metagenome assembly OCVV01 (sample SAMN02144230, study PRJEB22623) | gut metagenome | biome: sheep rumen | host: Ovis aries | place: New Zealand
AACATGGCGAACCTTGCAGCGTCTCAGACTGCTCAGACCGCTCAGATTCGTGACGGTCAGGTTGCTTCCGTCAATGCTCTGGTGAATGAACTGCGCTCTTGCCCGATTCCTGCACAGCCCGTCTATGGGTCTCAGCCGATTTTCACATGCCCTCAGAACATGAACTCAGGGTGCGGATGCGGCTGCAACGGCGGAAACTTCTAAGGAGTGATACCAATGGCAGATTATTTAACTCGTGATACTGTGGAGACTGTTGCTCTCAACTCTCCTATTCAGTTCCTTGATTCTATCCCGTGCAATAAGGGATATGTTTTCCATCAAAACGGCACCGGGATTTTTACTCTGCGTGGTATCGTCAACAATTCTTGTGGGTGCTTTGCTAGATATGTTGTAGAGTTTACTGGCAACATTGCAATTCCTGAAGGTGCGGTTACTCCAATTGCTACTGCAATTGTTGTATCCGGTGAAGAGCGTACCGGCAGTCGAAGCATTTTCACACCTGCGGCTGTCGATGAATACGGCAATGTAACCAGCCGTGCCACCGTGGATGTTCCTCGCGGATGCTGCTTTAACGTGTCTGTTGAATATGTCAATGGCACTGTAAATGATCCTGCAACTGTACCGACTCCGTTGATTAATGTAATTGACGGAAGTTTGAGCATCAACAGAGTAGCCTGACAGGAAGGAGGACAATCGTATGAATTACATTGACAGCATTGTTGACCTGTGCGGCAAAGAGTTTGAAGCTATTGCCAAGAACGGCAAATTCAGATCCCGTGAAGAAATCGACTCCGTGTACAAGCTGATGGACATTGTCAAGGACAGCATGGAAATCTCTTGCATGGAGGCTGACATGGAAGGTGAGTCCTACGATGACGGAATGAGCCAGCGCGGCGGAAGCTACGGAGATCGCTCGTATCGCTATGACGGCGGTTCCTACGCACGTGGCCGTGGCCGGAACGCTCGTCGTGACAGTCGAGGAAGATACTCCAGCGAAGGTGGAAGCTACGGATACTATCCTGATGGAAGGCCCATGCGCGGCTACTCCCGTGACGGGAAGGAAGAGTACAAAGAACAGCTTATGGACATGATGGAGAACGCCCCGGATGAGCAGACCCGGCAGAGCATCCAGCGGATGATTGACCAGATGAAGTAATCAAAACAAAAGAGAGGCAGGTCGAAAAAGGCCTGTCTCTCTGATTTCATTAGCATTTTTTCATTAGCATTTTGAAATTTCATTTTGTATTCTGAGCGGAACAAACTGGTAATTTTGTACACATTTGTGCCTCTGAAATTGTGCCTATTTACCTATAAAAAACAAGAGAGAAGCCCGATTTTACTGGACTTCTCTCAATTTGGTGCCGGTGGTGGGACTCGAATGTTCCACCCGCATGTCAGAACCTATTGCGTGCTGGCTTCATGAGATTCCATTAGCGGTTTGTTAGCGTTTTGATTCTGAAAGAAACCTGAAAACGTATTTTGGTTCTCCGTCTGCATAGATGCTGCTAGGCGAATATAGATTCTGTGCAGGACATCTGTGTTTGCCCATCCTCCCCAAGCGCAAATCTGCTTTTCAGGGATATTTAGGTAATAGCATAGGCTTGCGAATGAATGGCGCAAACCATGACAGGTAACCACGGTTACGCCTGCTTTCCTGCACGCATACTTCACATCTTCCAGAAGATTGCTACCATGTGTAGGAACGACAAGACCGGACTTGTCTTCCACAGATATCATGGCATTGTGCAATTGCGGTACCATGATCGGAACAGGTCTGGAAGATGTTTTGTTTTTGTTTGTGCTCTTCAAGATATTACCACCAACACCGCGAACCATAGAACCGCTGACTGTGATCACATCCTTCTCCAGATCCACGTTTGACCAGTCCAGACCCTTCACTTCTGACAGACGAAGGCCATGCAACATTAGCAGTGCAGCTATTTCATATGGTTTTCCTTTGATGGCCTGACAGAATGGCTGGATCTCTTCTGGCTGTAGAAACGCGATCTCCTTAACAGGTGCAGGCGCAATACTGACATTTGGAACTGGATACCCAACAAGCTTCATGGATGAGCTGACAAGACCCCAACAATTCTTCACGGTCTTTTCTGACGCAGACTCCAGCTCCTCGTTAATCATAGTTTGCCAGTTGATTTTACTGAGCTGCTTATCTTGGTAGTTCTTGAACCGATTCTTAGCATAGCTGGTATAGCTGCGCAGTGTTGACGGAGACAGTGTTGCCTTCCTTGTCTTTAAAAACTTATCGAACGACTCCGAAAGCGTTATGCTTTTCGGAGCTTTTTTTATTGCCGATGCACCGGCNACGATGCTTCGACTTGGTCAGCTCTGCTATGGTTTTGCACTCGGTCTTTGTTGCGGCGGTAATCGGTATGCTTTCACCGTTCAGGCGCAACTGAATGAACCAGTTACCTGACGGCAACTTGCGCGGCTCCGGTATCTTCATTTTCTTTTCCTGAAGCTTTTAATGAGGATGATGACGAGAATTACGATGATGATTAACAGAAGAAACCGTGGTGAAGTGAATATGAATAGCAATTCAATTAGTCCGAATTTCATTGTACCGTCCTCCTTTTACTTACTAATATTCCTAACAAGTTTCTTTGGAATGCCAAGCACCTGACAGTGACGAACATCTTCACCCTCGATCATTAATGGTGGATATTGTGGATTGATTGGTGACAGCCGGATCCATGTTTGCTGTGGGTCATATTCTATCCTTTTCAGAGTACCGATTTCATCGTCATACAGGGCCACCACGACTTGTCCGGAATAGTCAGCGGTGTTTTGCCTCAATACCAACACAACATCTCCGTCCTGATAGTCTGGGAACATGGAATTGCCGCATACCTTCAGAACAAAATAGTCGTCTTTGCTTCCACCGTGAAGCCATGATTCCGGGATGTCAATGTTTCCATTGTCCCATGATTCATACGCAATGTGCTCATAACCAGCTGCCACTTCTCCGACAATAGGGAAAGTTACAAATGACTCAGTGATAGCGGGTGATACAGGTTCTTCGCCAAGGTACAAAAACTCAGCGGTAGTGTTAAGAACCTTTGCGACCCTCAAAACTTTATCAATAGATGGTGCTTTGTCATTCCATCGTGTGATTGTTCGTGGAGCTATCCCAGCTTCCAGTTCAATCTGTGCGATGGTTTTGTTTTGCTTATTACACAAAAATGCGATGTTATCCTTTAAACCCATAGTGCAACCTCCACAAATTCGCAAAAATGTGAAATCACCGGTTGACTTAATCGCAAATATGTGTATAATAGTCAATGTGAGGCAACAAAAATACACGTCCACAGCAGAACGACTGTGAATATTTGCGAATATGTAACTGATTTGACATCATTAGTGTAGCATATTTGCGATACATAGTCAAGCACATTTTTACGAATCAGAGGCGGGAGGTGATAAGTTGGTTAAGAAGATTCTTCAGCTTTGCAAAGAGCAAGGCAAGACGGTTGCAGAGCTGGAGCGTGAATGCTCTATCGGAACCAGAACCGTCTATCGGTGGGATGACAACATCCCGTCCGTGGATAAGGTCAAGCGAGTGGCAGACTATCTCGGAACGACTGTGGATGATCTGCTGAATGATCAGTAAAAACCGCCCATCAGGGGCGCGAATCCTGAGTAACGCACCGAAATGGCATAGGGCGGCAAAGCCTAGCTATGGCATAGCATGGTCAAGCGGCGCTGAGCAAAGAAATGGAACTGCATGGACTTGACTGGCTCGGCAATGGAATTGAGCGGCACTGCGTATCGACGCAACGGCATGGCATTGATTAGCACGGATTGCAAAGGAACAGCATAGCTTTTCACTGAAATGGAATTGCATAGAATTGCTGTGGAATGGCATTGACAGGAACCGAACTGCTCGGAACCGCAACAGCGTGGCAAAGATCGGTGGCGCAGAGCTTAGAAATGGCATAGCGTTGATACACCATGAGCTGCAATGGAGGGGCATATCGAAGCCCAGCGATGGCAAAGCACAAAATTTATTTTTAAAGGAGAAAAACACAATGAAAAAGCTACATGTCACTATTGATTTTCTGGAGTCGGTTCTTGGGACCTCTCCAAACAACGAGAACATCTTCACCGACTATATCGCATCGAATGCTCCAGACGCCATGAGCCGCGAAGAGGAGATCGCTGCAATCGGAGCAGATGAGTACGCCGAGAAGGGAATGACAGTTTTCCCGCGCAACGATGAAGGACAGCCGATCATCTGGGATTATCAGATCAAAGGCTTCTTCAAGGATGCATGCGGCATGCTGTCTCGCGTCGGCGGAAAGGGAGAGGACGGAAAGAAAAAGAAAGTCAACGAGTCCAGCAAGCTGACAGCATACAAGAAGATCATTGACGGTCTGATCTTTGCCCAGCCCCGGAAGATCCCGTTCGTTTTTGACGGAGAGATCGGAATCTGTGAGAGACCGCTGCGGGCGCAAACCATGCAGGGCGAACGGGTTGCTCTTTCCAAGAGCGAGGAGATCCCAGCCGGTGCAAAGATTGAATTCGATGTGCTCTGCCTGAATGACGATCACGTAGCTGCCGTCAAAGAGTGGTTCGACTATGGTGTTCTGCGTGGGATCGGACAGTGGCGTAACTCCGGCAAGGGCAGGTTCACGTACGAGATGGAAGAAGTGAACAGCTAAAGAGTCGCAATGACTAGATGAGCAATGCAGAGGCAAGGCACCGCTTTGCATCGAAAGGCATCGGAAATGATACGCGAGGACTTGCTTTGGCATGGCAACGGAATAGCGGAGCGGTGCATCGCTAGGTATGGCGAAGCAACGGATATGACTTGCGATGACTTGCAATGGAAATGCTTGGAACTGCTTGACGTGGCGGAGCAAATGAAAAGCGTAGAAGTGCGCGAAAATGCATAAGAAAAGCGGCGCTGGACATTGCATGGCAAAAGCGCGATAGCACATGGCGTGCGGAAAGGTCAAGGATGGAACAAGATAAGATAGAGATTACCGAAGAGAACAACAAAGCTGACATTGATCAGTGGTTTCAAGATGCTGCGGAGCAGACGTTTGACTCGCTGCCGGAATTTATCAGGCATGTGATGAACGATTACGCTCATGACTACGGCACTGTCTGTCATGCGATTTCTGCGTGTGCAGTAGCTACTGCGTGGGCGTGCAACAAAATGGAAGGAGCATGTGGCGGCATTACTGGATTTCAGGCCGGTTTCATCATGTGGGGTTTCATTCGGCACTGGACTTACAAAAACAACAAATGCGGGATGAAGCTTCTCGACTACGATAATCTGCTGTACCCGCAGTATGATTATAAGTTTGATAAAACAATCTGCGAAGAAACGTGGAGAGTTGTACAGAATCACGCGAAGAACCTTCTTAGCGAGAGGATTGATGCACACCCAGCAGTGATTGAGCACTGGAAGTCAATCGTTGATGGGAATCTCCCGTTCGGCTTCAAAATTGGTGACGATTGATGTCCAAGGCAAGCAGATGCTTTACCGGCGGTCGGCAGTGTGTGGGACAGCCGACGCTGAGTAGGAGCAATTACATGTCGCTGATGCGGCAGGTCAGGAAGGGGTTGGAAGAACGGAATGGCAAAGGTAGAAAGGCCGAAGTACCCGCCAGTGGACAAGCTGAAGGCGGCTGTCCTTGAAAGAAAGCTTGTCATGCACCTGAACTATCAGGACTTGGCAGATGTGGCGAACGTCAGCGCGGTATACGTCCGCAAGATGATGACGGAAAAGCACAGCGACGATTGGAACCCACATGTCAGAGAGGCGATCTGCCAGTATCTCGGCCTGAAGGTAAAGGTAGTCTTGGAGGACATGTTCGACCTCAGTAAGGAGATGGTCGGCAAGTGATCAGTTACAACTCCTACAACACTGCCCTCATGAAAGACAATCCGTGCAGGAAAGACTGCCCGGACAGATATCCCGGATGCAACTGCGAGAGACGCAAGGCGTGGCGGGATGGATATGAAGCCAAGAAGCGGCATATGTACCAGCAAATAAACGACTCGTCCATGATCGACAGCGTGATTGCGACGGGTAAGAACAGGAGGAAAAAGTGAGCAAGGAAATCATCAGGAACGTCGTGATCAAAGACGGCAACCGCATTGTGAACTGGGACTTCAGAGCAGACAGTTCTGTTCGCGATATTCTTCTGGACCGAGGCTTTGAGTGGGAGCCGGGCAGTGTGAAGGTCTGTGGGACCTCAGTACCGGAAGAACAGCTTCATCTCATGCTGATGGGATACCTGACATGGGGTCCACGCATCGTCATTACGATGGTTCCGAAGAAGAAGGAGCCGAAGAAGAAAGAGGAGGTAACTGCTGAATGATGACGGTCAATGCGTTCTGGTTTGGCTTCCTGATTGCAGTAGTGCTGGTGCTCGTTCTGCTGATCACGGTAGCGTTCGTTGCGGCAAGGCGCAGTGAGCAGGAGGAAGAGGCAATGGACGAGCAACAGTACAAGGAGATTCTTGAAGACATGACAGGGAAGAAGTTCAAGGTTGTACGGAAACATGGCTACCTCGTAGGAGAGCCGGTTGAGGATCGCGACGATGACGAAACTGACTGAATCCGCCATCCGGGCAATGCCGTATGAACAGCGCCTGAAGAACTATGAGAAGGAGAAGAGCGATCTGTTCTACAAGATCTCTCACCTGTCAGTTGAAGAGGTGCAGGAGAAGCATAACGAGCTGATCCGAAAGTGGCGTGTATGAACTGGTACTACTGTCAAGACTGTGGCGCTGTGTTTTCAGAGGAAGACCTGTTGGTTGAGACAGTGGAGAACCGTCACTGGTGGTTGGATGACTGTCCTGTTGAGCGGTGGACAGAGCTTCACTGCCCTGAGTGCGGCGGCGATGTCGAAGAAGCTGAGTATTGTGACTACTGCGGCGATGCGTTTGCTCCGGCTGATCTGACAGACGGTGTGTGCGCACGATGCAGAGCAGAAAACAATTTATGAAAAGGGGAAACTCTATGACAGAGAAAGAATATCGCAGTCATCCTGCATTGAGCCGGTCAGAGCTGTGGCAGTTCCACAAGTCTGCCGAGTGGTTCAAGTGGAAGAAGGATCATCCGTCAGAGCCTACGCCCGCACTCCTGTTTGGTCAGGTCGCGCATAAGCTCCTGCTGGAGCCGGAAGACTTTGATACGGACTTCGCGGTCGCTCCTGTGGTTGACAGGCGCACCAAAGCGGGCAAGGAAGCGTGGGAGCAGTTCTGCACTGAGGCTAACGGAAAGACCGTGGTGGACGCCGACATATATGAGCAGTGCATGGCGATGGTCAGCGCTGCCCGGCTCAACCCGCTGGTCAACGAACTGCTGAATGGCCATCATGAGGATCCGTTCTTCTGGACCGATCATGACACGGGTGTGCAGTGCAAGGCCAGACTTGACAGCTGGCACAGGGATGAGAACGGAGTGCCGGTTGTGGTTGATTATAAAACGACTACAGATGCCAGCTACAGAGGGTTCCAGAAGGACGTCAGACAATTTGGGTATTTTTTCCAGGCGGCGATGTACTCGGAAGGCCTGATCCAGAACGGACTTTGCCCGCGCAGGATTAAGGAAAAGCCGAAGCGTCGCTGGCAGAGAGATCCAGAGACCGGCAAGCGGAAGTACTGGACGGAATATCCAGAGCGAATTGTTATGGGCGGCACGGAAGGTGAGATCATTCACCCGCGCTTCATCTTCATCGTGCAGGAGAAGACCGAACCGTACAGCGTGAACGTGTTTGAGATGGACATGGACTACATGGCTGTCGGATACGATCTATACCGGGAATACCTTGGGACCTATGTAAGTTGTGAGTCGCTTGGATACTATCCCGGATACCTCGGGCCCATGAATGAGCCAAACATTTTGTCTCTGCCCAGTTGGATGAACCGAGGTGATGACTCATAACACGTCGTAGCTTAAAAGGGACCAAGAAAATTGTTTACACTGAAGAGCAAGACGAATTTATCAGAAACAATTACAGGAAACAAACTGCAAAGTTAATTGGAGATGCAATAGGGAGAACACCAGAAAGCGTTATATACCGAGCGAAAACACTTGGACTAAACAGAGAAATCGGTCAGCATAGCAGCTCAGATGAAATTCCAAACGAAGTATGGGCCGATATATCTGGATATGAAGGAATTTACCAAGTTAGTAATGAAGGACGTGTGCGGCGCGTGGCTCACACATCTCCTGATGGAAAGCATTTGCCAAGTATTATTCTATCGCCATTTGAGACAAGAGATGGGTATTTGAAGGTTCGTTTATTCAAGGACGGTAAATACAAGCACATGCAAGTACACCGTTTAGTTGCAATGGAATTCATCAAGAACCCTGATAACTTACCTCAGATCAACCATAAGGACGAAAATCCGAAAAACAACAATTCAAGCAATTTGGAATGGTGTACTGCAAAGTACAACATGAACTACGGAGTCCATTCTGATCGGAAATACGTTAGTGCTTTTTCCGGAGAGCGTAGCCCACGCAGCAAACTAACCGAGAAAGATGTCTTGTATATTCGCAGCCACTATATCTCTCATGATAAGCATTTCGGATATACAGGTCTGGCAAGAAAATTCGGCGTAGACCGTATGACGATAAAGAGCATTGTATTGAGACAGACTTGGAAACACATTTAAAGGAGGAGATCACTATTATTCCTGAAGAATTGAAAAGAATGAAACCTCTCACGGGCAAGGAGAGGCTCGGAGCGAATCGCAACAGTGAATACCTTGGCGCGGAGGACATTGATCCGGGGACGGAACCTGTGTTGACGATATCTCAAATCTACAACGGAATGATTACGCTCCAGCGTGGCAAGGAGAACAAGGACGTGATTGTCTTCCAAGAAGAGAAGACCGCCGGTATCAATAACGTTCGTCCTCTGGTCGTGAACGCAACGAACCGCAAGACACTGAAGAAGCTCTTCAAATCCGTGACCGCTGACACTCTGGTTGGAAAAAAGATCCAGCTCTACATCGACCACAACGTTCGCGATCCGCAGACAGGTGAGCTGACAGACGGCATTCGCATCAGGCCGCGCATCCCTGTGGACAAAAAGGCCGAGGCGATTGTCTGTGAGATGTGCGGCAAGCCGATCAAGGCAATCGGCCAGTTCCCAGCAGAGCAGATTGCCAGTATCAATCAGAAGCGGTACGGCAAGAAGCTGTGCGGTGAGTGCAGCAAGAAGCTCAGCGAACAGGCCGAGGCTCCGAAGACTGAGGAGCAGCCAGCACCGCAGGAAGAACCGAAACAGGAGGAAAAAGCTGAATGAGCCTGAACCACATTGTTCTGATGGGCCGCATGGTCAAGGATCCAGAACTGAAGCAGACACAGAGTGGGGTGTCTGTCTGCAACTTCACCATCGCGGTGGACCGTGACTACAAGAACGGTGACGAGAAGGTTGCGGATTTCGTGGATTGCGTTGTGTGGAGAAACAGCGCTGACTTCGTTTCCAAGTATATGAAGAAGGGCCGCATGGTCGTTGTGTCCGGTTCCCTTCAGTCTCGCAAGTGGCAGGACAAAGAAGGCAACAACCGCACCAGCTGGGAGGTTCAGGCCCAGAACGTCTACTTTGCCGACAGCAAGAAGGACGGAGACAGCAACTCCAGCGGCGGCTCATCTGCTCCTGCATCGCCTGACGTGACGTATGAGGACCTCGGTGATGCCCAAGACGGTGAACTTCCGTTCTGATAGGAGTGGAACATGAGGAAAGTAATAGCGGCAATTCTTGTACTGCTGGTAGCGCTCGTCCTGATCGGATGCAACTATAGTGGATACGATATTGTTGACACGCACTACCACTTCAATCGTGCGATGATCAGCATGCCTGACGGAACTATCCTTAATGTGCAGATTGCAAAGTGGTCCGATGCAGAGGGTGAGCAACTGACTATCACTGCCAAAGACGGAACGCGATACCTTGTCAGCAGCTACAACTGTGTCCTGATTGAGGACAACTAATGAAACTGCTGGTGGATTCAAGGGAGAAGTGGACGCAGAGCAACAGTTCTGACGTCCACCTGCGGAACTACTTTGAGAAGCACAGCATTGAGTACGAGGTCAGGAAACTGGATGTTGGGGATTATCAGCTAGAAGGTAATCCCGGCATCTCAGTAGACCGTAAAAGCAATCTTGAGGAGCTGTCCAGAAACCTGATGAACAGAAAAGATTCTTCCAGATTTTGGCGCGAGGTACGAAGGTGCCATGACCAGCACATCAAACTGGTCATTCTCTGCGAGTGCGGCGGGGCAGTCCACAGCATCAACGACGTGCCGAAGTGGAAATCAAAGTACAGTCCTGTCACGGGCAGACGTCTTGTGGATGAGATGATCCGGCTTGAGATGAGCTACGGTGTGCGCTGGGTCTTCTGCGACAAGCGGTCAACCGGAAGACTGATCATGGAGATTCTGGAAGGGAAAACGTGATGGAAATAGAAAACGCAAAAATAGTCAGTGCCGACCTAGATATGAGAGATCACGGCGTCTTGACCTATTATCTCACACTTGAGGGGAGAGGCTGGGGATACAACTTCGGTGGAATTGTGATCGGCAATGGGTATCTCGGCGCAAAAGAATTTACAGGATCTGATAAGGGCATTGAGGCAATCATGCGGATCATGGATACGGTTGGCGTCGAGAGGTGGAACGACCTGAAAGGAAAGTACGTAAGAGTCTATACAGGCGGGTGGGGAAATACAATCAACAAAATAGGCAACATTATAGAAGACAAATGGTTTGACCAGAAAGAGTTCTTTTCTGAATAGCAAAAAGAAAACCGCCGGTGCGTGATCGTTCGCATCGGCGGGGTATGAAAAGGGGAAAATCTTTTAATACCAAAGGAGATTATACACGATGACGGAAGAAATGGCAAGGGCAGAAATGCCGAAGTGGACGAAAAATGCTATCAGGATCGTTGACGAGGATGACGGTCCGGTTCTGGACCGGAAGTGGAAGTACGAGCGTCCCGGTCAGCGCAGTAGGATTGACTGGGAGCGGTTGGTCAAGCGGTACGGCATCGTCGTTACTGGTGCAGCGCTGTTCACTCTGTACACCATCGTTCTGAGCTGGTGTGTACATGCCGCTGCTGTGAAGACCACCAGAGCGGACATGATGGAGTGGCACGAGCAGGAGATGGCAGCGTACCAAGCAGATCTAGCATATCAGGAACAGGCCAAGTCGTTCTTGAGCGGGACGGACAGCCTGAACGTAGCGATCAATCAGGCGGTTGACGCAGTGGCCCCGGTGATTGCACGGTTGCAGACCGACAATCAGAAGCAGACAGAGGTCGGCATCATGATTGCCCGCACGCTGAATCCAAACTTCCCGAACAGTCTGGTGGAAGTGGCAGAGCAGGAAGGTCAGTGGCCTTTGTATGACGGGACGAACATGACCTACACACAGCACGACTGCGATCTGGCAGAGGCACTGATCAGACCGTTCATGGAGAGCGGTATCCTGCCGCTGGACCTGACATCAAACGTTGTGTATGCATCATGGAGCCAGACCGATCTGATCGGTCGTGACAGCTACAAGACGACCGGCACGATGTATACGTGGAAGTACCACGGATGAGCAAACCATGCACATACGGCGGGTACAAGACCTGCCAGACCTGCGGTGAGGTGTTCTATGTGCTCCACCCTGAACTGTGGGCATACAAGTGCCATGTCGGGGCGGGGATGAATGCCCGGACGCTGTACTTCCACGCCTATTCCTGCAAGAGGAAGTTCGACAAGAAGTACGAGCGGGAAAAGATAGAGCACCGCGCCAAGGGCGTCCAGAAGCAGTTGAAGCAGACAGGGCATATGTGCTCTGAGTGCCGGTTCAAAGTCTGGGACGATGTGCATGGGTTCTACACCTGCAATCTTGGCGTGACCTTGTGCGTGTACAGAGACAGACCGGCGTGCAGAAAGTTTGAGGTGAGAGATGGCTAAATACATAGACAGTGAGGATGTTTTGCGAAACTGGCCTCTGTGTGACGAACCGGCAGACGCATATCAGTTTATTCGAGACTTCCCCGCCGCCGACGTGGTGGAGCGGAAGACCGGGAAGAACGTTGCAACAGAATATGCTGATTGTGACCAGTTCGTGTGTTCCGAGTGCGGTATCGAACTGCAAGATTGGCGCAGAGTCGAACGCGATGAAGATGGCTTAGAAGTATATTACGAATATAGGTTCCGGTTTTGTCCAAACTGCGGCATGAAGATCAAGGAAGGCGATGAAGATGTATGAAGTTTTGATATCGCATTTGCGTGACTGCGCAAAATATGACCAATATGAAAATACATTCTCGGAAGCCGCTGATGCCATAGAGAAGCTTGAGAAATCTATTCCTCGCTGGATTCCGGTGACGGAGCGGTTGCCGAAAGAGGAATTTAACAAGAACAGTCATTCTTTTGAGTATGTCCTTTGTGCTACCATTTTTGGAGATGTAAGGCCATATAGGTATGGCAGACGGGCAGTTGATGAAGAGGCTCATTTTTGGCATGGTGTTGGACGTGTAGACAACTATGTCACGCATTGGATGCAGTGGCCAAAGCCGCCGAAGGAGAAAACGGAATGATCTACAAACGTGGAGATTATAGCATTTCCATAGAGCAGATTGATGGATTTGGGAAAAATCCGAGCTTGTTTGTTTCTTATAAAAACCAAGGTATCAAGGTGGCAAGTTTCAATTCGCCTGAATCCGCAAAATTGTTTGAGGTGTTTTTAGACAAACTCACTGATGCAAAGCCGCCGAAGGAGGAATGATCATGAAAGTTAATGAGCTGATACAAGAGCTGCAAAAATGCCCGCAAGATTTGAACGTGTTCACGAAAAAGACAGATATCATGGGGACGATTGGCGAGACTTTTCATGTGTATGAGGATACATACGGCTTTTTCGGGCTGGTCTTACCATGTGTCATTATTTCGGATTCTGATGCGGAGGAATGAGCATGCGTTTTCCAACACTCATAGATGTTCCGCGGGATTGGTGCGCGACTTGCATACATAACTATGGTGACTCCTGCGAATTTGGAGAGCGCTGTATGTATCAATCGAATTCCGTTGGCACATACGACCGCGATTTGCCACCAACAGAATATGAGGAGAAATGATCATGGTTACAGAAATTGTAACGATGTTTTTATGGGGATTTATAACCATTACGTTACTTTTTACGGAATCCATAAGTCTGGAATATGCCTATGTCGGGATGTGCATAATGTTAGCCGCTGGGCTTTTACATAAGGAGGAATGAGCATGATACCGAAGAAAATTAATATCTGCGGAATTCCTTACAAGATAGCATACGGTAAAAACGATTACGACCAGACTGACCGATTCGGACAGATCATTTATACCAATGGAAAAATCATGATCAATCCAGATATGCCAGAAGAGTTGCAGATGCAGACACTTATCCACGAATGGGTACATGGTGTGCTTGTTCTGAATGGGCATAACAAAGAAACGGAAGATGAGCTTCTTGTCAACAGCCTTTCCCTTGCGATTTACGAGACATTTAAGCTGAAGGAGGAATGAGCATGAGCGTTGTTGTGAAGATGAAGATTTGGATCACGCTTGCCGTTCTCTTTCCGATTTCCCTCGCTGTTATATGGATAGATGACGGAGACACCATCCTATCAGTCATAGCAATCACCGAGATGCTTTCGTTCTTTGCGTTTTCAGTTGGCATGGCTATAGGTTATATCTGGGCAATGTGAAGGAGGGCTGAGCATGGGA
>OCVV010916981.1_pt1 | contig 13744 bp, 13 predicted proteins | sample 1539721 | NCBI WGS metagenome assembly OCVV01 (sample SAMN02144230, study PRJEB22623) | gut metagenome | biome: sheep rumen | host: Ovis aries | place: New Zealand
CGAAATTAAAATCGTTGATATCTTGCCTGCTCTAAAGACAACCATTTTTATAAGCTAACTATTTAATTTCAACAGTTGCGCCAGCTTCTTCGAATTTCTTCTTGATTGGTTCAGCTTCTTCTGGAGTGATGTTTTCTTTGATTGCTTTAGGAGCAGCATCTACTAATTGTTTAGCTTCAATTAAGCCAACACCTAATAAATCTCTAACAACTTTGATAACAGCAACTTTAGAAGCGCCAGCAGATGTTAAAACTACAGATACATTCTTTGGTCCTTCTTCTTCAGCAGGTGCAGCAGCGGCAGCAGGTCCAGCAACAGCAACAGCAGTTGGATCAACACCAAATTCTTCTTTTAATGCGTCTACCCATTCTTTAACTTCGAGTAAAGACATTTCTTTTAATGATTCAATGAATTGTTCTTTTGTGATTTTTGCCATGATAATAATAATATCTCCTTAATTATTCTTGATTTGTTTCTGGGTTAGCTATCATATGTAAGCCTAAAGTTAATTGTTGTAATGGTTGATATAAACCACCAGCTAACATAGCGATTAAACCCTGTTTTGATGGAAGAGCTGAAACAGCCATAATTTCTTTTTGAGTGCAGTATTGTCCATCAACAACACCATCTTTAATAACGAGTTGTTTATTCTTCTTTGCAAAAGTAGCGGCAATCTTTGGTCCATCTACTGATTCATTGTTTGAAATGATAAGGCATGATGGTCCTTCGATATCAGCCATTTGTTCGAATCCATTCTTGCTTGTAGCTCTTTTGATTGTATTGTTTGTTGCGACCTTCAATAAACAATTTTCTTTTCTGAGTTCATGTCTTAATTCTTCGAGCTGTTTAACTGTTAAACCAACATATTCACATAAGAAATATGATTTACTATCAGCTAATTGTTGAGCAAGTGTATCAACAGCTTCTGCTTTAGAAGCAACGATTTTTTGATTTGCCATGTTTTCTCCTTTAAAATAAAAACCTCTTTCATCCGTGAGAAAGAGGGAAAATAAATTCTATTATCCTTGAAATCTCAGCGGGGAATTAAGTGCTAAGCACACCAGCTATCTTAGATATATTATTCGTTTTTTTAATTTTCTTCAAATGAACTAGAATGCTAATTTGATTCCAGGACCCATTGTTGAAGAAATAGCAAGGTTCTTGATAAAGTTTCCTTTAACAGTTGCAGGTTTTAGTTTCTTGAATAATTCAATAGTAGTGTTGATGTTTTCAACTAATTTTTGAGCATCAAATGAAACTTTACCTACTGATAATTGGATGTTACCTACTTTGTCAACACGGTATTCAACTTTACCAGCTTTGATTTCAGCAACCGCTTTAGCAAGATCGTTAGTTACAGTTCCTGTCTTAGGGTTTGGCATTAAGCCTTTTGGACCTAAAACTCTACCTAGTTTACCAATAACACCCATCATATCAGGTGTGGCAACTACAGTATCGAAATCGAACCAACCACCCATAATCTTTTGTACATATTCGTCTTCGCCAACATAGTCAGCGCCAGCTGCTTTAGCTTCATCAGCTTTAGCACCAGAACGTGCGAATACTAAGACTTTCTTAGTTTTGCCTGTTCCGTGAGGAAGAACGAATGCACCTCTTAAGTTTTGTTCAGCTTTACGAGGGTCAAGATTTAGGTTGAATGCAATTTCTACTGAAGCATCAAATTTTTCAAAGCTGATTTTCTTTAGTAATTCTACAGCTTCTTCAACTGTATATTGTTTTAAAGAATCAACTTGTTTAGCTGCTTCAATATACTTTTTTCCTTTTTTCATAATGAATTTTTCCTCCTTGTGGTATTAGCGGAATATCCTTCCACACAATTGTTTAAATGACTTCGAAATTAATCAACGATTTCAATGCCCATCTGACGTGCAGAACCGGCAATAATTCTCATTGCTGCTTCGATATCATTTGCATTTAAGTCTGGCATCTTTTTTTCGGCGATTTCTTTTAATTGAGCCTTAGTGATTCTGCCTGCTACTTCACTTCCAGGTTTATGAGCACCTGCTTTGATTCCTGCAGCTTGTCTTAATAGATCAGATGCTGGAGGTGTCTTTGTGATGAAAGTGAAACTTCTGTCATCATAAACGCTAATGATTACAGGAACAATTGAGCCAACCATATCCTTAGTTCGGTCGTTAAACTGAGTTACGAATTGCTGTAAATTGATACCTGCTTGTCCTAGTGCTGGTCCGATAGGTGGAGCTGGAGTTGCTTTTCCACCAGGGATTTGCAATTTAACAACTGTTTTTAATTGCTTTGCCATGATATATCCTCCTTAATCATGTTGTGGTCACTGAGCAATTTTGCTCTCCCACACGCGTAGTTTTCATACACGCGTTATTTATTTTATCAATATATATATTTAATGTCAACATTTTTTTATTACTATTTTTAAGCGTAAAGATTATTGAATAATGTCAGAGTAAATGCATTTTTTATTTCTAGATGTTCATACTTGTTTTATAGTCTTGAACACCTTTCTTTTATTAGCTTAATAAAATCTTCCTTCATTTCAGTAGGCAGTAATGATTCATTGCACATTTCTATTAAATAATCCACTTTTGTTTTTATGCTTAATATCATTTTTTCTGCAGCCACTTTACTGATACCACACGATTCAGCAAATATGAGAAAATCTTTTCTTTTAATGTTGTTCTTTTTCCCGTTCATTGATAATGCAAATTCCTCATTATCTTCTTTAATCAATAAGTTAACTGGAAGCAAATCATAGGCTGGAGATAGCGAGTAGTTTCCATTTTCATCCTCAATAAGCGAAAAGTTTTTTAAATGCATATCTGAATTACCAATCAAAAAACAAAAGACAAGTCTTATAAATAATTCAGTAATATCATACATACTGATATGTGAATATTCTTGAATAATTTTAGCACATTTTTCGTATGAACCCTTATATTTATCTTCAGTTAATCGTCCACATAACTGGCAGAAATCTTCCATCGCGATTAAGCAGGCTACATCTTTATTAAATTTTCGGTCTATACGTTTTGTTATAAAAATATATGAATCATTATTCCTTATTAAACCGTGTGGGACTGTCTTAATACCACAATAATCTGCCATTGACATAACCAAATGTTCTGATTCTACTATGAATTTATATTCATCGTTTGATGGCTTAATAATATATTCTGTTGGATAGTTAACGATAGTAAGACGATGATTCTTTCCATTAGAACTTAAATGTAAAGATAATTTCTTTTGAACACCAGGAATTGTTAATCCACTCTTAACATTTTCTGATGCAATACGTTTTAATTCTTGATCACTTAAATCTATTGTAGGAATTGTTGTAGTACCAAAGAAGCTTTTAATACAGTTTTTATGCCACATTAGTGAATTAGGTTCATCTAGCGGTTTATTGCAACATAGGCAGTTCATTTTTATCCCTCCTTACAGAAACATCGCCTATCCCATCCTTGCATGCAATAAGCAAAATACCAAATCTATCTTTTCTATCTATTTTCCAGTTTTTGCACACAACATCTAAGAGCCATCCTTCTGGAATCAAACCATCAAAAAACGAAAATAAAGTTTTAGAAACATAAGAATTATGAGATAGCGGTAAAGTCAAAGAAACAGCTTTGGCCTTTTCATTTTTTAGATATTCTTCATCATAAATGAATTCATAACCTTCATCTGTCTCTTTTAAAATCCCCGCATACACATATTTGACATATATATAAGCCATCCTAAAGCCATCCATTTAAAACTACTCCTTTTCTATTTTTCCTGGAACTGCTTCAAGTCCAAACATTTTTAAAGCAGTATTAACCTTATCCATTCTCACGCTTTCTTTTCCTTGTTCGAGTTCACGAACAAATCTTAACCCAAGTCCAGTTCTAATTGCGAACTCCTTTTGTGTTAAGCCTAATTTCTTTCTATTTTCTTTGATACATTTTGCAATACTATTCATTTTAACTAACATTTTCCTTATTTTTTAATATAATTATACACCCTAAAGGGTATAATGTAAATAATTTTTATAATTATTATACCTGAAAGGGTATATTTATATTTTGTATAATCACATTATACCTTATTGGGTATAATAGCTACTTCAGAATACTTTAATATAATTGGACAACAACAAAAAATAATCAAATATTATAGTCTAATAACTATGATAAATGATTATCATTATTTGTATTATCTAGTTCATAGTTTAAATAATAGAAACATGAACTAATTGAATCTTAAATTCCTATATCTAAATCATCATATTTATCTACAAGATATAGAAGTTTTGATAATACGCTATTGAATCTTATATCGTCATCGTTTTCAAATGTTCTATTCCACCACAACAAATGAATATATGATACGATTCTTATTTTGTCATTAATTGATTCATTAAAATTCTTAAAATAAGTTCTCATTACTCCATCATAAACTCTATCAACTAGTTCTTTTGAAACTTTAAAGAATCTTTCAATGTTTCCTTTATCGTCCTCTTCAAATGCTTTATATGGAGTATATAATCCAGCAGATAATTCAAATATAGGATGACCTTTTGATAAGGTGTCCATATCAATTAGAAGCAGTTCATTATTCTGCATCATAATATTCTTAAAATGAGAATCTCCATGAATAAATGTGTTTCTATCATCTATTCCTTGAAGCATGCCTAAAAGTTTATTATATTTATCTTTTTCCAAATAATTCTTGAAAGATTCTAACTTCTTTATCCAATTCTTTTTTGCATCAGGAAGAGATGCGTCTTTTGTGTTGATATTATTCATTTTTAGAAGTAGATTAGCGTAATCTTTAACAAGCTTATCAAAATCATTTGGTCTATCTCTAAATAGATCTCTTAATGATAGAGAATCAATCAATTCGAATCTAACACCATAATTGTTTTCAACCTTTACAATATCAAACGATATTGCGGTAGGAATACCTAAAATAAATGCTTCTTTAGCTAGTTTTAGTTCTCTTTCAATATCTTTAATATCAGTACCATTTGTATAAACTTTTACGATTGTGTCTCTATCAAGTCTATAAACCTTACTGAAATAGCCTTCACCAATGATTTCTTTTCCATCAACACTGACTTTATTTAGTGCTTTTTTAATAGTCATTATTTCAGTGAAACTGGTCATTTTAAATATTTCATAAACATCTCTAGAAACATCAGTTATTTCAAAATTATTATGTCTCTGTTTTAGCTTTAAAACCACTCTTAATCCAGCACTTGAAATATAATCGACATCAGAAAAATCTAATTCGATAGAACTAAAGGAATTTTTTTCTATAATTTTATTAATTTCTTTTTCAATATTATCTGCGTTAGTAGAGTTTATTGAACCAACTGGTTTAATGGTTAAAGAATCGTTATTTAAACTGTATTTCATAAATTAATCCTTAGTTATTTTTTATAAATTCAACTATCTTTTCTATAGAATCATCACTAAAATCTGTAATATATAAATCCGCGTTATTCTTAATTGCTAATTGGAGTTTTTCGCTCATTTTATCGTATACGCCTATAGTTTTAAATCCTTTTGGCTTAGTACATATGATTCCGTATGGTAAATCTTCTAGTATCATAGATTCATCATATTTAACATTTAAGTAATCTGAACAAGACATGTAAATATCTGGATATTGTTTAGATTTAACTATCTTTCTCGCATCAGCGATATATTCAAAATAATCATATATTTTAAGCCTCTTCAAACATATCTCAACTAGATATCTACTAGTTGATGATGCGACAGCTAATTTAATATTCATTTCTTTTAATTTATTTAATAGATTTATTACATTAGGTTTTAGTTCGACTTCATTACTATATCTTTTTTCCATTGCTTTATCAAAGAGGTTGCACATCTCCTCTATAGAATATTTAAAACCATAGTTATCTTTTAAATAAGTTGCGAGTTCTGATAAAGACATAGACATAGATTTGATAGGTAAATCTTCTTCAGGAGTCATACCGAAGGATAGAACCACATCACTCGCAGCTCTAAACCAGTATTTCATTGAATCAACAATAGTTCCATCCATATCAAAAATAGCACATCTAATCATAGTAAATCCTTAATTGAGTTAAATAAATACGTAGGCTTAAATTCGCTTGAATTGACATCATCTAGAGTAGCTTCTCCAGATAATACACAGATTGAATCTACATTTGCGTTTACCGCTGAAAGTATATCAGTATATAGTCTATCTCCAACAACTACTGTATCATCATTTGTTTTATTAAATTTCTTCATACAGTATTCAATCATTGTAGGTTTAGGTTTTCCAATAAATATTGGTTTCTTTTTAGTCGCATTATATATCATCTCACAGATTGATCCACAATCAGGAACATATCCAAATGATACAGGGCAAACTAAATCCATGTTTGTAGCGTAGAATGGTAAATCTCTTAAAGTTAATAATTCACATGTATTTCTTAACTTTTGGCTTGTCATTTCGTTATCAAATCCAACAAGCACTAAAGCTATATCATCTTCTATCTCTTCTGTAACGTTAACTCCAAAAGTCTTTAATTCATTAACGAGTGATTTTGTTCCCTGACAATATATTTTTTTATTCTTATATTTATCATTTAAAAATAGCGCAGTCGCCTGAGAGGAAGTGAAAAAATCATCATATGAAGCATCTATTCCCATAGACTTAATTTTATCAATATAATCATATACTGATTTAGATGAGTTATTAGTTATAAAAACGTATCTACCACCACTTTTTTTAATCATTTCAAGAAACTCTAACGTTCCATCAAAAAGCCTATTTTCTTGATAGATAGTTCCATCCATATCTAGAAGCCATAAGCTTTTATTTTTAAGGCTAGTAGCGTCTTTATTAAAATAATCTTTCATAATTCGCCTCCTATAAAATAAAATAGGTAGCACGTGGCTACCTATAATCATTATTATTCAACAATTGTGATATCGTCTACTGGAAGTGTAACAGACATTGGACGATTGAACATTTCAATTTCAATAGTAACTTCTCTATTTTCGAAATCAATGTCTTGAACACATCCTGTTCTATCTTTGAAGTTGCCTCTAATAACAGTGATAGTATCGCCAACCTGATATTTAATTTCAGGCGCTTTAACAATTCCACACATCTTTAGAATTGGTTCCATTTCATATTGTGGAACTGGTACTGGACGGGTCTTCTTACCTGCAGAACCTAAGAATCCTGTTACTTGAGGAGTGTTTCTTACAACCCACCATGAATCCTCAGTATCAATCATTTCAATGAATACATATCCAGGGAATAGTTTAACAACCTTTTCTTTAGTTGTACCATCTTCTTTTTTCTCTTGGATTGTTTGTTCAGGAACAATAACTTGGAAAATTAGTTCTTGCATGTTCATTGAAGTGATACGAGATATTAAGTTATCTTTTACTTGATCTTCTTTTCCAGAATAAGTCTGGACAATATACCAAAGCTTTTGTCCTTTTTGAGCCATACTAGTTACCAAATACTAATTTTGCGAGTGGTATTAACGCAAAGTCTAATACGTAGAATAAAACTGTTAAGAATGCGATGAATGCGATAACTGTAACGCTATTTACGAATAATGTCTTCTTGTTAGTCCAAGTTACGAATTTTAATTCTTTAAAGCTTGGCTTGCATACTGGCCATAAGCAATATACTAACGCTCCAACGCTGATTACGATAACGATAGATGCTGTTACAATTACTTTCCAAGGTTTGTTGAAAATTGCCCAACCAGATTGTGAAATATCAAAATATTGGTCAGCAAATGCATCAACAGATGCACCTTTAGCGTCTCCGATACCAGCTAATAAAATATAAACAGATAATACTAAAAGTATTAGTGATAATGCGAATAACAACCAGTTTTCGAATTTATGATCTTCTTTGATGAAATTCCAAATTCTACTTGTAGAAGATAGTCTATCTTTTTTCTTTGCTTCCATGATAATCCTCCTATTTTGACTCTTTGTGGATTGTTCTTTTGTTGCAGTGCTTACAATATTTTAAGAGTTCTATTCTCTCCTTATGAAGCACGTTTTTTTTAATTGAATAATTTCTTGAAGCGCATTCGCTACAAATTAATATTACTTTTTCTTGCATATTTTTATAACGCTGTCTTAATTATTTTATAGATATCACATTAAAATGTCAAGATTAACATTATCTATAAATGATATTTTTATTGAAATCTAGATTTCAAGCTACTAAATTTAAGCTAAACTTCCTTGAATTTTAGTGAATTCTAACAACAACATTACGATATCATCTGTCTTGTAAACTAGGAAGGAATTGTCTTTTCTCTTCTCATTTACAATGTATACGCCACCAGAAACTGTAGTTTTTTCAACTTTATATAAATCAGGATTATCATTGAAATAAGGTAGGTATAATTTGTTGAAGAACTCAATTAATTTAATTTTATAGATTTCTCCAGTTCCAGATGGTTCTTTTGTAAATTCTACCTTTTCTGCGTCCACATATGGTAATTCACAATATACTTCATTATAGAAATTTAAGAAGTCTTGTGTATAGTATCTATCACCTGATGATCTAACATATATACCAGATCCACTATACATTACTGTCATATTATTTAGTTCAATCGCTTGTTTAACTTCATTTGAGTTAATAGCGATTGTATCATCTGGTTTTACTTTGATTGATTGAGCGTCATCATCTAAGTATTCAGATAATACTATTTGAATTAATGAACTCTTCATAACTTTTTTAAGTGAAACCAAATTTTCAAGTAAATCTGTAAAGTTATTAATGCTGATTGTGTTATCTAATCCATCAACATTTAATAGTTTTAACGCTTCAACTAACGCAACATATTCATCTTCTCTTAACATTACCGCATCAGTAGATGTTGCGCCATCGTTAGGATTGATGTTTTCACCGATATTAACATTGTTATATTTTACTTTAGTATATTGTTCGTTAAAGATATAGTTATCGCAGATTGTTGCGTTCATTATATCTGAATTAAAGAAATAGATACTTCCAGTTTTAATAGTTTCATTATTAATCTTAGAAACATCATCTATTTCAAGTTGAACAAATATAGACAACAATTTAACTATTTCATTTAATTTGATAATGTAATAATATCCTTTACTATTATCTTCTTTAGTATATGCGAACGAATCAACAGTATGTTTAGGGATAGTCATCTTATTCTGAACAGGAACACCATTATATTTAATGTTAATCTTAACTTCATTCATTAAGTAATGAGAAATAGTTGAAACCAACAAATACGACCTACAAACTCCTTTATCATCATTTATATATCTTAAGAACTTGTTGAATTCAATCTTGCTTGCGTCTAGGTTTTGAATGCCATCATAACCGCCTAAATCATCATATATATCAACAATAGTTTGTACTTCATCTTTCTTTAAAACTGGTAAGTTATCATAGTTTTCAAATGCTCTTGGATGTTCTATGATAGCTTTGCTTGAATCAGAATAATATGGTACTAATAGATTTTGATTTCTTATTACTGTAGTTAAAATACCTCTAATTAAATAGAATTTTCTATATGGATCACTAAAGTCATCATTGATCTTGAATCCATTCTTAATATCAAATTTATCTAATGATATATTAGTTAAATCAATTGTATCTTCTTCGTTATATAACATATAGAAATCAAGTAATGATGATATTTCATCATATGTATATAATCCGTCATTCTTAGATTTATCACGAACTCTCTTATCTATAATTGATTCAGTTAAATAAGTATCAAATGTCTTAGTGAATGTTGCGGAGATAACAGATGATCTTAATAATAACTCTAGTCTAGTATATTTAGAATTAACTTCAGAAAATTCACCATATTCTTTTAATAGATCAAATATCATATCTGTATTGATATTTAAAGTGAATGAACTAGAATCTATTTGATTACCAAAAGTTATTTGATATACTTCATCAAACGCATCAAATAGATATCTAATCTCGTTATACCATTCGTTAGATGGTGAATAATAAAGTAAATTTTCTTCTTTACCAGCTTCTATTAAACGTGCAGGCACAACCAAGTTCTCATTCTTAGATAATACATTACAGATAGTTGCGCTAATAGTTGCGCTTATAATATTACTTTCAAATAACATATTCTTATTTTTGATTATGTTATAAATAATCATGTTATAGTCAAAGTTAGTAACTAAATCATCTTCTAATGTTTCAGGATCAGTTTCAACTTCAAATATACCTAACAACATAACATCCTGTAAAAGAGTTACTAGTTCATCTCTTTTAATAACTCTATCGATATTATCATCGGCTAAGGTATTAGTTGAAGAATTTGGAACAATAATCACAAACTGACCAGATTCATCAATTTGATAAACATCTAGAATACTAGAAATAGTATAGTGTAAAATCTTAGAATTAAGAACTTCTCCCATTCTTCCACTTTCAGCTAACTTCATTACCTTCGCTAACAATAATTTAAAGTTAGATGAAAGATCAGTAAATGAGATATTAACACCACTAACCATAGTGTTTATACCTTCAGTTAGGTAGATTAATTCACTGCTTGTCTTATTTACCCAGCCTTCAGCTGTCTCAAGTGATTTAGGGAATTTAAGATATCCTGAGCCGCTGCTTCCATCCATAAGCTGAGCTTTTAATGAGACGTTAAAGAACTGTCCAACAATTCCTTGGACAATTAGGTTATGGCTTAAAATATCAATACCTTCACATCCAAGTATATTGATTATCTTTTCAAAATCATAAGATTTATTTCCTTCTTCATCTTCTTTTTCTAAAGGAAGATTTTCTTTCATCGTTTCAATTAGGCTAGGAACAGCTTGAGCTAATTCTTTAAATTCAGATGATTTTATTATTCTTCTTGTTTCTCCATTTTCATCTGTTGCTAAAGCTTTAGGAGAAACATAGAAAATACTATTTTCAACAGTTTCAGATGTTTTGATTAATATTTCTGATATGAATGATTGAAGAAGATAAGACTCAGTTAAATAATCTAATATTTTCTTGCCATCCTTATCTTCATTACCGATGAAATTGCCGATTAAATCGATCCAATCTTCCATACCACTAGGACGATTTTCACTATCTGTATCCATCATTACACTAATAGTATCTATCGCATCTGGATTTAGAAGCAGTTTAGCTCCTTTATATAGATAATATAATTCACCAGCTTTTACTAGTTTTCCTCTTTCATCATACTTATTAACGAATTCGATATCGCTAGGTAATTCGTAATTTTCACCCGCAACTTTCTTTAAAATTGTTTCAAGTAAATCAGTCACAAAACTAGTAGACATTACTGATCCAATTACAGTTGAATTATACAAAATTGATGCGATATTATCAAAAGCTCTAGTTGTTGAATCATAATATTCACTTTCAGGATTAAATAGTTCTAGGTAATCTTTAATCGCAGGAGTCTCTCCAGCCTCGCTCTTCTTTTGATTAATAGATAGAATATTTCCATAAACCTTAACCGCATCAGTTGCGACATCAAGGATAGATTCAAGTTCTCCAATCCAGTTGATGTTATAAGTAATCTTATTATAGTAAGTTTGATACTTAGATATCTTCGCCATAAATCTATTTGAAGTATCCTCAGTATCTGATGGATTACTTTTAGTTAATCCATCTAAATTTATATTTAATCTTAATTCAGAATCTTCTTCTAAATATCTTTCATCTAGATAATAGAATAATCTTCCAAAAGTACCATTAAATTTTTCTCTATAAGCTTCATCAAATAAGGTCATCTCTTTTAGATATGTAACGATACTATCAACCATATCTACATAATCTTCAATAGTGAAACCACCTTGATTTTGGAAAGCGTAAATCTTAGGAACTAAAGATAATGCAGCTTCAATCGCAATAACTATATTTCTTTTATTAATTAAACTTGTGATGTCTAAATAAGGAAGAACTTCAGTAAATCCCGATTCTTTTAATTCTTTTTCTTCCTTAATATAATCAGAATAGAAACCTTTCTTTAATAAAATCTTTACAGGTTCAATTAATTGAGTCTTCTGTGAATCAGACATCGTACTATTATTTACCACATATTCCATTACATCTACGGCTGAATTAATTAAAGCTGTAGCGAAGTTTGTAATATATGTCTGTTCAGGGAATTCGTTTATCGCAACCATCAAATCAGCCTGGAACTCTGAATCCGCAATCATCTTATTTACTGTATAATTTAAGAATTCTTGAGGTGTTACAGTTCCATTTACTAATCCTTGAACCTTTTCTTCTTCAGAATGAACTAACATGGTATTAACTATACTTTTAGCGAGTTTAGTATAGCTAGATATCTCTTTTCTTAATTCTAAAGTGTACTTTTTAGTTTCTCCAGTCTCTTCATCAACTTCAGTGATAGTACCTTTATTCATCAAATCAACTAAGAATAGATAAATAGGCCCTTCTTCTTCGTCTTGAGCAGCGTTTAAATACTTAAATACACCTTTTTCTGAATAAGAATCTAAATATGAATATGCAGTATAAATGGTATTTACGTTATCATCTTTAAAGTCATATTCAGTGAGCGTTCCCTTTCCATCATCGCCAGTTAACATGAATAATGTGCCACCTAAGAATGATAACATTATTATTCCTGATACCATACCTCTAGCGAAGCCAACTAACGCACCTGCGAATCTATTCTTATGATATAGTGTATATTCTTCGCCCTTCATAAAGGCTTTTCTTTGTTTCTTTTCTTTTTTCGCATCTGAATTAAATATTATATAAATCATATATAATACAAAATCAAAGATCCAATAAAGAATCGAGAACAACAACATAAATAATACATGATATAAATAATTTGATAGTACATTTACATATGAACTAGTTCCTTCTAGAACCGCTGCGAGTCCATTAATTGAACCCTGACTTTCTAAATAATTTGTTAAATACGCTCTTAATACATCTCTAAAATAAATTAAATCAGTTGAAACACCTAATCTTTGTTGGATTCCCCCAGCTCCACCAAAGAAAATGTTTACGATACTTAAAATAAGTCTATCACCAAAATTGGTCTCAACCATTAATAGGTATAAGATCACGAATATTATTAATAATATAGTCGAGTGAAGCAATAATATAGAACTCTTCCTTAGTCCTCTATTTATTCCTAGATTTATCGCAATAAATACATGTAAGAATAATAGAATCGCCGGAAGGCCATATATCACTATTTCTAATATCGTATTTATATTCATGGGGGTGCCTCCTTATAAGGTGGATTTAATTAGTAAATTATTATGGTTTAACTACAGTTCCTGTAAATCCTTCAAAGAATGATTCGCTAAAATCATTTGAAGTCACAGTTACAGTTAGATTAGATGAAACTTCACTATTCAAACTGAAACCATTGAATAATCTTGCGAGATTTGAAGCTTTATTAGTAGTATTAAATGTTAGATTTAATAAAGATGTAATACCACTAGAAATAGAATTTATCTGCATTTCAGATGATGGCGCATATATTTCAGCTAGTAGAGGACAATTCGCAAATGATAATGAATGGAATACACATTTATTATCTAGCCCTGTTTCAACTCTAGTTAGATTAGGACAATTATTAAACGCGCCACCTTCAACGCTCAAATTAGCGTTAATAGTAACTGTTACTACATTTGTTTTTGCGAATGCATTCGCAGCGATTGATGTAACTTTTAAGCCGTTTACTTCATCCGCTATTATAGCGGTTGTGTCTCCTTCA
>OCVV012879182.1_pt1 | contig 13742 bp, 15 predicted proteins | sample 1539721 | NCBI WGS metagenome assembly OCVV01 (sample SAMN02144230, study PRJEB22623) | gut metagenome | biome: sheep rumen | host: Ovis aries | place: New Zealand
ATTAAAGATCTGCATGGCATTGTTAATCTTCCACTCCGTGCAACTGGGCACCTCCATATACCAGAACTCCTTCACACGCTTCACCTCCGGCCTGCGCTGGAACAGACGTATCGCCTCCTGGCACGCCATTGACGTCTGCAGGTGGTCGTTGTTCGTGTCCGCAGGATGATGCGTGATAATGATGTCTGGCTCACTCTCCTTGATGGCACTTTCAATGAACTGCACCAACTGCAGATGTGGCACCGTGTTCATCTCGATGTTCGGGAACGTCCCTTCATACTCCTTGTTCACCCCGATATATTTCAAGGCAGCATGCGTGTCATCATCCAATTCCTTGTCATCCGGACGGAACGCACGCGCCTTAGCCTCCGTGCACATGATACACACATCCACCTGGTCACCCTCATGTGCCCATTTCCATATCGATGCTCCTGCACCCAGCACCTCATCATCTGGATGGGCTACAACTATAAGATATTTCATACTTTTTTAATTACTTAAAATCTAAAACTATTAAACGTTCTGATCCATACTTTGAGAGGCATCCGCTTTAAGCTCATTCAATATCCATGTGCATTCCTTGCCAACAAGAGCATACAGAATGCATATCACAGTATAGACTATCATCTTCAAATCATAGAAAACTCCCGCTTTCTGCACATAGATGTATTCCAATTCTCGACGAGTTGGATACACCTTCTCCATATACTCGGCTTCATCGGTGAACTGATCCCCATAGATATAATCATACAGAGCAGCAGGACCGCTCAATCCCACAGGTACCTTAGCAGCCTCATTCCATTTTCCGTAACGGAACATATCAAACTGGTCTTGTGCCACTGGACGCGGGCCAACAATTGACATAGTGCCATTAATAATATTAATCAACTGTGGCAGTTCATCAATCTTGGCCTTACGAATGAAATGACCGAAAGGAAATATTCTATCTTCATCAGGTCTTAGGCTGGCCTCTGAGCCTTTCTTGGGGGCCTTCAGCACTTTCATTGACCTAAACTTATACATCTTGAAAGGTTTATTCCCCTTTCCTATGCGGTTAGCCTTGTAAAAAATAGGGCCCCAGTCACTAACCAATATCCCAATAATAGTAAATAGGAATACTGGAGATAGGACAACAAGTGCTAAAAAAGCACAGATAAAATCAAAAACTCTCTTTATTACTTGATACATAATTATTTCATATTCCGAATTATATCACATCGTATGTAGCCAAATTCACATCCCAGTTTCTGATGTCATTCACCACATCATTATTATAGGTCTTATCAAAGAACTTAATAATGAAATTAAACTGCTTAGGAGCAAACTTATGAGGAACCTTAATTAAGCCACTATTCCTAAAATACAAGTTGCCAACGTAAAGAATTACATCAAAATCCTTGCTGTTATGCTTCATAATGTATTTTACTGCCTGATTGAAATGTTTGGCAGACTTGCCCGTCACGTCAATCAAGAATGCAGCTCTTACATCCTTGAATGGCATACACTTATAGAAAAACTCCAAATTCCCTTCCTTGACAACACAATAGTCGCCATCAGCTCTTTTATATCGCGTTTCATTAAACGATGCTGCATCTTTCTCTATCTTGAAGATCGTTACTTTTGAACTGGCGAACAATCCAGTCAGATAAACATAGCTCCATGCAAAAGCCTTTGACAAGAAATTAAATGGTTTCAATGCAGGCTTCACTCCACCAATTCTATATGGCAGGATATATGTTTCCATCTCACCAATCTTCTTGTACACCTTCGTCTTGGCATAGAGTTTCATTACCTTGGCATCTGGGAAGCCAAGCATCAACTTAGCACCAATCTTCTTCATGTGCCCAAAGTACGATTGCAGCTGGTTCAAGAAAATCTCGCCATCACGATACTCTTTGAAGATAAAAGCATCCACACCATCCACAAAGATTACCTTCTCTCCATTGCACCAGTAATAACTGGGAACCGCACAAATATGACCAATGATTTTATCATCATCATAAACCACATTATGCCATGAGTAACCAAATGGATTCTGAACGTATTGGTTCATCTGATATTCCATGGTGCGGTCAAGTGAAAACACTTTGTTGAAACCATCAAGTATTTGCTGATGCTCTTCCTTTGTGATTTCTGTCGTCTTTTTATTCTCTATTCTTATCATATTTAGTATATTTATCGGCCCATTCTCCCAGCCTCAATTGCTCTCCGTGACCTGGATATACAATTGTCTCTGTGCTGTAGGCTTCCTTTATATTCTTAATCGATAATTCCCAGTCATCTTGGTTGCTATCCCTACCATTAAAATAGGGTTTGTATGGCATGATGGTATCACCTGTAAACAGGCTTCCATCAATATCAATACAAACAGATCCATAGCTATGACCTGGTGTAAAAACAAACTTTATCTGATGTCCTGACCATTCCATACATTCACCATCACTTACGAACTTGTCAACAGGTGCAATTTCATAACGATAATTGGGATCATCATAATACAGCAGGAAATAAGTCCTGTTTGCCTTCTTTACATGTTTGCTACATTCCTCAGAACATAGCAACTTACTATCTTTAAAATGCTCACGCAATGCATTTACTCCCCAATTGTGGTCGGTATGCTCATGTGTTATAATAATTAAGTCGAGAGTAAGGTTATTCTTCTCGATAAACTCAATCTCTCGTTGAGACTTTTCACTGCCTGGGTCTATAACGAGACACTGTTTAGTGTCTTCGTCATAGACTACATAGCAGTTAGAGGTCATCAGTTCGTTTACGAACCGTTCTATTTTCTGCATTTCTTAGAAGAACAATACCATACCACCCCAAGTATAGCCCAAGCCCTGTGCCACTGAAAGCACTTTCATGCCAGGTTTCAGACTACCATCTTCCAATGCCATACAAAGACCGATGGGAATTGTAGAAGATACTGTATTACCTACATTCTCAATGTTGCAATAATACTTTTCCTTGTCAATCTTCAGCTTTCTACGTTCCAGATTAGCCAAGAAGATATTTGCCTGATGATAAACATGCAGGTCAATATCATCTTTGGTCAAGCCATTCTTTTCCAGCACATCATTGAACAACTGAGGTATACTCTCCAATGAATAGTTCAAGATGGCTGGGCCATCCATGTAGAGATTATCTGAAGAACGGGGGTTTCCATAATCATCAAACACAAGATCGTTCAATGGCTTTGGATTTCTGGCACCACCAGACTTTACTATCAGGTTCTCTGCACCAGTACCATCTGTACCAATCACAAACTCACCAATCTCAGCTATACCCTCGGTACTAACCAGCGTTGCAGCTGAACCATCACCAAAGATAGTGCGGTTACTCTTATCGCGCTCATGCATGTACTTCGAGTAGGTTTCAGCGGTAAGCAATAGAACATTCTTGGCCTGACCGCTCACGACAACTGCTTTTGCCAAAGACAAACCAGTTACAAATCCTGAGCAACCCAGATTGACATCAAAGGCAGTAATCTTCTTCGATAATCCGAGCCTGGTTTGAATCAAACAAGCAGTGGTGGGTAAATGGTAGTCAGGACTCTGAGTGACAAAGATAAGGTAATCAATGGTTTCCCTATCAATATTATTGGCTGCAAACAATTTCTCTGCTGCACCTACAGCCAAATCGCTGGCAGTCTCACCATCTGCCGTGATATGCCTTTCCTTGATACCAATCTTCTTCTCAATTTTCTCGACCGTCCACTCAGGGAACATTGCCGCTACTTGCTCATTATCCAGAATCTTCTCTGGCAGATTATAGGCAAGCGCCTTGATATATGCTTTCATTCTTGTTACAAAATTATTTTAATGTAAAACCACCATCAATCAGGATATTAGAACCTGTCATCCAACTGGAGGCATCGCTCAACAGATAAACAGCACACTTGGCAATATCTTCAGGCTTGCCAAAGCGCTTCAATGGATACTTCTGTCTTAAAGCATCCAGTTCTTCTTCTCCAAAAGTACCATTGCTTACTTCAAGCAGTGGTGTCTCCACAACTCCTGGATGAATAGTATTCACTCTGGTACCTTGTGCAGACAGTTCAAGCGCCAGACTCTTAACATAACCTGCAAGAGCAGCCTTGGTTGCGCCATAGCCACCCTCTCCTATCTGGCTACGATAAACACCAGAGATAGAAGAGATGAATATGATGGATGAGTTTTTCTGAATTTTCTTTTTCTTAAGCAAACAGGTGTTCAACATCAGTGGTGAAAACACATTCGTCTGGAAGATACCTTCAAGTGAGGACAAATCCATAAACTTAGCCATCTGTATCTGAGATATTCCGGCACAGTGTACAACACCATTAAGTGCAGGCATCTTATCAACGATTTCTTTACGAGTCTCTTCTGAATTCAAATCACCACACAACACAACATGTCCCTCTCCTTCCAAAGAGGTTAATGTTTCTTGTAGCCTTGCCTCATTTCTTCCAGACAGAACAACAGTTGCACCCATTTTTGCACATTCTATGGCTGTGCCTCGTCCAATACCGGACGAAGCACCAGTCACGAGAATGTTTTTCCCTTCAAGGGAGAATGGATTGTACATAATTACTTGCTTTCAGCGAGATTGTACAAATCCTCGATGGTCTTGCTGGCACGGATATCAGCACCAGTGATGGTCTTATCCATGTTTTCGTCAACCATTGAAATAATTGAAAGGGCTGTCAGTGAACCCCACTCCTCAAGAGTTTTAAACTCAGTATCAGCCTTGAACTGATCTTCGGGAGTCTCGTCAAACTCAGCGGCAAATGCGCTTACAAATTCATCTAATGTCATAATTTAAATCGATTTAAATGTTAATAAATGAATACTTATTCTTTAACTATTGAGAAATCCTGCACCTTACCATCGTATGTGGGGCAATGCAGAATACTTGTTACCAAAGATTCTGGTGTCATGCGCTTCACTATCTTCTGAAGCGTATCATCCGTACCACACTCGTAGAATTCGTTTACACCATTTTTCACCATATTCATAGTAATACCAGTCCACTGCACAGGATAGGTCATCAGTTTAATCTGATTCTCCAGAATCTCTTTGGGGTCAGTATGAGGCTGGCCGTCAGCATCCTGGTAAATGGGAACCTGTGCTTCATGCCATGTCAGCTTCTTCAATTCCTCTCCAAGGATAGCGCCCTCTTCTGCTGAGTTGGGTGAATGACCCACACCCTTCTGAGGCAATACAAGAGCACGTTTTGCACCCATTTCTTTCAACACCTTGCAGGCTTTCTTTACAGAACCGCGAGCTCCAGTGATTACCAACTGACCAGGGCCGTTATAGTTAGCAATATAGAGGCTTTCGCCATCCTCATCACCAACTCGCTTGATGACATCAAGCACCTGCTCTTCTGGAATACCAATGATAGCCCCCATAGCACTGGGATGCTTCTGAAAGGCCTCGTAAAACACCTCACCACGTTTCTTGATGAAAGGTACAGCTTCCTCAAAGTCCAGTACACCAGCCACTACCAATGCTGCATATTCACCAAGAGAATGACCAGCTGTACAATCAGGCTTAATATCATCCTGTCCTAATGCGGCTGCCACTTCATAGATGAAGATGCCCATCTGCGTATTACGGGTGTCCATTAGCACTTCCTCGTTAGCAGTAAACAGGAAATCAGAAAACCTCTCGCCTAAAATGTCATTAGCCTGTTCAAAAATGGCTTTTGCCTTTGGGAAGTTCTCATAGAGATCTTTTCCCATTCCTTCTTTCTGGCTGCCTTGTCCAGGAAACAAAAATGCTTTACTCATATATTCAATATAACTTCAAATCATCTAACACACTTATAGGTCTCCACCCCAATTCCCTAATTGCTTTTTCATTACTAAATGTACATGGAGTAGTCATTTTTTCTAGTCTGTAACTATTAAAAGGTGCCTTCTCTCCGATAACATCACCTAATTTGGCGATGCACCACGCTATCCAATATGGAATTGAGAGCGGTTTTCTTTTCCCTAATTGTTTAGCTATAACACAAGATAATTCCTCATACGAAGGATGTGTAGAATCACAGACATTATAAATACCACCCTTATTTGCACAAAGAAGGACTATATTACCAATATCCTGAACCATAAGAATACTTTTTCTTGCTTTACCTCCAGCTATATTCATGTATACGCCTTTCTTTATTCCATCAATCATTGCACCAAAATTACCTGGAGCATCTTTACCTATAAGCAATGCTGGTCGTAATATGGTCAAAATTACATTATTTCTCGAGCACCAATCCAATAAATAATTCTCTGCCATAATTTTACTTTTGGCATAAGGTGATTCACCTAAGGTTTGCGTATCTTCTGTAATATATTCACCTTTATCAACACCATATACACCTGCAGTACTAATAAATATCAGAGACTTAGGTGCTCCCACAATTTCTAATCCTTTACAAAGATTAATGGTTCCTTGATAATTTACATCATAGAATGCCTGTTTCTCTGCCTCAGTCTTGGGAACTACATGTGCCTTACCAGCCGCATGAAGCACCACATCATAATGAGTATTAATGGGTGGCACTTCCTTGGCCAAATTTATCTTGATATCATCATCATCGGTCAATCCAATGGTGTGAACATCATAGGCCTTTTCTAATATAGGGAAAATATTATGCCCCAAGAAACCCGAGGCGCCTGTAAAAAGTAACTTACGCATGTAATGATTCAATTGCAGCCTTTAAAACGGGAATAAACGTCTTAATATCATCAGGAGTAATAGTTCCCAAAGAACACAAACGGAAAGTATTTGTTGTGCTTATCTTGCCAGGATAGATGGTAAAACCTCTTTCATAGCAATAATCATGAACTTTCTCAAAACTCCATTTAGGATCATCTGGATACTTTACGGAAACCACAAGACCAGACTGTATCTCATCCTTAATTGCCTCCTTTAATCCAAGAGATGCAACACCTTCTTTAATTGCCATAAACACTGCACGATGACGTGCGAACTTTGCCTCTTCTCCTACCTCAAAGTATTCCTTCAATGCTTGAATGGTAGCATAGATGGTCTGCACAGGAGGTGTGAAATGCATCTCGCCAGTCTTCTCAAAGCACTCATACTGCATATAAAGGTTGCAATAATAAGAGCGTGTGGGATAGTTCTTGGATGCCTCAATGATTGACCTGCGACCAATGACGAAACTCAGGCCAGACATCGCCATCAATCCCTTCTGAGCTGAAGCCATACAGAAGTCCACATTGTCCTTTACCATATCGAAAGGAATCATTCCCAAGGAGGCAGTGGTATCAGTAATAAAAATAGCACCATGCTTGTGAGCCATTGCGCCAATCTCGCGAATAGGATTAAGCACGCCTGTACCAGTCTCATGGTGGCAACAGTAAACCACGGCCACATCTGGGTTCTCTTTCAGTGTCTTCTCCACATCAGCCAGATTGGGTTGCTCATACACACTTGACTTCAGGTCAATGTGCGGAATATGGTACATCTGGCATACCTCAACCGCACGGGTATTATAAGCACCATTGTTTACCACAAGAATCTTCTTGCCTTCAGGTACAAGCGAGTTGATGCAGACATCAATATTGATGGTTCCTGAGCCACAGAACAATACGGATGTAAATTCCGGTTCCGGAGCATGAGCCACTTTGCACAAATCACTACGCAGGCCTTTCATCAAACCTGCAAATTCTTTCTCACGGGGGCAAATGTCAGGTACTACCTGAGCATATTTGACAGTATCTGTAGTTGTAGCTGGACCTGGGTTCAGCAATACATTTCTTTTAATCGGTTCCATACTTATATTCTCAACCACGAATTACACTAATTATACGAATTACTTTTTCAAGAAAGACATAAGGGCGTCCTTATTCTGGATAGGAGTGGTAGTAGGTCTGCCAAGATCCTTGCGGTTGCCCTTCTTGACTTTCACCTCTAAGAAGATGGGGCCTTCCTGGGTCTTCAGCTTTTCAAGAAGTTCCTTAAGATATTCTTTAGTCTCAACACTATAAATAGCTTTATACCCAACTGCATTTGCTACAGCAGGAAGGTCAATCTTTAAGCCTACCGTAGGCTGACCTCCAACTGAATCATGAGCACCATTATTGAACACCACATGAACATAGTTCTTTGGAGCCTTATTGGCCACAATGGCCATACTACCCATGTGCATGATGCTGGCACCATCGCCATCAAAGCACCATATTTTTCTATCCTGCTTGGCCAATGCTATGCCAAGGGCAATTTGTGAAGCATGCCCCATTGATCCAACAGTCAAGAAGTCGCGCTCATGACCCTCGTTCATTGCTGTACGATACTCGAAGAGCTCACGAGAAATCATACCTGTAGTTGAAACTATGGCATCCTTCTCACTAAGAACAGCAGCAACTGTCTGGATAGCCTCTTCACGACTCATGGTGAGGTCGTTCTTCTCAACGTTCTGGAGCGTATAGGCATCGAAGGTGTCTTTTTCAATGACAATTGCATAGCACTGCTTAGTTGCCTGCATAAAGGCAACAGCCTTTTCAATCTGGGCTTCAGCCTTATCCTCTTCTTTAGAGAGAACAGTATAGTCAATACCCATCACATTCAGCAAACCTGTTGTCACCTTGCCTTGTTTCACATGCTGGGGCTCATCATGCACACCAGGTTTGCCACGCCAGCCTATTACCAACAACACTGGGATGTTATAAACATCAGGATCGGTCAGGGATGCCAAGGGGTTGATGATATTACCCTGACCAGAGTTCTGCATATAAACTACAGGAATCTGACTGGTAGCCAGATAATGGCCTGCGGCCAAACCCATAGCACCACCTTCGTTGGCTGCAATGATATTGTGTGCAGCATCAGCATGGTCAGTGATGTAAGCACAAAGATTCTTCAGCAAAGAATCAGGTACGCCAGCATAGAAATCAATACCATAGCTGGCTAGCGTATCATAAAAGAATTTCGGAGAAATCATATTTTACTTCTTTTTGGTTCCTGGTATAAGATTCAGAATCTGCTTAATTGGCATGCAATACTCATCAGAAGCCTCAAGGCTACGAGAAGTTTCAAGGATGCGTTCAGCACACTTTACCATGGCTGGATATGCAGAACGCAACATGTGATTTGCATATATCACAACATTGATACCCCACTCAGCCAACTCTTCCTCGGTAAACTGATTGTAAGTAGTAGGAACAGCTATAATAGGAGTGTGAGAATCCTTCTCACGGAATCGTTGGCAGAACTCCTTGATATCATCACCACTCTTATTCTTTGAATGAATCATCACGCCATCAGCACCTGCTGCCACGTAAGCATGGCAACGCTCCAAAGCATCATCAACGGGCTTTCCAGCAATCAGGCTCTCACAACGAGAAATAATCATAAAGTCTCGTGTAATCTGGGCATCCTTACCGGCCTTAATCTTATTACAGAAGCCCTCGATAGTATCCTGTGTCTGGATGGCATCAGTACCAAAGAGAGAATTCTGCTTCAAACCGACCTTATCCTCAATAATCACTGCAGAAATACCCAAACGCTCTAGAGTACGGACTGTAAACACAAAATGTTCCAATTTGCCACCAGTATCACCATCATAGATAACAGGCTTAGTTGTAACCTCCAGCGTATCATTCAGGTCATGCAGGCGAGTGGTCAAATCAACTGCTTCAATGTCAGGTTTTCCCTTAGAAGTTGAGTCTGTCAATGAAGAAGCCCACATGCCATCAAACTCACGATGCTGACCATTTACCTCAACTGAGGTATGCTCAGCAATGAGACCTGTCAATCCATTATGAGACTCCAAGATGCGAACAATTGGCTTTGCCGAAATCAATCTGCGAAGAGAAGCTAAACGAGCCTGAGGCGTAACACCTAAAGAATCGATTTCCTCTTTCAGTCCAGATGCAGAAATACCCTTAGTATAAGGTATTTCTATTACTTCACCGCCAAGTTTCTCCATGGTCTTAAACACCTCATCACGAATGTACTTATCAGGGCCATACAACCAGTCATCACCATGAATGATATAATCTGGCTTATACTTCAAGAGGTTTGGAACATAACTCCATTCATCTTGAGGTACTATAGAAGATACACCTTTGATGTTTTCAATCACATTCTTACGCTGCTCGTATGTCAGATAAGGTAAACGCTTATGTGTAGCAATAGCCTTATCGGTATACAAACCTATCATCACATCACCATATTTGGCACCTTCGTTGATGATATTAATCAAACCAGGGTGCATGATGTCACCAATCATGCCCAAATAAACAGTCTTTGCCATATTATTATTCAATTTTGATATTTTCTTCTGCAAATTTCAAATCCTGAGTGTCATCAATCTCGTACCACTGCAAACCATCCACTTTCAGCACATTCATAGGAGTGATACGTTGTGATACATCTAACAACTGGAACTCATAGCCCAACTTTGGCTTCCCATCTACAATTTTCTCATACTCTGAGCAGAGAATCTTGTAAAACGAGTTACTTATCTTATGGATACCCACCAGTTCACCTAATGGTGTGATATCTTCTTTATTGACAGAACAGTTAATCAGTTCACACTTCTCGTTCATTTGAACGTAATACTGATCCTGAAACTTTGTCACAGGTGTAATCAGCATAGCTGAGTCAAATGGACATTCAAGAAGTGAGGTGATGGCCAATTTCTCAAAAACCAAATCTGATTCTAGAAGGATAAAACTATCCTCCCCTATGGCCTCACGGCAATTCCAGAGGGTGTACATACTATTGGTTTCTGCAAAGCGAGGGCTGAATACACATTGTACTTGAGGGAACTTATCCATCAATGCTTCATAGTGCTCTTTATGATAGCCCGTACCAATGATTATCTTCTCTATGCCGCAGTTGATGAGTGTTTCAATACTACGGATGACCATAGGTTTATCCTTATAAGGAATAAAGCCCTTGGGTATTAAATCTGTATAATGACCGAACCGGGTTCCCATTCCGGCTGCCATGATTACTGCTGTCTTTATCATTATTTACCAAACATTTTCTGTACACAAATCTCAGTAGCATGACCACCATAGTTGGTGATACGCTCCTTAATCATCTCCTTGGTCTTTTTACACTCCTCATCATAGTTCATGCTCTTAATTTGAGCTATCACCTCCTGTTCTGTACGCTTCACACCACTTGGCATATCCTTTTCCATGTCAAGGTAAAGGCCTCGGACACGACAATACTCCTCATAGTCGTACGCAAAACAAATGATAGGACGTTCCAGAATAGAGAAGTCAGCTATGCAAGAGGAATAGTCGGAAATCAAAATATCTGCCACCTTAAACAAGTCGTTAATTTGAGGATATGATGTAAAGTCCCTAATAAAGTCATTGAATTGTATTCCCAACAATTTGTTTGTATAGGCATGAGTTCTCAATATCATTACGTATTCATCCTGCAATTCTTTCTGCCAATAGTCTACATGAATAGGCGGTGTTATAGAACAAGTACGCCCATTGTCTGTACTATCTCGCCAAGTTGGTGCATACATAATTATTTTTTTATCCAAAGGTAATCCAAGTTCCTTTTTTATTCTAACTATTTCATCTGATGTGGTATTATATAATGTGTCATTTCGGGGAAGCCCTGCAGGGAAGACAGCTTCTTCTCTAACTAAAAAATCACGTATCTGTATCTCTTTATGGTATTCACTTTCATAACACATAAAGTCAACATCGCTTAAACTAAAATCATATGCGCCAGGGACGGCATTACCACAATGATTAATAGAACAGCCATGCCACGTATTAAGGTAGAGCTGGCGCTTTTTTTTGTAATGAAGTCCACGTTCTATATTTACACAAGTCACCCAATATTTGGCCTTCATTGAAGTGATAAAATATTTAAAGGTGTCAGATTTTATTTTAATAGCAGGTCCAGGCAACTCCACATGTTCGGGGTCTTCCAAAGCCCAGACATACCTATAACCTGCATATTGTGGTCTTTTAATCATATACTCATAAATAGTTCTTGGACTATCATTATATTTTCTACTATGAGCACTGAACAATATCATCTTCTTGTCTATTGGCACAAAAAGACCAATCATTCTCATACAAAAACTCACGGTAGTTTTAAATATCTTAAAAAAAAGTATATTGTGCTTTAGCCAGTAATCCAAACGCGCTCTAAAGCCATGCATTTTCTTTTCTTCCATCTTATCCTAATGTTTCTTTTATTTTGTCAACAACTTTTTTTAAATTAATTGTACGTGTTAGTTCCTGTATTGCATACTTTCTACTGTTTTCGCCCATCGTTTTTCTTTCAGAGGCACCATTTTCAGAAATAAGGCGAAAAGCATCAGCAAGCAATTCAATATTATCAGGAGCAACCGTATACCCACTATGATTATCATTAATAATTCTGGCCGTTGTGCTATTCGTATCAACACTTGCAATTACCGGCCTTTCAGATAACATATAGGAAGTTAATTTTGATGGCAGCGACAATTTTCCATTACCAGCAGGGAGTGCTAACACTAATACATCAGCCTCAGATTGTACTCTTGGAATACTGTCTCGAGAAACAAAACCGAATGTGACATTGGTTAAACCTAATTCTTGAACGAGTTTTTGACACTGCTCTTTTCTATTACCACCGCCATAGATCCTAAACTCAGAATTCTCAATATTGGCCTTTGCAAAAGCTCTGATTTGCAAATCCACATTTGCATGTACATTAATACTACCTACGTATGCAAATACAATTTTGTCATCGTTTGATTTCTTTTCCGGTAATATCCTAAAATCCTCATCGTTTTGCCAATTGTTAACGATAAAATAATTGTCCTTGGGGATTTTTCTTGTGATTGAAAGATAATCTCTCATTTCAGCCGTGATAGTTCTGACAGCTACAGCCTTTTTTTGATAATATCTATCAATTGGCAATAATAACCCTGTTATTATTTTTTTCACAGGGCTGGGTATATTCCTTTCGACAAAAGGACCTTCAGGATAGATATCTTGAATAGGAACGATATACGGTATATTATGCTTATAAGCTGCTTTTGCAACTAAGTACAAGCCAAAGAACTGCCATCCATCATTATATATAAAATCAATCTCATTATGGTATTCTCTTATATAAGAAGCGCACTTCTTACCGAAACTTACACTTTCCTTCGTCCTACCTATAAAATCTGAATGAGGATGTGTATATGAGTCCAACATGATGGTCTCGAAATCAGGGTCGCTCCAATCTTGCTGAAATGTTGCTCCAATTGGTCTCGTTGGTTTGGGCCGGAGCACAGTAACCTTATAATCCTTAGCAAGTTCCTTTGCAAGGTCATAATTTAAATATGCCGAGGTTACTTGCTCGGGCGGAAACACTGCGGAGACCATTAATATTCTTTTTTTCCTTTCTGACATATATAGTTCGTTTTATAAACAAATTATCTGAGGCTCAATTGTTATAACTAATAAGATCGTAGTTCATTGATTCTAGATTTTTTTATTCCTTGTATAAATAATCGGTGCTGTTATCAGCACATGATTATTATACGCGAGATTAAATTTGGATATCGGAAAACCTATATCTAAATTGTTATATATAACTTCATACCATTTCCCTACTTCAAAATTATCATATATATATACTATTGCCATCAGACCTTATGACATTGCCTTGTTTAATCTTATTTTTATAATGTCAGTGCCGCTCGACCTTGTCGCTTGGCTCGTCCAAGAAAGGTATATCATTTCACTTTTTCATGCAATACGTCAAAATTGGCTGCTTACA
>OCVV012884490.1_pt1 | contig 13739 bp, 13 predicted proteins | sample 1539721 | NCBI WGS metagenome assembly OCVV01 (sample SAMN02144230, study PRJEB22623) | gut metagenome | biome: sheep rumen | host: Ovis aries | place: New Zealand
GCATTTGGCATCGCGGCTTGGGCTTTCGACGGGAGTGCTTTCTTTTGATGTGAACTTGGCGTGCTCGGGTTATGTATATGGGCTAGCAACTTCGTATGCCTTTGCTGTAAACCCTGGTGTGCGCAAGGTGCTGCTCCTTACCGGCGAAACCATGTCAAAAACCATATTCCAGAATGACAAGGGGATGGTGCCGCTATTTGGCGATGCAGGAACGGCCACCTTGATTGAACAAGGTGAATTCGGGGCATCTACTTTTTCTTTGAATTCCGACGGCAGCAAGGCTGACGTGCTGAAAATGACTTACGGCGGCTATCGTAACCTTAGCTGCGGCAAGGAAGAAACCTTGCAGATGGATGGCATGGAAGTATTCAACTTCGGCATCCGAGCGGTTCCCTCTGATATTCGCAATCTGCTGAAACATATTGGCAAGACTGTAGAAGATGTTGACTTGTTGATTTATCACCAGGCGAATAAATTCATGACGGACTTTTTTAGCAAGCATCTCAAACTCTCTTCTGAAAAAACGCCGTATTCGCTACGCCGCTTCGGGAATACAAGCTCGGCGTCTGTTCCGCTCACGATTGTTTCAGAACTACACGATTGCACAAAATATTCCGCTCGCGAGTCGGTCCTGTTTTCTGGTTTTGGTTCTGGACTTTCTTGGGGCACTGCTTGGCTGAACTTGTCAAGAACAAAAATTTCGGAACTGGTGGAGTACTGATATGACGCATGTGTTTAGAAATTCGACGGCAGAACTGCTGTTTGGCAATGCAGGGTATTCTTTTTCGGGGTATGATGAAATTGTTTATTCCGGCAATGCCGATTCCTTTATATGGTTCTATACGGTCCCATTTCACGCCGACACGCAGTCTGTAGCGACCGAGATTTCTAGCTATGCGGAACGATTGAAATTCGTCCATTCGCAAATTCCTGCGACAAGCCTGTTAATTGTTTTTACCCTTTATCGCCTTTTTGATTTTAAGGCGGAATCAATGGATTTCTCGGTGGAATCATCAATTGACTGCTTTAACTCCTTTGTTCTTGAATTTGCTAAAACAAATTCAAATGTGCGAGTCGTTGATTTTTCTGATTTTTGCAGTCGATATGCCATGGCGGATTTGATTGACTGGAAATTCTATTTTCTTTCACAAGCGGCGATAAATCCGAAATTGTCCATCGCATTCAGGAAATGGTTTGAATTAAAGAAATCGTCTTTCTCAAAGCCTGCAAAAAAGTGTTTGGTCCTTGACTTGGACAATACCCTGTGGGGCGGAATTCTCGGTGAAGACAGGCCGGAGCACCTGAAGATTGGCGGAGACTACCCCGGTAAAGCGTTCTTACTTTTTCAGCAGCAAATTCTGGAATTGCAAAAACGCGGAATAATCCTTGCTGTATGCAGCAAGAATAACGAAGCAGATGTATGGGAATTTATCGACAACAGTCGTGACCAGGTTCTAAAGAAAGAACACATTGCCGCCTGGCGCATAAACTGGAATGACAAGGCTGGCAACATAGCAGAACTAGCGAAGGAACTGAATATCGGCTTGGACAGCATGGTGTTCCTTGATGACCAGCCTACCGAACGGGAGCTGGTAAAGAGCATGCTCCCCGAAGTAACTGTTCCTGATTTCCCGACGGCCCCGTATCTGTTGCCGGTATTTTTCAAGAATTTGCAGGGACAGTATTTTAACATATATCAGGCATCTGCCGAAGACCTCCGCAAAACGGAACAATACAAGCAGAATGCGGAACGTCGTCAATTGCAACAACAGTTCACAAATATCGACGACTTTATCAAGAGCCTGCAAATCGAAACGACCATTCGCCTGAACGACCCTGTGGACTTGCCCCGCATCGCCCAGATGTCGCAAAAAACAAACCAGTTCAATTTGACCGGCAAACGCTACACGGACCTAGAACTCAAGGAAATTATTGAACGCAACGGAAAAGTTTTCTCGCTTTCGGTGAAGGACAAGTTTGGCGATAGCGGGCTCACCGGAGCCGCTGTTGTATCTTTGACTGGCGATGATGCTCATATAGAAAATTTTTTCCTGAGTTGCAGAATTTTGGGCCGCAAAATTGAAAACACATTTGTTGAACAAATCCTCTTAGGCTTGAAAGAAGAATTTGTGGAGAATGTAACTGCGGCCTACAACAAGACCCCCAAGAATCAATTGGTGGAAAACTTCTACGAGTCTATGGGCTTTTCAGTCATAAACAGGGATGAACTGAAAAAAAGTTATGTATATTGCTTGAAAAAGGATAACGTATGAGTAAGTCCGAACAGCTACTGCGAATTTTTAAGGATGTCCTAGAAACGCCGGACATTGATGCTTCGGTTTCGCAAGAGAATTGCGAAGCGTGGGATTCTATTCACCATTTGAACTTGATTGTCGCTATTGAAGGTGCGTTCAACATTTCTTTGGAACCCGAAGAAATGGAACAAATGCGAGACTTTACGACTGCGCTGAAGATTGTGGAAGGGAAATAGTGCGGTTGACTGAAATTTTATGATTGCAGAAGACGAAAAGCCTCTTATTTCTATAGTCGTTCCGGTCTATAACGCAGCCAAAACATTAAAAAAATGTGTAGGTAGTTTGGTATCGCAGACCTTTGAAAATATAGAAGTGTTGCTAATTAACAACGGCTCTACAGATGAAAGTTTGGCGATTTGTCGCGAACTTGCGTCCCGCGATTTTCGTGTAAAATTCTTTGATCATTACGAAAAAGGCGTTTCTGCTGCTCGAAATCATGGCATCAAGGAATCTATTGGCGAATATGTAATGTTCGTAGATGCTGACGATTGGATTGATTCTAATGTTTGTGAAGTATTCGCTAAACAGAATGCTAAAAATGATTACGATCTTTTCTGCTTTTCTGCAAAATACCATAAACGAAAAAAAATAACGAAAACATATCTGTTTGAACAAAATATTGATTTGATGACTGATGATCAAAAAGAAGAATTGCAGATAAAAGTTTTTGCTCCACGGGCTCCTGATTGCGTCTTTAAGGTAAACACGAGGTTTTCAGCAAGTGCGTGTGGAAAATTCTATAAGCGAGAAATGCTGATAAATAATAATTTGTTTTTTGCAAAAGAAACCGTTGTTAGTGAAGATTGTTTGTTTAACGTTTTCGTGTTGGATTATCCCCAAAAAATTGGTTTTTCTAAAGATGTTTATTATCATTATGAGCAACATCTTGATAATTCAGCGCAAAATAGTTATCGAAAAAACAGTGCGCAATACTTTGCCTATGTTATAAACCAAATAAAAGAATGGTTGTTGAATACAAAAAAGAGCCGGCGATTTGTAGATGCCGCGAACTGCTTGTTTATCCATTATATATTTGGAACGTTAAAAGAGGACATTTTTCATTTAAATAATACGTTACCATTTAGGCAAAGAAAGAAAAAGGCTATATATGTTTTTTCTCAGTCGCCTTTTCGGGAAAGCCTAAATGAATATAATCCAGCCTATTTTTCGTTGACAGAAAAGATTCTAATTACTCTTATAAAGAAAAAACAGTATGCCGTTATAAGAGTTCTTCTGTACTTCTACAATATGATGCTATCGTTCAATATGTAGGGCATTTTTTATTTTTTCATAAAACAAAAAGTGTATTCTTGTAATTCTCCATAGAAATAAAGAGCCAAATAGTTTTTTATTTAAGTAACAATTTGCTTTTATACCTAATTTTTTCACTATAGAATCAATCTTATTTAATTCTACATCGTCAATGCAGCAAAAAAGCATTCGGTAGTAATACTTGACGAGAATATCTAAAAATATCCGTTTAGATAATTGGGTGAATAAAGTTTGGTCGAAATCTTTAAAAAAACTTGAGACAATTTTTGCAAGATGACTATGATTTTTTGTGTAGACTTCCGGGGTCATTGATTGACCGTCTCGAGTCCAATCATAATGATAAAGGACGATGTTGAGAAAAGAGATGTCCTTTGCTTTTTGGAGGGGATATAGTAGATATTCTGTATCGGTGTAACAAATACCTTCAGTTAGCTTAAGATTGACATTCTTTAGGATGCTAGTTTTGTATGAAAAAGCGTGCATTGCGTAGAGGTTTGGCTGTTGTCGATTCCAAACATGTTTATCGTTCGCTGAATATTTATTTTCGAAAACAACCCCTTGAGGACGAATGGTATATGTTTGAGTGCGCCTATGGACGCAATAAGGTGTGACGATAACGTCGGATTCTGTAGCTTGTAACAAGTTTAAGAACTTAATTAACTCTTCCGTGTCAAACCAGTCATCTGCATCTAGAATTCTAAAATATTTTCCCGTCGCGACCTTGAGTGCTACATTCACGCAAGACCCATAGTGCCCGTTTGGCTTGTCAATAATGTTTACAATGTCGGGGCGTTTTTCTGCATATTCTTGCATGATGGCGAGGGAGCCGTCGGTGCTTCCGTCATTGACGACGATTAACTCCAAACTAGAGGGGACATCGTCGCGAGTAACGGAATCAAGACAGCGTCGCAAATACGCTTCCATATTATAAGTGGGGATAACGACTGACAAAAGTTTTTCGGACATTCTAGATTCCCAATTCCTGCTTTGCGACGGCCATTGCTCGTTCAATGACATCGTCCATATCGTAGTATTTGTATTCGGCAAGCCTTCCGCCAAAAATGACCTTAGATTGCCATTCCGTCAATGCTTTGTATTTTGCGTATAGGGCGGAATTCTTTTCGTCGTTGACTGTATAGTAACGTTCTTTGCCTAGACTCCAGGCCTGGGGATATTCGCGTGTGATAACAGTCTTTGCTTGTTGACCAAATTCAAAATGTTTGTGCTCGATAATCCTTGTGTAGGGGACATCTGCATCAATGTAATTTACTACAGCGTTCCCCTGAAAATTATCAGTGTTGAAAACTTCTGTTTCAAAATTCAGGGAGCGATAGTCTAAAGTTCCAAATTGATAATCAAAGAATTCGTCGATGGGCCCCGTGTAGATGATTTTTTCAGCAACACTCTCAAGTTCGGAGCGATGCTCAAAGAAATCTGTATTCAAACGGATTTCGATTCCTTCCAACATCTTTGCAACTAGTAGCGTGTAACCCCCACAGGGAACACCCTGGTATAAATCGTTGAAGTAGTTGTTGTCAAATGTGTAGCGGACAGGAAGGCGTTTGATGATGGATGCTGGGAGCTCGCTGCATTTGCTCCCCCATTGTTTCTCTGTATACTCTTTGATCAGCGTCTCAAAAACATCTCGGCCCACAAGGCATAGAGCTTGCTCTTCAAGATTTGCCGGCTCTCGTCCATTGAGTCGCTTGAAAATTTCCGCTTTTTGCTCTTCAATTATTGCCTTTGCCGCTTCAGGTGTTGCCGTTCCCCACATTTGATTGAACGTATTCATATTGAAGGGCAAATTGTAATATCTCCCCTTTGACATGGCGATTGGGGAGTTTGTGTAGCGGTTAAATTCAACGAATGAATTGACGAATTTCCAGACATCCCTATTGGAGGTGTGGAAAATGTGCGCCCCATACTTGTGAACATTGATATCCTCAATGGTTTCTGTGTAGCAGTTGCCTGCGATGTGCGGGCGTTTGTCAATGACGAGAACGCTTTTGCCTGCCTTCTTGGCTAAATTGGCAAAAGTTGCTCCGAAAAGGCCTGCGCCGATGATGAGGTAATTGTAATCCATGTCTATTTTCTTTTTAATTTTTGTGACACGACTGTTTTCAGATCAATCCAACTTTCGTCATGCGTTACTACTGATAACAAAATATAAATTATGGCGCCTGTTACGGTGCAAATTGAAATTGTGAGCAAAGGATTTATGAAATAATTTGAAAGGGCGTGTACTAATACGCCCATGAACGAGGCTTTCGCAAGTATGGGTAATAGTTCCTTTAGTTGTGCAATTTCTCCATAGCCTAATATTTGTCGTGTGTAATAACAGTTGAAGGAGAAGGCTATGAATTCATATAGGGCTTTGCCTATGGCTAAGGGTAAAATTCCAAAGGGGAGTAGAGCGAACAGAAGTGCAAATGCAATCGGTTTTTTGATAAATTCGAGCTTTAGGACTAAATCTGTGCGCCCTTTGACGTATAGCAGATTCAAGTTGATGTGAGTCAGTGGGCTAAATAAAGCGCCTATACATATGACTTGCATAATGGGGGCGCATGGCAACCATTTTTCGCCAATAATTGTTGTGATGAGTGGCTCTGCAAGCGCGGCCATTCCGATAAGAATGGGGTATAGTATGAATAGAGGCAGTCTGAGTAATTTTCTGTAAGCTTTCAACAACTCGCTGTTGTCATCTTGAATTCTTGCCAATATTGGGTAGTTTACTTTGATAACTATATCTTGGATGGTTTGTGCAGGGAGCTCTGCGTATTGATTTGCGCAGTTGAAGTACCCTACATCTAGAGGAGTGAACTTTTTTCCGATGACGAACGCGTAAATATTTGTGTATATGGTGTTTATCAAACTGGATCCTAGTAGCTTTGAACCGAAGGACCATAGCTCAGAAAAGGACTTTTTAGAAAAGGTTAGATTGGGGATCCATTTTGACGTAATCCAAATGCAAATTGTTGAAACGACCTGGTTTGCTATTGCCTGAAAAACGAGAGCCCAAACGCTCCATCCACGATACGCTAGGATTACTCCAGCGACTCCTGAGACTATAGTGCTTGATATAGAAATTATTGATTGTTCTTTGAATCGTAAATCTTTGGTTAGTCGAACATTTTGGACGGTGCTAAGCGCTGACAACAATATTGAAATTGATATTATTCGGGTGACATCTGTTAAAAGGGGGACGTGATAGAAAGATGCTATAAAAGGAGCTAGTAGGAATAAGGCTATGTAAAAAACAGATGCAACGATGATGTTGAAGAAAAACATCGTTGAAAAATCTGTATTTGTACTATTTTGTTTTTGAATTAAGGCGTTTGAAAGGCCACTGTCTGTGAAGGTTTGTGCTATGGCTATAAATATGGCTAGCATGCCGATTATGCCAAAATCATCTGGGGATAGTAGCCTTGCAAGAATAATTCCAAAAACAAATTGCATGGAATGTCGGACAATCTTCTCAATAGAAGCCCAAAACATCCCTTTGATGGCGCCTTGCTTTAAAGAATCGGAATACATTATTTACGAAAATAGTTTTTTTACGATTTGGAATAATCTTTTTATAGTGTAAAAACGTCGTAATTCCGGAAGAAACTCTTCATATGAATGTTCTGTATCAACAAGAGTAAAAGAACCATGCATGGATGGAGCTTGTGTTGGTGTCATGTAGTCTCCAAACTGACGAGTTAGGATTTCGTGATATTGGTTGGGGATGGGCATCATAATGTCTTCAAATTGGAAAAAAAGGATTTTGTCCATCAGATGAACTGTTCTTCGGTGCTTTTCAAACGGTTCCCATGAGAAAGCCATAGAACACACTTCTTGTATGTCAGAGCGCCATTGTTTTCGAAATGTGTCTTCGTATTCTTCAAATAGTTTTCGAGAATCTAGGTTTCGATATAGTATTAAAAATATTAGACCTTTTATTTTGTAAAGTGGGTTCAAGCTATGGTAATATGCGTTGCAATATGCAATCAGTTCCATTTTTTTTTGTAATTTCTTTGTTTTTTTCTTTAATAACTTTATTTCATTTTTTGTTGAAGGTACTGCGTCTAATACAAAGATGTCAATGAATATTCCTTGATGGAATGAAGAAAAAATGTCTAATGGTAAAATGGCGGCCGTTCCATTCATTCTGACTTGGGCATGTCCATGTACATAGTTTTTATCTGTATAGGCGCATTGAAAAAAATAAGGATGCTGAAATTCTTTTGATGCAATTGCTACAAGTTTGTCATAGTCTGGACGTAACATTTCTAAATCGATGTCGTCGTCCCAAGGAATAAACCCTTTTTCTCGAATCGCTCCTATGGCGGTTCCTCCGCATGCAACGATTGGCAAATTGTATTTTTGACATACTGCAAGGACTTTTTTTGCAAGAGTGATTTGGATAGAACGGATTTTTTTATTCTCAGAAGATATGGAATAATTATTTTGGTTGTTGTCATTCATGTCTATCGGCTCATTTCTCGGAAAAGGTTGATGTTTTTAGACAGCATTCTTACATCATCTTTGAAAATAGATGATAAACCCGCTACAAAAATATTTGCCCCAATTTGACGGAGCTTAAATGCGTGCTCGGGAGTGATATTCCCGTCAACTTCAATTTCTATATCGCTTCTATTCGCATCCGCCAGAAGTCGTGCAACTTTTGCCGCTTTTTTTATGGTACTTGGCACGATTTTTTGTCCTGCAAAACCAGGATTCACCATTAAAACGTTGACTCCGTCAATATAATCAAGCACTTCTTCAAGAACGTATACTGGAGTCGCTGGGTTTATAGCTAAAAAACGTTTGCATCCATAGGGCTTCAACCAGTCTAGTACCCGTTGAACCTGAAAACTACTTTCGTAATGGATTGACACCATGTCTGTTTCTTTGATTCCAATCCATGATAATTTGTATTCGGGATCTTTTATCATTAAATGGAGATCTAAAGGAATATTTGTTAATTCACGCAATCCCCTAATGTAGTCAACACCTAATCCCAAATTGGGTACAAATGTGCCATCCATCACATCTATGTGTAGGTATTCTATTTGCTCCTTTTCGAAAATTTCAAGAGTTTCTTTTAAATCAACAAGATTGGAACACATCATAGATGCTGATATCTTACTTTTTTTCATGTTCTATACCTCCATTATTCATTCCAAATAGTCATGACCTTGCAATATGGTTCTTTATGTTCTCGCATAAGGCGAAGGCCGTTCATAAGTTTTTCTTGTGAAAAAGTGTGTGAAATAAGTGGAGAAATATCAAGTTCATCGTTTTCTAAAGCGGCAATGGACTCGGTCCAATCGGAGGAATATTTATTGTCGTATGAGGAATTCCACGTTCCTTGAATGTTTAATTGCTTACGTAAAATGCTCCAATAAGCGTCTTGCAAAAAATGTATGTCCCCAGAGGGATTTCCCATCAAAACAATTCGTCCTCTTGGTTTTGCCGCGTATATCGCAAGTTCAATAGATATGGGATTACCTACAGCTTCTAGAACGAAATCATATTGTTTTATTTCAGTTTTATTTGTACATACTATATATTCAATGCCGCACGCTTCAATAATTTTTCGTTTATTTTCACTTCGTCCTATGATAGTCACCGAATCAATCCCTCTTTTTTTTGCCCATAGGGCAGCACTAATGCCAATCATTCCTGTTCCTATAATACACACGTTCTCGTTCGAATGCAATTTTCCTAATTTAACAGCGTGAAGTGCTACGGATAGGGGTTCTAACATGGCTGCCGCTGTATAGGGGACATTTTCCGCTAATGGAACCAGGTTCCAAATGGGCACTGCGACAAGTTCTGCAAACCCACCATTTCTGCGAGAACCTATATAATCATAATGTGTGCACGTTTCATAGGATTTTTCTTTACATTGAGAGCATTTACGGCAAGGTATTAATGGGAAAACTCCAACTTTTTTCCCGATAAGATCTTGATCTTTTTCAGTTCCAACTTTTTCCACAATTCCAGAAAATTCGTGTCCTGGAATTGTAGGAAAATGGTAAGTCCCTTTTGTAAAGATCCTTGGTATATCGGAACTGCATATCCCAGCAGCCTTTACTCTAATAATGGCCCAATTATTAGGACAATCAGGAATATCCACATTATCATATCTTAAATCATTTACGCCATATAGTACATAGGCTTTCATACAATCACCTTTTATTTATTATGCTCTTGAAATTTGAAAGGTCTTCTGGCGATGTAATTTTGAAGTTCATGGAATCACCCGGAATCATTTTACAATTCAAGCCTGCTTTATAGGCAATTTCTGTGCTTCCGTTAACTTTAATCAATTCTTCTCGCGGCATGTCTTCATGAGCTTTCAAGTATTTTCCAAATATAAAAGCCTCTGGAGCTTGCCCTGCCCATAAATAATTACGATTGAGTAATGATTGAATGTGTGTTCCGTCTTCGCTAAAATATGTGGTATCCTTTATGGGAATGACTGGCATGACTCCATCTGCATTTCGACACCCTTCCAAACAACGATTTATTAAATCGTCACTACATAACGGTCGTGCTGCATCATGAACAATCACAATATCATCATAAGAAAATTTTTTTTCTTTAATCTCAATCAGCGCATTGAAAATAGAATACTGTCGCGTTTCTCCGGGTTGTGCATAATAGATAGGTTTGGTGGACCTCAATTTTTTAACATTTTCTTTTACAAATTTCTTCCATTTATCGGCAACTACAATAACAATCGCATGAATGTTTTTATTTGCTAGAAATGTCCTCAAACAATAATTTATAATAGGCTCCCGTTTTACAAGAACATATTGTTTGGGAGTGTCAAGTCCCATTCGAGAGCCTATGCCGCCAGAAAGAATTATTGCAATGTTCATGTTCTCTCTTTAGATAAGTTTAAAATAAAAAATAGTTTCTTTCTATTTTCCCATAAATATATTGCTCGTACAGACGAGCTTCTTGAAAAGTGCATGTCCAATGTCATCGGGACGAACGTATTGCCGAACGAACCCGTACCGCCAGTTATCAGAATCGTCTTGTTAGTTAACATGCTGTCTTCCTAAGATGGACCTTAAAAGGTTTTTTACATTCAGTAATATATATATAAAACGCCCAGCCGGAACAGGCGGAAACGGGAAAATGGGCGGGAATGTGCGGAAAACCATGAAAAAAAAGGATTTTGAGGCTTTCTTTGCAAGAATACACGCCTGGAGGGCGGTTAACCCCTGTATTATGAGATGGAGGCTGAATTCGTCCGATCTCCTTATCTCAAATAAACCTTAAACAAGGAGCAATTATGCTTATTCAAAAAGGCAAAATCAGAAAAATCCATTCCATTTCCGAGGCGCAAGATCAAGAAATCAAGAATTACCTTCAAGGTGCCATCCGCTGTCACGATAAGGTCGCGGCCGGCAAGTGGTTCTCCTTACGTGATTTGATGGGTGGCGCGAACTTCGACTGGAATGGTACGCCGATGCAGGCACTGATCGAAGCCTATCAAGGCCGGAGTGATGCGTTCAAGATGACGGCCAAAAGCGCCGGATGGCTACTGAAAGCAGCGATAGAAGAAGACCCGTGCCGTCATTACGAAACGAAAAAGGAGGCGTTCACCCGAATGTACCGCTGGGTCAAGGAGTAAGACAGCAAAAAGGAATCGGCAGGCCAAGCCTGCCGATTTATGTATTTTTTAGGTATTGACAATTATTTCCCGCAAAATTATATTTGGGCTCTGTCAAGTCATTTTATACGCCAACCCTGGGTTAGCAAAACTTTCCCAATCCGTCAGCCCATCGAAACCTGCAAATTCACCTCAGAAATGCTGTTTTTAGGCTGTTTTGGCCAATTAGCCCGCCGCAGCATAACCACAGCCATACGACCAGGCTTGACAGAGCCCGCCCCCGAAACAGCAGCCAACATACAGCCAGAATGCAGTTAACCCGCAGCTTTGTAAAAAAATACGGTTTGACTTGACAGAGCCTATATTTGTGGTGAACAAATGTGTAGAAAACTTCATTTTTACCCTGCTTTTTCAAGCATGTAAGCGGGGAAAGGAGTGAAAGATGAAGGATGTCATTTTGACGAAAGAAGGATTCTTCCCATTTTTTTATATTATAAGTATGTTTTCGAAAAAAATGAAAAGGCATCTTGAAATAAAAAATGTCGGACCTATTAAGGCGGTCAGTTTTGATATAAATGGAATCAGTGTATTCATTGGTCCTCAAGGTGCCGGAAAGAGTACTATTGCCAAAATCATAAGTTTTTGTTATTGGATCGAAAAAAAAGCTCTGCTCCATCAAGGGTTGGCTTTCATGCCTCTGGATTTTTTTAAGGAGCATCTCGTAAAATTTCACAAATTGGATAAGTACATTTCGCAAGATTCTGTTATCAAATACACAAGCGATATTGTTTGTTTTGAATACAAAAATGAATTGCTGAATGCATCGCTAGGGCTTTCTTTTGATGAGGCTGTTCCGGGGAAGATTTCGTATATTCCATCGGAAAGAAACATTGTTACCATACCAGAAACATCAACCATTGCTTTTCCCAACAATTGTCTTAGGAACTACATTTTTGAATGGTTCAACATTCGTAACAAATATTCTCCGAAACAAGAAATGAAAATAGCTGATTTGGGTGTTTCGTATTATTTTGATTCGGCGACAAAGAAGGATGTCCTTGTTTTGGAGGATGATAAAAAAATAGAATTGCACGAGTCTTCAAGTGGCATGCAGTCTGTTGTTCCCTTGTATGTTCTTCTGGATTATCTTACCAAATGGATTTATGAAAATAAGGAAGACATCTCGTTTGAAAAAATGAACATTATTACGTCGTCTCTGGCTGAAAAATTTAGAATGTCGGCGGATGATTCCAATCGTTTCGTAAGCGAGGTCGGTGAAGAAGAGTACAAAAAAATTTGGGAACTAATGGAGGCCATAGTCAAATTACCTCCATCGACAACAAAAGAGAAAAAAATTGATTCTGTGCTGGATGAATATATTTCTTTGCGTGATAAACTGAGCCGCTCTCATTTTTCGAACATCATAATAGAAGAACCTGAATTAAACTTGTTCCCCAAAACGCAAACCACCCTTGTGTATGACATACTCAAGGCTATTGACATGGATAGGGACGGCCTTGTTGTGACGACTCATAGTCCTTACATTCTTTATGCGCTGAACAATTGTATGCAGGCCTGGCTTGCAGAAAAGAATTGCCCTGATGCTGTAGATGAGTTGAAATCAGAATTGTCCTTCACAAAAGAGAGCTTTGTTAATCCTCAAATGGTGTCTGTTTGGGAAATTCAAGATGGCGAATTTAGAAATTATGGTGGCGTTAAGAATTGTACAATTCAAGACGACGATGGATTGATTAGGAAGAATTATTTTGATTCTGTAATGCAGAATGTTATGGCCGATTTTTCTATGTTGGGCTCGCTTTATTAGAGTTTGAATGAATACTTTCTTTTCAGAAGCAAACAACCAGTTGATGTCGTTTTGCGGAGCCGACGATGCCTTCGCCGTTGATTATACAAATCAATCTGACAGTTCTAGAGGTGTTGAATTGTCGAAAACCGCTCCAAAAGACATCAGTTTTTTTCAATTGAGCAATCAAGCTCAAATTGATTTTTGGGGCGTGAATTTTGAAAAATGTCATTCGCTTTTTACTGACTCAAGTGAAAATTGTGAATGTATGTTTGTTGCCAAATCTGCAAAAAAGTTAAAGTGGGCGTGCTTAGTTGAACTTAAATATTGTCAAGATAAAGAACGCAATATCGTAGACAATGCAGATAAGGCAAAGGCTCAATTGACAAATACGTTGTCCGTACTTTTAAAGAAAAAAATCTTGAATACGGAAGGCTATAAGGTATACCTAAATATATCGATACCCGAAAGCGCAAGGATCCCGTTTACAAATTTTTTGACAACTCCTGATTTTGTGCTAAATGCGAAAAAAGACCGGGTCTCGCTTTATGGATTCAATAAGTTGAAGGTTCTCAACTCATCTTTTCTCATACCTGAAAAAGTAAGGGTGTGATGCACGTATTTATTCAGTAGATTGCGAACCACACCCGTGCCCTTGAACATGTAGGCCAGGCTCACGTCCATCCGCTTGATAATCTGCTGCCACAGCACCGCGTAGATGCCGAGCACGCCCACC
>OCVV011332769.1_pt1 | contig 13738 bp, 7 predicted proteins | sample 1539721 | NCBI WGS metagenome assembly OCVV01 (sample SAMN02144230, study PRJEB22623) | gut metagenome | biome: sheep rumen | host: Ovis aries | place: New Zealand
TATGGTTCGTCCGTTATGTTATTCGTATCATCCGAGTCTGGAAAATCTTCCGGAGGAGCGGCATCCTCATTTTTCTCATTAAAGGAATCTGCCGGCGTTGGAATTTCCTTGAACAAATCCTCTTCTTCAGGCTCCTCTGTGGTCACGGTCGGCGTATGCGGAGTTGCAAGGTAAAGTGAAATAAGGTAAAGCACAGATGCAAGGGTTGCCGCAAGAATCACAATGAAAGCCGCAAGACCCTTGTTGTAAATCGATTTGGGCGTGAGTTTGTAAAGTGCCGTTGTGAGCGTGAGTTTAGAGCCGTCCTGAGTCCTCAAGTCATCACTGTTGACAGAAACGAGCGATGATTTGGTGCTGCCGTTTTCGGAAATGTTTTTCGGATACGAGAAGATGAGGTTCCCGTTGTGAACAAGCTGTATGCCGGCAAAATCCGAAAGGTCTCCAATTGAACGGAGAAAAGCGTTTGTGAATATTTCTGAGCCGGGTTCATTCACCTGAAGATTCTGGTTTGTTTCTCTGATTAATTCTGCGCGTCTGGCTGTTGTCCGCTCGGAACCTGACTTGTATTCCAGGAAGAGCGAGATTCCGTAAGTAAGAGCGGTGGCCGCATATATGATTGAGATGCAGACTGCAAAAATAAAATTCCTCTTATTTTTCATAAAATACATTATACCGTGTTAATTGAGAGTATGCAAGTTTAAGGAGGGCAAAAAAGGAAACTTTATTGCCACTTTTTTCATTTTTCCGCAGAAAGGCGATAAATGGAAGAATTGAGGCGGCAAAAGGATTTTTTATGATTTCTTCCGAGCCTCCTTTGCCTCCTTCAGCCTCTTTTTCCAGCAATTTCGACAATTCCCCAACGAGATTTTTGTGAAATTCGATGAAAGAAAAGTTTTTGTTCTTTCTGATTTCTGTTGACTGCTTCGTGTTTTCAAGAATTCCGTCTTTCAACTCGTATGAATGCAGTCTGCACCATTCAATCTGGGTTTTTTCGTAGTTTTCGAGTATTTCGCTTGCATAAGGATTTTCAAGTTTTCCCGAAAAAGGCGTGTTTTCCAATCTTTTGTGGAGAGGGGCCCTGAACATCAGCTCGTCGTATTTTGTCTCTGCGGGTGAGAGTTTTCCGCTTTCCGAGTAAAAATTCCGTTCCAGATAGGTTCCGTTTGCGTAGGGTTTTCCCCTGTTGTAAGAAAAGTCCGCACCGTACAGCACTATTTTTTTTGCCCCGAGCTGCCTTGCAAAATCCGCTGCTGCTATCGTGACTGTTCCGGCTCCGTTTTCAAGAAGAGGTGTGCCGGTGTCTGCAAGCATGGAAAGAGGATGGGAACTTGATGCAAAGAAGATTTTGTATCCCTTGGATGAAACATGGCGCACTGCATCAGGATTCGCTCCCAGGTCGAATACAAAAACCGTTCCGTTTGACGCAGGATTTTCCGGGCAGATTGTGAAGTGTGTTCTCGAGATGTGCTGTGCGTCGATTGAAACCACAAAGTCGGGGGTGATGCCGTTTTTCAAGAGGGTGCCGTATGCCGTGTCAGTGGAAAAAATTTTAAGGCTGTCCCGTTTTTCCTTCAATTCGCTTATGCTTAGATCCAAGGAAGGACCTGCGGCGATGACTGCGGCCGTTTTTCCGTTGCAGTCTTCGATTGATGGATTTCCATTGAAAGTCGAAAGATTTATGCAGATGTTCCGCTGCCATATTTTTCCGAAATGCGATTGAACTGAAAAATCTGCGGAGATGATTGAAAGTGCTTCTTTTATGTCTTTCTGGATTTTTTCCGAAAGATTTGCACACTTTGTCTCCCATGCCCTTTGCGGCACTACTGAAAAACCGTCGTAAACGGCCGGAAGATAGTGGAGTGTGATTTTCTCCTTGAGATTTCCTGTGTGGCAGAATAAGATTCTGGAGTCTTTTTCCAGCTCCGCAGCAAGGGGATTTTTTTTGCAAAAATCAAGGCTTTCACGGTCCGCTTCCACGGCAAGCACAAAAGTCATCCCGTCTGCCTTTTCCAAAAGTGATTTTATGTGGAATGCTCCGCCTATGCCCAGTACCACGATGAAACCTGAATTTATTCCTTCTGCGAAAGTCTTTGCTTCACGTATCGGGTCGTATTTTGAGTGCATGGGTTTCCCGTCGTCGAATAGTGGAATCTGCAATCCTGTTTTCGATGCGGCCCAATCTGAGTAAATCATATCAACTCCGTCCGAGGCTTCTGATTATGTCTTTTGAAAACTCAGTCATTCCCGTCTGAATTTTTTCTTTTGCTTCTTCTTCATTTTCGGTTCCGATTGACCTTTGGTAAACCACATATTCAGACGGCAGAGCGTTTTTTATCCATTCATCGGAATACAAGTGCTCGTTGATTTTTTTTACAAGAAAGCTGCGCCTTTCTTCAATGGAAAATTCCTGTCTCTTTATGACGAAATTGGGTTTTGAGCCTCCTGAATCCGACTGTTTGAAGAAATCCCAGTCCACATCGGAAACAGAGCCGAGTGATGATGAAAAATGAAATGAATTGCTTAATCTGAAAACGCGCCCTTTGAAATCTGCCGCCGAAAACCATGTTCTGTATGTGTCAAGCGCAGTGGAGCGGAATGATGAGGGGAGCACACGGGTTTCCATTGGACGCAATCTGAAATCTTCCGGTTCTGCGTCTGATTCCAGGGCATTGGGCTGTGTGTGGGAAAATCCTTTTGAAGGAGCGAGGTCAAGTCCGCAGAAGAAAACAGGTCCTGATGTGAGATCCATTGCAAGATATGCTGCCGTGCCGCTTACGGTTCCGTTTCTCAATGCTTTTGTTTTTGTGTATCCGCAGTCCTCAAGCAGGGATTCGCTGCATCCGTCGCCGTAGGAAAGGGGGACTACAGGATGAAGGAAAAACTGAGTGTACAGCGATGCTTCGGCGGGAAGAGCAAGGGGGACTCCTGGAAAATGTTTTAATGCGAAAGAAAGGTGTCGTTTAGCCCAGTAGCCGCCGTCGGTAGACAGAATAAGGTCCGGTTTGATTTTGTTTGCATACAGCGGAAGAAGCGATGAGGAGAGTGCGATGAGGAAAAATCTTTGTCTGAAGCTTCTCAAAAAAGAAAGCGATCCTTCGAGGCTTTTTCCCGATGCACACACGATGATTGGACAGGATCCTCTTTGGAAATATCCGTTGTAATGGGAGAAAAGGCAGAATCTTAATGCATTTTTTGTCCATCTGCGTGCAAAATAAGTCATCGTTGAAAGAACATTGCGGCTTTTTACGACTGCCTGCTTTATTTCATTCCATACGGCCCTGTTTTGATCCGGGAAGGCTTTTTCCGATGGCTGCCATGATGCGAAAAGACAGGATGATATTCCTTCTTCACCCATATAGGCATAAATCTCTTCGGATAGAAATCCCTGTTTGGAATATGTAAACACTTTGTCCCATTTTCCGTTCCATTCGGAAAAGCTGTCTGTATAACGGATGGCACAGAGTTTTGCTTTCGGAAAACGTTTTCCAAGAGGTTCAGCGCAATATGAGAGGGCCGGTTCCGTTACAAGTACAAAAGTGGGCTCAAATGAGCATGCAAGGGACTGCACGAAACGCTCCGCTTCTTTTACAGGGGCATAGGCGGAATGGAGTCTGATTCCATTTGCGATGCAGGTTTTTTCTCCGTTTTTTGTATCCGTGATTTCAATCGGCATGGAAAGTCATCCTTTTGATCTTTGTGGCTTTTTGATTTGTGCAGGGGATTGATGCCCTGACGTTTTGCGTCCGAATAAGGGCATGAAATACGTCTGCGATACATTTTGCGAACACCATGCCCCGTTACTCTGCACCAAGGTATGGTGGTTAAAAAAACACCCCCGAAAACCATCTAAAGATTTTCAGGGGCATTCCGTCAGATTAAGAGCACTTAACCGGAAAACAATTCCTTGGCTCAGGAAAGTCCGAGTTCGGAAAAGAGCTTTTTGTATGTCGCGAACTGCTCTGATTTTGCGAATTCCGCGATTTTGTCTTCGGGGAGACTTTCAAGCAGCTGATCCATATAGGCAAGAACAGATTTGATTTCCGCTTTCATATCCTCAGGAATTGAACCTGACGAAGATGCGGCCGGAGCGAATGTTGTTTCAGGTTCTGCTTCCACGGGGGCCTGGTAACTGTCATCGGTCACAGGCTCTTCAACCGGCTGTTCATCGAAGGCAGCTTCAGGTTCTTCTGCAACTGTGGTCTCTTCAGACTCAGGCTCCACTGAAGGTTCCTCGAGCTCAGGTTCAACGGGAGCTTCAACAGGAGTCTCGTCAATCTCCGGCTCAACAAGAGTTTCTTCTTCGGGACTTGCATTTTCCCAAGTGTTGAACACAGCTTTCTGGGGCTCTTCGGAGATTCCCGGCTCAAGACGCTCATCCTCTTCCGCAATTTCCGGAACCGTCTCATTTGAGAGATAGTCGAAATCCTCATTGGTGATTGTGTTGTCGGTATCTTCGCTTGCTTCATCTGAAATAACAGGCTCACTGAAGTCAGGCTCCTTGGAACTTTCTTCAACGGCCGTCTCCTCAAATTCAACAGCACTTTCAACAGGTTCTTCAGGAACTGATTCTTCTTCAGGAACAGGCTCTTCGAAGCCGGGCACTGTATCTGCTGCAACAGATTCCTCCGGCTCGAAATCCTCGGTCTCTGGAATGTCGCGGGAAACAGGCTCTTCGAAGTCGGATTCAAAACCGGAATCCGAAGGCTCAACGAGAATATCATCGCTGCGCGGCACTTCAATCTCATCGGGAAGTGTTTCTTCGCTCTCCTGTGCCGGTTCTGCCGAGATTTCAACTGAATCAAGATCGGGCTCCTGAAGCTTTTCGCCGGAGAAATCAACCGAAAGATCGTTCTGAATGTCTTCATAATCCTGTTCAGGAATCTCAGGCGCATTTTCCACTGAACCAAGGAGTGTGTCATCAGAAGTGTTGACGGGCTCTTCAGCTGTCGAAGCCTCTTCATTTTCATCAACAGTTTCGGTGGCTTCTTCCGCAGTGAATTCAGCATTGTTGAGGATGTTGCTCAACTCGTCGCCACTCAGGGCAATTGTATCGTCATCATCCATGTCGCTGAAGAATCCTGACTCCGCTTCTTTGTCTTCAGAAACCGTGGAAACTGCCTGATCCGCAGCGGCAACTCCGTTATTTCGAAGGGCGGCGAACTCAATCTTGAGCTCGTTGATTTCTTCCTTAAGGACAGAAAGCTCATGAGCAATCTGGTTCAGAAGTCCGTTGTCGGAAGATGATCCTTCATTTGTTAAAATATTAGTGTTATCCATTCTTTCCTCATCAGCCGGTGTTGTTTCGGCTGTAACTGGAATTTCCCGGCTTTCCTCATCATCCTGAGACACAGCGGCAACAGCTGCACCGGCAGGAAGTGTTTCATCCGGTTCGGTCACGGTAGTTTCTTCATCCGCGGGGGAATCGGAATCTTCCGGTCCATTTATTCTATTATCACTCTTATTTTCATTTTCTGCAACAGTTTCTTCGATAAATTCTTCACTATTTTGTTCTGAGACTGTTTCATCTGAATCATTTGCAGATATAATGCCGGATTCTTCATCGTATTTAATGTCGTCCATACTTGCAGGAACGATTGAATCAATGTCGGAAATGAAACCGAGTGGATCCGAATCTTCTGCTTCCGCTTCGCCGTTTGAGATTTCCCCGGCCGGCATAGGCGCGACATCCGTGAGCGAGACCGATGAATTTCCTTCGTTTTCCACAAGAGGCTCGTAGAAGGGGGAAGGCACCACATCCTCGTCATCGATAACACCGTTCGTGACCTGTCCCTCAGCTGCGTCTACGAACAAATCTTCCGTGGCTGATTCTGCGGGACTTTCATCTTCTGTGACTTCTGACATAATGATTTCATCAGAGTCGTTTTCATCTGTGTTTTCCACGTTATTGATTTCTTCGTTGCTCACTGTTTCCTCCTCAAGAGCGACGTTTTTTGCGTTTTTTTCCTGTTCGGCCAGTTCTTCCGGTGAATAAGAGCGGTTTCCCTCGGCTATGGAAGGATCGGAAAACCCTTTATCTCCCATAAAATCCGAAAGATCCACCGATTCCTGGATTTCCTCGTCTCCCGGGTCAGACAGCGGGTCCGACGGTACGGGTAAATCCTCCGGTAAGAATGTTTTATCAGGTTCTTCAAACTCTGTATTGTCAAGGCTTTCAGTTACTGTTGTTTCGGGCACTTCTTCAGCGTATTCCTCATTTTTTTCTGCAGGAACGATTGAAAAGTCAATTTCATCCGCATTGTCAGTCTCTTCAACAACCGTATTGTCAATCGGGACTGTGTCTTCTGAAGTTACTGTCTCTTCTGAGATGCTGTCTTCCGCTGCCTCAATCTCCTGAGAAGCTGTGATTTCCTCCGCTTTTTCTTCCGAAGTTGCGTCATCCTCCGACGGCATAATGTATTCTGACGGGGTTTCTTCTGCAGATGGTTCTTCTATTGCGGCATTTTCCACTGTGTCTTCCGTCACTTCTGTTGAAGCATTGTCTTCGGCGGGAAGGGCGGCTTCATTATCAGTCTCATCGAATGACGGCTCTGTGTCCATGATGATGTTGTCTTCAAAACCGGAAGAATTTTCTTCAACCGGGATTTTCTCTGAAACGTTTTCCTCAATTTCCGGGGAGACTTCGGAAAAAACATCGTCTTCAACGACAGCCCCTTCGGTTGCGGGAGATTTTTTTTCTGCCGGAGCACTTGTGCCGATTTCCGTAGCTTTGTCGTTTTTCCCGTCGAAATTGACAGAGTTTCCGTTTTCATCTTCTATAGAATCGAGGAGGGAATCAAGATCGAAATCGTCATCGGGAGCGGAATAAGGATTCTGCTCGTCGGGTTTCAAGGCGGCGGAATTCGATTTGTTGTCCATCTCCAGCGTAAGACTGTCTTCTGTTTCCGCACTTATTGTCTCCGGCTCGGAATCAATTCCGTTGTCATCTACAGAAAGTTCGTAATCCTGGACTGTGTTTTTGCGGGCGGGAGCTTCACTGCTTATCGTCATTCCCGGATTGTCATCACCGCCTATGCCGAATTCCGAAAGATCCACATCTTCGCTTTGAGCGACTGAATCCGAGGTCTGTTTTGCAGAGGGCGGGGTTTCATCACTAATGAATTCGTCAAAATCGGCGACAGGAACAGATTCTCCTTCCGCAGTGGTTTTATCAGTCTGAACAGATGGCGCGTCATCGCTGAGGAATGCCGAGAGGTCAACTTCATCGCCGCTTGAAGAGCCGCTGGAACCGCTGAGTCCTGCCGTAAGATCATCGAGTTCATCAAAAAGGTCTGAGCCTTCTTCTGTTTCCACTTCGACATCTTCAAATGTAAGATCTATGTCCAAAGGTTCATCATAGCTTTCCTGAGTTTCCTGCGGGCCTGAACTTAAATCCGATGAGTCAAGGAAGTCGTCGAGGGAGATTTCACCGTCGGGCAGGAAGTTTTTGTCGGAATCTGTCGATTCGGAATCGCCCAGAAAGCTGTCTATTGAAATTTCCCCGTCATCCTGGTTAGAAGAGCCTTCAAGGAATTCATCAAGGGAAACTTCTCCGTCTGCAAGTCCTTCAAGCGGGGATGTCTCGGGCGAAGGAGATTCCGCAGCCGGCGTTTCAACGGTTTCTTCGGAAGTCGGTTCAGAGCTGCCGTTTGTTTTCGAGTCGAACTCTGCAGGATCCACCGGGGCTTCCTGTTCGGAGTGAGGGGGTGTTTTTACCCAGACACCGTACTGGTCCAGCTCGTTGTTTGATTCTGATGAATTTTCCATACCGTACCCCTTAGAAAAATACCGTCTACAGCACACGCGTTATCCTCATTCAATGAGACACGTATATACCGCAGCTTTTAAAATGCTTCGTCTAGAATATCGGCAAAAATTCACAAAATCATCAGTTGTTTTTCAGTGTTTTGTTGAGCCTTCTTTTACCTTGTGTACAACTTCCCTCATCAATCCGCTTGAGCCTTTTTTCATTACGAGCGCACTGCCGTTTTTTATTACGACAACAAGGTCGTCAACACCGCACAAGGCAACCGGAATATCGGAATAAACGAAGGAATTGTGGCTGGCAATTTCAACGGTGCCTTCCGAATTCTTTTCAAAGAGTCTTTCGAAAGCATCCCAGCTTCCAACATCGTCCCATTCGAATGTGGCTTCGACAGCAACTGCGTGTGATGTGCGTTCGGCTATTGCATTGTCAACGGCTATGGCTGGGGTTTGTGAATAGGATTTTTCCATCGCCTCCCAGTCGGCTATGTATTTAATGCCGTTAAGAGTTGTCTGAGGGGGAAGGGATGCAGTCTTGAAGTTTTCAAAAGCATCGTATACATCTTTGTCGCATATTTTAAGTTCGTTTTCAAAAAAAACTCTTGTGAATCCGAACATTCCGCTGTTCCAAGTATATTTTCCGCTTTCAAGATACTGCTTTGCCGTTTCCAGATCCGGTTTTTCCTTGAACTGGTCGATTTTGTGCACTCCGGGGACAATCTGTTCTCCCTGTTTTATGTAACCATAGCCTGTGGACGGTTCGTTCGGCTTTATGGCAAAACAGACGAAATGACCTTTGCGGGCGGTTTCAGATGCCAGGGCACAGTCAGCCGCGAATCTTTCCTCAGGGCTTATGACATGGTCGCTTGCAAGGACAAGAATTGAGGAATCCTCAGGAGCTCCCGTGAGTTCAAGGTATTTGCAGGCAAGCATAATCGGGGCACATGTGTGCCGGGGGCATGGCTCTGCGATTATGCAAAGGTCTTCCGAAATCTTTTTTTTCTGGTCTTCGGGCAGTGTTTTCATAAGACTTGCACAATGCTCGGAAACCGACGCCAGAAGATCCTTTCGCGTGATTATAAGTATTTTTCCGCTTGGATTCAAACTCAGACCGCGCAGAATTGCCGCCTGCAGGAAAGACACTCCGTTTGCAAGCGACATAAACTGCTTCGGACAGCTCGGTTGGGATGCAGGCCAGAGTCTTTCACCGATTCCTCCTGCAAGAATCACTACATCTGTAAAGTTTTTAACGCTCATTTATAAATAATCCTTAAAGTTTCGTGAAGAAATACTGACAGAAAGATTTGATTCTGTTCATAAATGAGGTTTCGACACGGTCGCGCAGGAAGAAGATGCTGGGAGCATTTACAGCACCGACTCCGTAAAGAACCCAGGAGTCACCGTCACGGAAAATTGTGATGATGGACTTCATCTTCTCCGGCTTTACGCATGTGAATCCCTCGTATTTGAGTGTGTTCAGATTTGTGGACACATAATAGAAGGCATCAGGGAGCTGTTTGCTATCAATCTTTGTGTTGATGTTTCCGAACGGCTCCATAAAAAGGTCTGCCGTCATTTGTTTCCCGTCAGCAGTATCGTTCGTGGACGTGATTACGGCGCTTGAGTAAAGATCGTACCAGGTCTTGTTTCTTTCCGAGTAATAGGGAATGCCTGCGTATGAGGGAATGTCCATAATCATATCGGAGATGCGGCTGATCAAATCCTCGTTGCCCTCATATGGAAGCACCTGGATGATTTCCGCCAGATAAGCAGGTTTCAAATCCCTCACGGTCTGCTGCAGAAGCTGAACTCCGCTGTTGTCCGATGTGATGGAAAAATCCTTCACAGACTTGATGCTTTTTATTACGGTCTCTTTATTTTCGAGTTTAGCGCTTTCTTCAGAGGAAAGCTTGTCGTTGAAAACACCCGGCAAAGCGAATGTTGAACTGAGTGCCATTACGGAAGCTGCCAACAGGGCTGTAATATTTTTCTTTGTGATTATCATGATTCCTCCATAATATCATATTTTCAGGTTTATGCCAACCGCCCACCCGCACGAGTGATCCCCTTCGGTTGACATTTCATTTGTGTAAACCACGGAATTGTGATATAATTACAGAAAAATATTCGGGTATGCCCAAAAAATAAATGGAACCTCTAAAAATCCCTGTTTTCTGAGTTTCCCTACAAGGAGTTTAAAATGTCTGTTTCAGCAGAAATAAAAGCGAAAATGACCAGTCCCGGTGCAGGCGTCATAAGGAAGATGTTCGAAGAGGGCATAAAACTAAAAGCCCTGCACGGTGAAGACAATGTTTTTGATTTCAGCCTGGGAAATCCTGATTTGGATCCTCCGGCTGCGGTTTCAGATGCGATAGAAGAGCTTGCAAAATGCCGCGACAAGAATTTCCACGGTTATATGCCCAATGCCGGTTATCCATTTGCACGTGAGGCCATGGCAAAAAAAACTGCCCTGGAGCAGGGAGTTGACGTTTCCGGCGATTGTGTCGTCATGTCGGTGGGTGCGGCAGGTGCTTTGAATGCGCTTTTAAAGGCTGTCCTGAATCCGGGTGACAATGTTGTGGTTCCGTCTCCGTTCTTTGCAGAGTACAGGCATTACGTGCAGAATTACGGCGGAAAACTCATTGAAGTGCCCGTAAAGGATGATTTTTCTCTTGACACAAAAGCCTTGGAGGCATCTCTTACCGAAAAGACAGCCGCTGTTCTCATAAACAGCCCGAACAATCCCACTGGAAAAGTCTACTCGGATGAAGACATAAAGGCTCTTTCTGAGGCTCTCGTCCGCCATGGAAAAAAGACGGGAAGAAAACCTTACCTCATCTGCGACGAACCTTACCGTGCAATCACTTACGACGGCATAAAAGTTGCACCCGTATTCCCTGTGTATGACTGCGCTGTTGTGGTCACATCGTTTGCAAAGAATTTCAGTCTCCCGGGAGAGCGTATTGGCTATATTGCCGTGAATCCCCGTTGTCCTGACAAGGATGAACTGGTTGCGGCCTGTGTGTTTACAACCCGCATCCTTGGATATGTGAACGCCCCGGGTCTCATGCAGAGAGTCGTTGCAAAAACATGGAATGCCGAAGCCGACTATTCACTTTACGAAAAGAGGAGAAACGAGCTTGTGTCGATCCTTGACGAGGCAGGAATCGTTCATGCGAATCCTCAGGGGGCATTTTACCTCTGGTGCAAAGTCCCCGGTGGAGATGACGACATGGCTTTCTGCGATTATCTGAAGAAACACCTGATTCTTGCAGCTCCTGGAAGCGGATTCGGTGGAAGAGGATGGTTCCGTCTTGCCTATTGCGTGAGTGAAAAGAGCATCTTGAATTCCAGAAATGCATTTATAAACGCAATGAAGGATTTCAAGGCCTGATTTTTTTTGACGTTCCCTGATTCGGTCGGTGTATGCCTTTTTTATGTGCAGTCACCGGGGGATTTTTTTTGTATTTTTTGAAATCTGTAAAAACTTTTTTTAGTTTTTAGAGGTCTCTTTTATAAATCCGGAGGTACGGAAATGAAAATATTGATGGTGTCTTCAGAGGTGGTTCCGTTTGCAAAGACAGGCGGACTTGCCGACATGGTGAGTGCTCTTGCAATCCAGCTGACAAAAATGGGGCATGACGTGAAGATTGTGATGCCGAGGTATTACAAAATCAACCGCGAGAAACTGCAGCTTTTGCCTGGACCCATGGCGATTGCGGCAGGTCAGACCGAGACTTGGTCTGCTGTTTATTACACAAAGATGCCCGGCTGCGACGGACTCAGGGTTTATTTCATCGATCATGAGCAGTGCTTCGGACGTGACGGAGTGTATGGAACACCACAGGAGACCGATTTCCACGACAATCCATACAGATTTTCAGTCCTTTGTCATGGAGCATTCCAGCTCTGCCGCAAAATGGACTGGTATCCAGACATAATCCACGCTCATGACTGGTCTTCCTGTCTGGCTCCGGTTCTTTTGAAGCATGTGTGCCGTTACTGCGGATTTGAAAGAACCGCTTCCGTGCTTACAATACACAATCAGGGATATCAGGGCCAGTATTCCAAGGATTCGTTCCCGGCATTAGGCATTGACTGGGGACTTTATTACGGCGCAGGATTCGAGCACAACGGAGGCATCAATTTCCTTCAGGCAGGTGTTTCCTGTGCAGATATGATTACAACCGTTTCTCCCACGTATGCACATGAGATTCAGACTATGGAAGGCGGTTTCGGAATGGATGGTCTTTTGCGTCTCCGCTCCGACGTAATCAGGGGCATATTGAACGGTGCCGATGTGGAGCAATGGAATCCCTCCATAGATAAAAGACTTCCTTTCAACTATTCAGTTAAAGATATGAGTGGAAAGGCAAAGTGCAAGGCAGAGCTCCAGAAAAGAATGGGGCTTGAAGTGAATCCCGATGTTCCGCTTGTGGGCATAGTGACCCGTCTTGTGGATCAAAAGGGAATCGCAGAGGTGTTCGCACCCACTTATGGTTCAATCTATCAGATATGTACGGATATGAGGGTTCAGTTTGCAATCCTCGGAAGCGGAGAAAAGTGGTGTGAAAATGAAATCAACATCCTGCAGTCAAAACTTCCGAATATGAGGGCCTACATAGGATACGACGAAAATCTGAGCCACCTTATTGAGGCCGGAAGCGACTTCTTCCTTATGCCGTCACGTTATGAGCCCTGTGGATTGAATCAGATTTACTCGATGCTCTACGGAACTCTTCCGATTGTGCGCCGCACAGGTGGACTTGCCGACACCGTTGAGAATTATGATGAAACGACAGGGGACGGAACAGGATTCCTGTTTGACCAGCTGACTCCGCGTGCGGTTTACGACACAGTGGGCTGGGCTGTCTGGGCTTATTACAATAAAAAGGATCACATAAGGAAAATGCAGGAAAAAGGCATGAACAAGAAATTCGGATGGGATCTGGCGGCGGAAAGCTATCTTGAAGTCTACAAGGAAGCTCTTGCCCGCGGCTGCGGATTGTGATAAAACGCTCTTAAAAAAGTGAAGGGGCTGCCTTGGATTGAATAATCAGTCTAAAGCATCCCCTTTTTTTTAGAATTCGACCCATTCACCGTTTGTGGTAAGGTACCATTCGGCAAGAGGAGTCTGTGTGTTCGGATTGTACCAGGAAATGCCTCCGTCCATATTCAGGAAAACAGAACGGTCTTTTGTAACTGCCATTTTAACCGGGAGCGAAGAGGTTCTCCTGTACATCTTCACTTTGTTTGTCTCAAGATTGTATCCGTAAATCTGGTTTTTTCCAAGATTTGAGAAAAGAACCGGGTAAGAGAGCTTTACAAATGCGTTTGAATCTTCCTGATTGTATTTGAAAAGAACCGTTGATTTTCTCTGATCGGGGATGTACTGATACACCTGAGTCACTGAAACTCCGTTCAAATCGTTGAGTGCAATTCCGAAGATGTTCTTCGAGGCGTCGGAGTCTGATGCAAGCGCATATGAAGCATAACCGTCTGTTTTCAATGGCACGGTTTCCCCGTTTGTGATTGTAACTGCGACAATTGCCGAATCACCCTCGCCAGAACTTGCCTTTGCGACATAAAGCGTTGAACTGCCTGCAAGAATCGCGTCTTCCACTGAAACACCGGTGTACACTATGGTGTCTTTCTTTTTGTCAATATCGTAGATTCCCACCTTTGAGTTCGAGAGAACGTAAACAAGTTTCTTTTCATAGGAGTGCAGCTGTCTTATATTGCTTTTAGGAACAAAAAGGGTGGAGGGCATGCTGTTGCCCGAGTCGGAAGGAATTACCCTTTGAACTGCCATTTTTGAGTTTTTTGTCCAGAGCACAATGCTTCCGTCGCTAAGTATAAGGAACTGTTCCTGTGAAGAGTTTACCGCAACCTGTGTGATTTTCTTTGAGTCATACGAGGATTTGTACAGAGAAGTCTTCGTGAGAAGGTAGATGTCATCACCTGAAGATGTAATGTC
>OCVV012853971.1_pt1 | contig 13738 bp, 15 predicted proteins | sample 1539721 | NCBI WGS metagenome assembly OCVV01 (sample SAMN02144230, study PRJEB22623) | gut metagenome | biome: sheep rumen | host: Ovis aries | place: New Zealand
TCGAATGGCTACACTCAGCATTCGTTTTTATTCGTTGCACCTTTAGGTGCATTGTATAAATTCGTCATATTCGAAATATTCGTTGTTGAAGAAAGCATCCAAAAACTTCAATAAATGGAATTATTTCTTGTCTCTCAGAACTGTGTCGCCGTTCTCGCCTGTGCGGATGCTCCACGTGTCGATCATGTCGCTCACGAAGATGCGTCCGTCGCCGATTTCGCCCGTGTGTGCCACCTTCAGGATGACCTTCACGGTCGGCTCCACGAACTGGTCGCGACACACGATGGTCAGCGCTACACGCTCTATCACGTCGGTCGAGTACTGCACACCACGGTAGATGCGCTCCTCGCGGCTCTGACCGATGCCATGCACGTTGTGGTACTCAAACCAGTCGATGTCCGACTGCAACAAGGCTTCCTTCACGTCCTCGAATTTCGTCTTGCGGATGATTGCTTCGATTCTTTTCATGTTGTGTTTGTGTTTTGTGTTGTTAATAATGTGAATAATGTGTTGGTTGAAAAGCAGAAGGCTGACTCCCACATGGGGAACCAGCCTTCTTTGTCTATTTTGTGTTTGTGTCGTTTGTGTTTCTTTTGTGCCTGTCTGTCTATGTGTTCATCCGGCTGGTAGATACCCACAACAAGCAACTCGCTGAGCCTGATTCTGATTGCTCTGATTCAGGTTCTGCTGCTGATCCTGAAGATTATTCAGATTTGCCGTGAAATATCTGTCCGAAACTTTCATAATGTTCGCGTTTGTTTTTGATTTCGATGCAAAGGTAAAGTCTTTTACTGAAAAGACAAAGCAAAATGTCAATATTTTTACATTAAAGCCTTTCTTTTTGATTTATGTCAATAAACAAGCCAAAAGACGTGACTTTTTGATAGCAGAACCATAAAAACTTCTTACATTTGCACACGAAAACAAACAAACACAAAGACAAAATGAAACAAACCATCCATTTCACCAAGATGCATGGGGCTGGCAACGACTACATCTACGTCAACACATTATTATATACTATACCAGACCCCTCGGCAGCCTCCATCCAGTGGAGCAAGCCACACTTCGGCATCGGCAGCGACGGACTCATCCTCATCGGTGCACCCACCCGCCCCGATGCCGACTTCTCCATGCGCATCTTCAACAACGACGGCTCCGAAGCCATGATGTGCGGCAACGGCACCCGATGCGTCGCCAAATACCTGCACGACAAGGGTGTAACCCGCAAGAACCCCATCCGCCTCCAGACGCTGGCAGGCATCAAAGTGCTCCAACTCCATCTCGATGCCGACGACAGGGTGGAAACCGTCACCGTCGATATGGGCGAACCAGAGACCTCCAAGACCCTCCCCTCACCCTCCCTGCAGGGAGGGAGTAGTATCTCTGTCAATGAGGGAATAAAAAGAGAAACAATTGAACAAAGTCTCTCTGTCAATGAGGACACAAATGAGGAAGCTTATGGAGAAACAAGCGAGCAAAGTAACCACTCCCTCCCTATAGGGAGGGCAGGGGGAGGGTCTTCTTACCGCACCTTCCGTGGCACCTTCGTCTCGATGGGCAACCCTCACTTCGTCATCTTCCTCGACGATGAAGACGTGGAGACCTTCCCCCTCGACCACTATGGCCCTCTGCTCGAACACCATCCCGCCTTCCCCCAACGCTGCAACATCGAGTTTGCCCAAGCCATCAATGAGAACACATTCCGCATGCGCGTGTGGGAACGAGGCTCAGGCATCACCCTCGCCTGCGGCACCGGAGCCTGTGCCACCGCCGTAGCCGCCCATCTGACAGGCAGGGCAGGGCGCGAAAGCGACATCCGCATGGATGGCGGCACCCTCCACATCCATTGGAACGAGACCGACAACCACGTCCTCATGACTGGTCCTGCCTCCATCACGTTCGAGGGAGAAGTCACACTCCCGTGACTCCCCCCCCGACTCGCACCTTTCACGTTTTTACATTTAACGATATTTTTTTACAACGGATTACACCGATTTCACGGATTTTTGTCGCAGGGGCGACGATGGCCAGATGCAGAACAATCCGAATGGCAGGAGCCGCCAAGGCTCAAGAAATCCGTATAATCCGTGCAATCCGTTGTTAAAAAAAATCCGTAGTTAAGAGAATCCCCATTCGCCGTTTAAGGTTCAGGCTCCTTCTCCGACACAGGCACATTCTCCTCCATGTCCAGTTTCGAGAGCATCTCCTTGAAGTCCTTGCCGGGATAGAACTGAATCTTCTTCACCTTCACCGTCTCCAGAGTCGTCTCCTCCAGCGAGCGAGCCGTCTTCGAGGTGAAGGTGGGCTTGAACGAGCCGAACGAACCCAGCGACACGCCGTGGCCAATCTCCATGTAGTGCACCAGCGCCTGAAGCAGCGCGTCCACCACCGCCTTCGTCTGCGCCTTGTTCACGCCCACAATCTGAATCATCCCGCACAACTGCTCATACGACACCTGCGGATAAGTCAGTTGACGCAGTTTGAACACTTCGGGCTTCTCCTCGCGGTACGTCAGGCGCATCTTCGCCTTGCGATACATAATACCCATAACACTTTTCTCCTTTCTTTTTTACTTGTTAAACATTCGGTTTTGAATCACTTATATCTTTGGCCATTGATATGCTTTCTCACAGTTCATTGCTGATTTCCACCCACATCTCCTCACCCTTCCCAAACGCCTCATACACCAGCCGCTCCAGCCGTCCGTACACCTCCATGCCGCCCTCGATGATTCTTTCCTCAGCAGGTGCCTCTTGGCTCACCACCACACCCATGCACACCATTCCCTCCCGCCACTGGCGGAACGCATCCCATCCCAGCAGCACACACCTGTGACCCGGACACCTCGTCACCCTCAGCGTCATCGTGCCGAACTCCGAGCACCCCGGCTTCAGGCGCCACCTGCCCACCGGCAGGCAATACCTCGACGCACCCGGAAACGTCTCCCGATACTCCCTGAAGCGCGCCTCCCGAGCCTCGCACTTCAGACGCGGCTTTTCCTCATCCTCCAAGAACACCTCCATCACCGACTTCGTGACCTGCTCGTCACCATAATACCTTCTCAACTTGATTACCATAATTTCATTTACAATTTGACCATTTACAATTTACAATTTATTTTTCAATTTCACTGTTTTTCAATTTCGACTCCCACCACTCAACCCTAAACCTGTTACCTCTCACCTGTCACCTGTCACCTCTTCCGTTTCCGTCATTACCTCTCCCTCGTTCCCGTAATTACCTCAACGTCGCTGCCGTAATTACCTCTGCGTCGCTGCTCCCCTCGCCTCATTTTCAATCATGCTGCAAAGGTACGACACCCACATTGCGGTGTACGAATAAAAGCGCATTTTTTTTCGATGGGTGACGAATTTGTTGCACTGTTGCAGTGTTGCAGTTCTTGAAAGGCTTTTCCCACCCCCCTAAAAATACTTCTATATTTATATATAAATATAGAGTTAATTTTTGGCTTTCGTATAACCTGTTTTTGGAACTGCAACACTGCAACACTGCAACAACGGCAAGGCATAATTTGTCAACCGCCCCGAATAAAATGCAGGGATTTGTTGGGGGAGTGAAAAGAATGTCGTATCTTTGCAAAAAATCAAGTGAGATGCAAAAAAGCACATTACATAATTCTGCGAAGCCGTTCGTGAAGTGGGCTGGCGGCAAGGGACAACTGCTGCCGCAACTTGACAGGTATCTGCCTGTGAGGTTGGAAAACAGGGAGTTCACCTATGTGGAGCCGTTTGTAGGTGGAGGGGCAATGCTGTTTCACATGTTGCAGAAGTTCCCGAAAATTGGGAAGGTGGTCATCAATGACATCAATCCTTATTTGGTGACGGCATATAGAACCATCAAGAATCAACCAGACGAGTTGATTGAACGACTTTCTTTTTTTGAAAGCCAGTATTTTGCGTTGGAGAACGAGGAGGCGAAGAAGGCTTTCTTTTTAGGCGCACGGGAGATTTTCAATGAAGAGGATATGGATGATGTGGACCGCACGAAATATCTGATTTTCTTGAATAGGACTTGTTTCAACGGACTTTATCGTGTTAATTCAAAGGGTAAGTTCAATGTGCCTTTTGGAAAGTTTTTGTACCCCACGATTTGCAATAGGGAGACTATCAAGGCTGACAGCGAGGCTTTGAATCGGGTGGATGTCACTATTCTGAATGGCGATTTTGAGCAGACGCTTGACCATATAGGCGGTGGCTACACATTCTTCTATTTTGATCCTCCTTATCGTCCTTTGAATGCCACATCGAGTTTCACTTCTTATTCAAAGGAGGATTTCAACGATGAGGAACAGATTAGGTTGCGTGATTTCTGTGCCCTGCTCAATGAGCGTATGGATGTTGATTGGATGTTGAGCAATGCGGATTGTTCAGCCAAGAATTCAGAGGACAGGTTTTTTGAGAATGCTTACGCGGATTTCTATATCAGCAGGGTTTATGCTTCACGTGCCATCAATGCAAATCCGAGAAAACGCGGAAAACTGACGGAACTGCTCATCAGCAATTATCCACCAGAGGGTTACGGGTTGAGAGTGGCTGAAGATGTGAATTTCTATAATCAAGCAATATAATATGCATACAAAAGAACAATTCGACACGTTTATGTCGCAACTGAAGGAGACAAATGCGACACTTGATTTCTATTGTGATTTCAAGAAGATAAACAGCAACGTGGATGCCATTTCTATGAAACTGAATCAATTGAACTATTTGATTGGCCAAGAAGATTTGGATGGGGCGATTCGTAGGCTTTGGAACGAAAATGCAAAAGTGTTTAATGTGATGGATGTTCTGATTGCTGTGCGAACTGCTGACAACAAAAAGGCGATTCTGTCTGACGGTAGTATCAAGTTGATTAGCAATTTCTTTGATGATGTGGAAGGTGTGATTGAGTTTATACATGGTACAGGGCTTGATGAAGTGTTCAAGAACAAGCAGGTGAAGAATCTTGTGGATTATGTGTTTGGTGTGGAAACAGGATTGGACACTAACGCGAGGAAGAATAGAAGTGGGCATTTGATGGAAGGTCAAGTGGCATCCATTTTTGATAAGGCTGGCGTTGAATATCGGCAGGAGGTTTACTCCACGGAATATCCAGAATTGTCTGTTCTCGGAGAAGATAAAAAACGCTTTGATTTTGTTGTCAAGACAAAGGGTTGTACCTATCTGATGGAGGTGAATTTTTATAGCGGAGGTGGTTCAAAACTGAATGAAGTGGCTCGTGCCTATTCTGAACTCTCTCCCAAGATTAACGATGTAGAAGGGTTTGAATTTGTGTGGATTACTGATGGCATCGGATGGAAATCCGCTCGCAACAAATTGGAAGAGGCTTTTTATGCTATTCCTAATGTGTATAATTTGACGACTGTCCAGGATTTCATTAACATCATAAAAAAAGAAGGATTCTTATGAAGAAAGGTGGATTTGGTGGTGGGAACACTATTACAGGGTTGATTTATGAGGCAAAAGTTGATTTAGGGACATTCTTAAGCCAGCAACAAGATTATAGGGTGTCAGGGTTTGATGTCTTTTATAAAGAAGAATTGGTCGCGAAATTGTTTAAGAAACATGGCCTGTATAAATATTTAGCGTCAGTTGGGGTTGATTGGGAAAAACATATATCATCCAAACTCCTTCCTGATAATTGTATTTATGTTATTGTTAATAATACGGTTTTCATTCTTGAAGTAAAGCACCAAGAGGTTGGTGGGAGCGTTGACGAAAAACTGCAAACGTGTGATTTCAAGAAAAAACAATACACGAAGTTGTTTGCAGAACTCAATTATAAAGTTGAGTACGTGTACATTCTTGATAATTGGTTTAAGGCTGATAAATACAAAGATGTCAGGGATTATATAATTAGTGTTGGTTGTCATTACTATTACAATTACATCCCTCTACAGGAATTAGGTTTACCCGTTCCTCCAACAAAAAAGAAGTAATGAAAGCATATTACAAATCTCCTTCTCATGATTTCAATCTGCTTTGTGGCGATTCTTTCCAATTGCTTAAAAAGTTCGATTTCAAGTTCAGCATGATTTTCGCCGACCCGCCTTATTTCCTTTCCAATGGGGGAATATCGGTTCAGAGTGGCGAAATTGTCAGCGTGAACAAAGGTGAATGGGACAAGGGGCTTTCCGACGAGGAGATGAGCGCATTCAATCATCGTTGGATTGCTTTGTGCAAGGAGAAGTTGAAGGATAGCGGAACGATTTGGGTGTCGGGAACGTACCACAACATCTTCTCTGTTGCCAATGCGCTGAAGCAGAATGGATTTAAGATTCTCAACGTGATTACATGGGCGAAAACCAACCCACCGCCAAACATCTCCTGCCGTTACTTCACCTATTCGACGGAGTTCATCATCTGGGCAAGAAAATGTGAGAAGGTTCCGCATTATTACAACTACGAACTGATGAAACACATCAATGGCGACAAGCAGATGCGTGATGTGTGGAACTTGCCAGCCATTGCCCCGTGGGAGAAGTCGTGTGGCAAGCATCCCACACAGAAGCCGCTTGCTCTGCTTTCACGTATCATCTTAGCAAGTACTCGCCCTAACGAGTGGATTCTTGACCCTTTCGCAGGGAGCAGTACGACGGGTATTGCTGCCAACCTGTTAGGTCGAAGATACCTCGGCATTGAACGCGAGAAGGAGTTTGCCGCAATGGGCAGGAAAAGACGTGAAGAGATAGAGAACATCAGCACCTATGTGTCTTTCCGCAAGAAGATAACGGACATTGTGAAGGCAGAGGACACACAGACGACTTTTTCTCTCCAAGAAGATGTGGGTGAAGAATCTTTGCCGTTCTTGAAATAACAATTCTAAAATTGATATAACAACTCTAGAAGGAAACTGATGATACCCAAACAATACCAATCCATATTCGTGTTCCTCCGTGAGGAAATCCAGAAGTCAGGCGATGTGCAGGGCTATGAATGGATATACTTTAAAAAGGATGCCGAGAAATTGATCGTGCAGGGGCATATGCAGGACTTGCATGAGCAGATGCTGGAATTCTATGAAGACTACTTGTGGAAGCGGGTGGAGTCGGATGCCGCATGGGATTTCATCGATTTTGTGGCACAAAGGGATGATTACTTCGGGGCATGGGCGACGGGCAGGGTTGACCTCATGGAATTGGTGGAATGCTGGATAGACAAGGGGCAATCACGGAAGATGTTGGCATTGCTGAGACAGATGGGGTTGACGGGGTATGATGCCGACTGGGAGAACTTGCGTACATTGCTGGACGAGAAACTGCGCCGCATGGAGGTGGACGGAACTCGTAACGGAATGAAGGAAACGGGGTATTTCTATTGTCTGCTCCATGCCTTCACGATGATTATGCTGTCTGCACATACGAAGGAAGGGAAGGCTAAGTTGTTGGAGCAGTTCGATGGCAACTGGGGCTTTCTGCGCTACATGTATTCTGTGATGACCCGTGTCATCATTGGATTTAAATTTGCTAATTTTGCATCTCTGACAAACTGTCTCACTAACGATAAGGAACTTGAGCCGTTTTTTCACTTTTATCATAGCGTGTTGAAGGAGCGTTTCAATGAATTGTGTGCCAAGGGGACGAAAAAGGAGAAATTGGAGAAGGCCTTCCAAAAACTGGAGCAATGTATGAAACAGACGACTCCTTCGGATGAACTGAATGAACTTTGCGAGGTGCTTTTCCCTGAAGATTTCAAGGAAATGCTGAATCGGCATCGGCTGCCAAGTTACCAAGAACTGGAGAAAGTGACAGCCAGTGCTGCCGTTACCATCAAGGAGTTGGAAGAGAAAGTGGGACAGATGGCTCAACAATATACCGAACTTTTGGAAGAATCAGTTACGATTGAACAGATTGAGGCGGAATTGGAAAAGTTGCCCACAAGTTTGTCTATGCCCATCTGGATGCAACTGAACATTCTGCTGGCTGGCAACAAGGCTTGGCTGAACAAAATGTTGAGTATAAGAGATAAGATTTTGGCCAAGCAGCAGGAGGAGATGCAGATGAACATGAACATCACGGCGCAGCCGGGCAGTTATGTGAATGGCATGGTGCAACAGCAGACTAACAATGGTATCGCCACAAACAGACAAATCGCAGCATTATGAACGAACCGAAAATCAGCATTACCGTAATGCCTGGTGCACAGATGAACGGGTACGTGAAGGAGCAGCACAACTATTTTGCTCCTGTTCGGCAGATAGTGGGTGGCGGAGAGAAGAAGGGAGAGGACGAGATGGCTAGAAATGAATCGGCTGCACCTGATGAACGTCAGCAGGACATTATAAGCCAACTGAAGCCCATCTTTTTCGGAATCGAAGAAGATGCAAGAAATTTTCTTGCCAGAATTCAGGGAATGAAACCCACGCAGATAACCGAATTGGTAAATCAGTTGGTGAAAGAGAAGAAACTTTCGGATCAGTCATGCCATCGCCCTCTCTGGAAGGTGTTGCATGAGGCTGGAATCTATGCTCCATCGGAGTCAAACTGGAATATGCAGGTGAAATAAGCATTTCGGATAACTCACATAGGAGGGGAGTCGGCACACGTCGGTTCCCCTTTTTGTTTCTGTACTTGTACAAGAACTTGCACACCACTTGTAAATACTTGTATTTGCTTGTACAACAATTTGTTGTATAAAGTTTTCCATTGTCACCATCGGCATTCTCCCGAACTTTGCACCGTCGAAAGGAAAAGAAGCACACACAAACGGCTTCTGACTTTCGGGGGGGCAATGTTTTTTTGCGCCCATCTGCTTGAACAGTTCTCACAATCTCTCACGGACATGAAGCATGTGGTTGCAAACACATCTTCATCGACTACGGCAAAGTGCGCACGATGCTTTTAATTCACAAATTAAAATTAGAAGTATCAACATGAACAACATTTTTATCGACAATCTCCAGATGGAGACACAAACAGTTTTCTGCCAGAATGGTGGCATCAACATCTTTCCTTGTGCGTTCGAGTTGGGACAGCACATCGTGGCGGGAGGTAACGAAGCAAGTCAGAAGGGACGAATGGTGACCGACGAATCGGGAACAAGCCATTTCCACCCCTATGCGAAGGACAGCGGAAGCCGCTACACAAGGCTCTTCACGACCGCACATGGAGAGGTGAAGGAGACACGGGACAGCATTATCTTCCAACTGCGCCTCCCTAAGAAATTGGGTAAAGCACTCATCGAGGCTTTACATCGGGAGGAGACGGAGGAACAGGCGGCGTTCATCAAGACGAGACGCTCGGAAACACAATGGTAAAACTCTTAAAACTGTGAATGACGTATGAGTGTATATTATGTAACATATCAGGATGGGGCGAAAGTGATGCGCCCCGTCCTCACACGAGACGAGTATCTGCGTCTGCGTGGCAGTGAGAAACAAAAGGCGATTCTGAAACAGGTGAGAGAGGGTGACACTCGGCAGAAGCATCGGCTCATTCAGATGAACTACTCGTGCATCCCCGGTGAGGATGGTGCTCTGAAGGGGTGCAAGACTCCCTCCAAGTCGGTGGGAATGGACATTGACTTCGTGGCTCCCGAAGGGCTTTCAGAGGAGGAAAAGAAGGCTTGGATGGATGAGAAGATGGCGAGTGTGCCAACACTGGTGATGGCGAAACGGGAGGCATTGGGGTTGCTCATGCTGGAGCGTTCGGCATCGAAGGGCTACCACCTTGTGTTCCGCCGCCATGAAGACCTTTCGCAGGAAGAAAACTTGAAGTGGGCAAGCGACGTACTGGGCGTGAAGTTCGACGAGGGTGCGAAGGACATCACGAGGGTGTTCTTCACGACGACGGCTGGCGAGGGTGAATTGCTGTTTCTGGATGATGAGATTTTTGATGCCACACCAGCGGAGGACAGAGAGCGCACTGAAGGTGTTGCACCGTTGCAGTGTTGCAGTTCTAAAACTTCCTATGACCCTGAGGCTCGGTACAACGGGATGCTGTTTAAGGACATCATCGCGAAGTATTGGGAACTGTTCAACGACGGAAAGGAGCCTACGGATGGCGACCGTAACGTGCTGACGTTCGAGTTGGCGGTGACGCTGCGTGGCATCTGTGGGTATTCGGTGGAGAAGATGCTGTCGGTCGTTCCTAACTACTGGGCAAAGCCTGATGGCACATGCCCGCAGGAGGATTTGGCTGAGTGGCGCAAGACCATTGAGAACGCGCTGAAGGAGCCAAGGAAGGGGATGCCTTTCCGATTGAAGCAGGTGCTGGGGGCACTGAAATCGCAGGCTGGCGTGAAGGCTTGTGGCGGTACGCTGACCACCCCTCCACCGATGCCGAAGAAACTGCCGCCGCTGATACGCCTGCTGACGAAGAACGTGCCCTGGTTCTACAAGCCTGCTGTGGCTAATGCGGTGTTCCCAGCACTGGGTGTTCACCTGCACGGCGTGAAGTTCCGCTACTGGGACAATGTGGAGCACGAGGCGACATTTATGAATGTCTTGATTGGTAGGCAAAGTATCGGTAAGGGGACGATTAAAAAGCCGATTGAGTACATCATGGAGGATATTCGTCAGCGAGACATCCCCAACCGTCAGCGAGAAGCCGATTGGAAGCAGAAGAATCCGGGTGCGAAGCAGAAGAAAGACCCGCGTCCGACTGACATCTGCATCCAGATGTTGATTGACAACCTGACGGATGCGGTGTTCAATCAGCGCATCGTGGATGCCAACAACAACGGGCAACGATTCATCTACACCATCGTGGACGAGATTGAGGCCTTGAAGAAGGTGACGTCGAAGGGTGCTGCTGATGAGGTGGGCTTGCTGATTCGTAAGGCGTTTGACAACTCTGATGCCGGGCAGGAGCGTGTGGGAGCGGATTCGGTATCGGGCATCGCGCCTTTGAGATGGAACTTCAATGCCAGCACGACCCCTCCCAATGCAAGGAAGTTCTTCTTCAAGATGGTGAACGACGGTACGGTGAGCCGACTGGATGTGTCGACCATTATCAAGGCTGATGATGACGATGACACGGCTCCTATCTTGGGCATCTATGACCACACGTTTGCACAGGAACTGAAACCCTATATCGACCGACTGGAGGCTGCCAACGGACTCATTGAGTGCCCACAGGCGAAGCGTCTCTCGCTCGACATGAAGCAGGAGAACAAGGATGCCGCTCGGCTGTATGAGAGCGAGGCTTACCGCGTGTTCTCTTATCGTGCCAACGTGATTGCCTGGCTGAAGGGGATGGTGCTCTACGTGGCGCACGGCTACAAGTGGTCGCGTGAGATAGCCGAATTTGTCCGCTGGAGTCAGCAGTATAATCTCTGGTGCAAGATGTTGTACTTTGGTCAGCAGTTGGAAAAGGAACTTCGCGAGGAGGTGGAGATTCAGCGTCAGGCGGGTCCTCAGAATCTGCTGGAGTTGCTGCCCGATGAGTTCTCGAAGGAGCAGTATCATCAGATGCGCCAGCAGCAGGGCAAGACGGGCAGCGGTGACGGTACACTGCGCTGTTGGCAGAGCCGTGGCTACATCGCCTACGATGAGGTGACCGGTCGTTACTGCAAGACTGCTGAGTATAAACGGAAAATCGGGGGGAAACTATGATGAACATCGAAAACACCCAAGAATGCTTTGTGCGGCTCTGGCTTCGGCTGGAGCACACAAGGCGCCTCTTCAAGGCACAGTACAAGCGGTTCTGCATCCGCCGTGTGCTGCAAGCATGGTTCGGCAGCGAAGCCGACGACGACTTCATCTGGGAGGTGTGCCATCAGGCCTCAAGCGTACTCAGCGAAGAGGATGAGTTGTGTGGATGGGATGAACTGCCATTGCCAAAACTTCACCCACGCAAGCACCGCGAACTCCTGCGCGCCATCGTGGCGGTGAAACTGGACATCGGCATGCGGAAGGTTGACCTGAAAGCCCTCGACAAGGCTTACAGCATCGCGTTCCCGAAGAGCACACCCATCAATGTGAACAAGAAGCGCAAGCCTTGATGAAGTCCATGAAGAGGGGGTGGGGATGGAGGACGGTGGAGGCGTATTCGGGATGGAACTGGGTGCCGATGAACCAGGGGTGGTCGGGGAGTTCGACGACTTCGACGAGGTGGGAGTCGGGATTGGTGCCGACGCATTGCATGCCGTGCTGTTCGAAGTCGGTGAGGTAGCGGTTGTTGAATTCGTAGCGGTGGCGGTGGCGCTCTTGGATGGAGGACTTGCCGTAGATGGTGTGGGTCTTGCTGCCTTCGCGCAGTTGGCAGGGGTAGGCTCCGAGGCGCATGGTGCCGCCCATGCCGGTGATGGTCTTCTGCTCTTCCATGAGGTCGATGACGGGGTGCTGTGTGTCGGGTGTCATCTCTGTGCTGTTGGCATCGGTGTGGCCGAGCACGTGGCGGGCAAATTCGATGACCATCATCTGCATGCCGAGGCAGATGCCGAAGGTGGGGATGTTGTGGGTGCGGGTGTGCTGGATGGCGGTGATTTTGCCTTCGGTGCCTCGCTGTCCGAAACCGGGGCAGATGATGGCTCCTGCCATGCCGCTGAGTTTTTCTTCCACGTTATCGGGGGTGATGTCTTCGCTGCCCACGAAGTGGGCTTTCACCTTCACGCCGCAGTAGATGCCGGCGAGGTTGAGGCTTTCGCGGATGGACTTGTAGGCATCTTGCAGGTCGTACTTGCCGACGAGTGCCACGTGTACTTCGCGGGTGGCTCGGTGCTGTTTGTCGAGAAAGTCGTGCCATGGCTTCATGGCTGGTGTCTCGCCTATGGGAATGCCTATTTTGCGGAGGATGGCGGCATCGAGTCCTTGGCGTTGCATGTTGACGGGCACTTCGTAGATGCTGGGCAAGTCTTCGCTCTGCACCACACACTCGAGGTCAACATTGCAGAAGGAGGCGACTTTCATGCGCAAGGAGTCGTCGAGGTGGCGTTCGGTGCGGAGAACAAGGATGTCGGGCTGTATGCCCATGCTTTGCAGTTCTTTGACGGAGTGCTGGGTGGGTTTGGTTTTCAGTTCGTCGGCTGCTTTCAGATAGGGCACGTAGGTGAGATGCACACAGACGGCATTGCGGCCGAGTTGCCAGCGGAGTTGCCGGATGGCTTCCATGAAGGGTGCGCTTTCGATGTCGCCGATGGTGCCGCCCACTTCGGTGATGACGAAGTCGAGGGTCTGTTCTTCTCTCAGCATCCTCCTTTTGATTTCGTCGGTGATGTGGGGGACGACTTGGATGGTTTTGCCGAGATAGTCGCCGTGACGTTCGCGGTCGATGACGGTCTTGTAGATGCGACCTGTGGTGACGGAGTTGTGGCGGGTGGTTTGGATGTCGGTGAAGCGTTCGTAGTGGCCGAGGTCGAGGTCGGTCTCCATGCCATCGACGGTGACGTAGCACTCGCCGTGTTCGTAGGGGTTGAGGGTGCCGGGGTCGATGTTGATGTAGGGGTCGAACTTCTGGATGGTGACTTTGAAGCCACGTGCTTGGAGCAGTTTGCCGATGCTGGCGGAGATGATGCCTTTGCCGAGAGAGGAAACGACACCGCCTGTGACGAAGATGTATTTGGGAGTCATGATTGTTAGGTGTTTACTTTACTATTTATTGAAGTTTCGGAAGTTCCAAACGCTTCATTTTCAACAACGAATAAAACGAATTATTCTAATTTACCATGCGGCGAGAAGATGTATATCCCTAATGCCGCAAGCGGCTACGAATGGAATCGAATGGCTACACTCAGCATTCGTTTTTATTCGTTGCACCTTTAGGTGCATTGTATAA
>OCVV011341456.1_pt1 | contig 13729 bp, 7 predicted proteins | sample 1539721 | NCBI WGS metagenome assembly OCVV01 (sample SAMN02144230, study PRJEB22623) | gut metagenome | biome: sheep rumen | host: Ovis aries | place: New Zealand
GTGACCCAGGGGCCGCCGGACTGGCTCCAACCCGGGCAGTTGAACATCCCGATCTCGATACCCAGCTCCCCGGCCTTCTTCAGGGCCGTATGGGTAATGTCCCACCACTCGTCGGAGAAAAGCGGGACGATTCCTTCGTCCCATCCGTCGGTGGACTGGTTGCCGATGAATGCCCGCGTAATTCCCACGCGCTTCATGGCCTCCAGGTCCTTCACGACACCTTCCTTGGAAATCTTGTTGTCCAGCCAATACCAGTACACGGCCGCCCGGACGGAATCCGGCGGCGCCTGGAATCCCTGCTCCAGGGACGTCCAGCGGGTTTGACAGGAACTGAAAAGGGTAAGTGCCGCCAGCGAGAACAACGCTGCCGCGATGTGGTTACGAACGTTCTTCATAATCACAAAGTTATGTATTTTCCCCAAAAAGTGGCGGGACGGCGGGATAAAAAACAGAGGCGGTCCCGAAGACCCTCCGGCTGATATACAAAACTGAAGGCTGACGGTAAACCGCCAGCCCAGTATTCAGCGAATCCGTAGAATCGCTTTTGTAAATATAGGATATATTCTTCATAAATCCAAGTCCCTGAGAACACAATTCTCACGCCGTTTAGCTGATGGACGGGTTGTTAGGAGAGGAATAAAAACGAAGAAAGATTGACAGAAATCGAAGTTTACTGCCAGGACAATAAGTAACTAATTGTCTTTCACGGACTTTTTTATAATGTAAAATGCGTTTTTAAGTCGGCTTTTCGCAATTTAAGCACCGAGATACGCAAAAAGTGCATTGGCGAGCCGATAATCTTTTTAATTTTGTAATCGACCAATTATATAATAAGTATTTTTAAAACTAATAACGTCTCTGAAGAATTATAAGCAAATATACTGAACTAAACCATATTATCCACATTATTAACCAATCATTATGCTTTCCAAAAAACTGTTCGGAATGCTCACTGGGATCCTTTTCCTGGTGACATCGTTCGGGGCCTATGCCCAGAACATGACAGTGCGTGGAACCGTCTCTGACAACGTCGGACCCGTCGTGGGTGCCGTCATCCTCGGAGCCGGAGCCAACGCCGTTACGGACGTGAATGGTGCCTATACCATCTCTGTCCCTTCCAATGCAGTCCTTGAGGTGTCTTGCCTGGGCTATGTGACCCAGCAGATCCCCGTGAATGGACGCACGACCATCAACGTTATCCTAGAAGAGGATGTCGAAGTCCTGCAGGAAGCCGTCGCCCTCGGTTACGGCGCCCAGACCAAGAAGAAGGACCTGTCCGCTTCCGTGGGTATCGTGAACAACGCGGATGAACTGGCGGCTCGCCCGGTGACTTCCACCGAGGCCATGCTCCAGGGTCAGATTCCGGGTGTTGTCATTTCTGCGAACGGGGGTTCCCCGGACAGCACGCCCGGTATCCTCATCCGTGGCCAGGGCTCCCGCAAAGGTGACTCCGTGCTGTGGGTGGTGGACGGCGTCCCCGGCGCTCCCATCACATCGATGAATGACATCGAGAGCATCGTCGTCCTGAAGGACGCGGCCTCCGCCGCTATCTACGGTGCCACCTCCGGTGCCGGCGGTGTCATCCTCGTGACCACCAAGAAAGCCGGCAAGGGTGTCCATGTCGAATATGACCTGGTCGCCGGTGTCCGTGCCGCCTCCAATCTCCCGACCCCGCTGGATGCCCAGCAGGAAATCGAGATGCGCAAGCTTTCCTATGCCAATGCCGGTCTGACGATTCCTGTCGGCTGGGATGTGAGCAAGAACCCTTGGATCGGCGAAACCCGGACCAAGTGGATGGACGAGATTTTCCGCAACGCCTTCTATCAGCGTCATTCTGTGACCCTGAACTATGGTGCCGAGAACTTCAAGAGCCGCCTCACCTTCAGCTATCAAGACAATCCCGGCGTCCTCCTCAACACCTTCAGAAAGGATCTCGGTGTCCGCTACAACGGCGAGTATGACCTGAACAAGTGGATCAAGATCACTGAGAACATGTCCTTCTCCGACGGCAGTGCCAAGGGCACCGATACCGGTTCCGCCTATACCGGCACCATCCTCTCCGCCATCTATATGCCTGCCAGCGCGGAAGCTTATGCTTCTGCCGGTCCTTACGCCGGTTCCTACGGCGGTACTGTCACAGAGGATCCCGCCTACATTGCCAAGTACGGCAGCAATTTCGCCGACATCCACGGTGACGCCGTGAACCCGCTCCGTCTCCTCCTGGCCGACAATCAGTATAGCCACAACAGCCGGTTCTGGTCCACCACCGGCCTCCACATCACGCCGGTCAAGGGCCTGAAATTCAGCAGCCTGTTCACGGCTTACGTGGAAAGCCCCTGGTATAAGAACTTCCACCCGAAGCGCCCCGAAATCGGCAAGCCTGACGGTGGCAACGGCCTCAACTATGACGTCAGTCGCAATCTGGGGTGGCGCAGCGAGAACATGCTCACCTTCGACCGCACTTTCGGCAAGCATACCGTCGGCGCCCTGGGTGCCGTCACCTTCAACCGCGACGTCCAGAGAAGACTTACCGCAAGTGGAAAGACCTACGAGGATGAGGCTTTCAATGTGCAGTATCTGGCCCATGCCGCATCCAAGGATGCCCTTGACTATTATGGTATCGATGCCAACATCGCGTTCGTCGCCCGCGCTTCTTACAGCTTTGACGACCGCTATTTCGTGACCGCCTCCTGGCGCCGAGACTATGCCGGCCGTCTCCCTGCCAGCCACAACTACGGCGACTTCCCGGCCGTTACGGGCGCTTGGAAGGTTTCCAGCGAACCTTTCTTCCCGAAGAACGACGTCGTGAACCTCCTCAAGCTCCGTGCTTCCTGGGGTCGCGTGGGTAACCTCGGCTCCATCGACTGGACGTACAAGTCGGCCAACCTGAACAGCAGCACCTGGAACGAAGGTGCCATCTACGGTGTGGAGAGCAACTCCTACTGGGGTGTTTTCTGGTACCCGCAGAAGTCTGTGAACCAGTTGCTTACCTGGGAGACCTCCCAGCAGTTCGACGCCGGTCTGGACATCGACCTCTTCAAGGACCGCCTTTCCATGTCCCTGGACTACTACAACAAGCGCACCTTCAACCTGATCCAGGAACAGACCATGGGCTGGCCGCAGACCATCGGTCTCGACCCGATGATGGTGAACCAGGGTGAAATCCGCAACTCCGGTTTCGAATTTATCGCGAACTGGAATGACAGGGTGAGCAAGGACTTCAGCTACCATGTGTCCGGAAACCTGGCCTACAACAAGAACGAAGTGATTTCGACCGGTGTCCTGGACGGTGAAGGCAAGGCCGGTAAATGGACCGGTGGCGGCGACTTCCGTCTGGTGCCCTGGATCTATCAGAGCGAGGCCGGACAGCCGCTGAACTCCTTCTATGTGATCAAGACCGCCGGCATTTTCCAGAGTGACGCCGAGGCGGCCGCCTACACCAAGGACGGCAACCGCATCCAGCCGAACGCCGTGGCCGGCGACTTGAAGTTCGTCGACTTCAACAACGATGGCAAGATCGATGACGGGGACCGCCAGTATGTGGGCTCCGCAATGCCCAAGTACACCTTCGCCCTCTCCGGCGGCTTCAACTGGAAGGGACTCACCTTCGACATGATGCTGCAGGGCGTCGCCGGCAACAAGATCGCCTATGTGGGCAAGCAAATGATCCTGTCCGACGTGGAAGGCGGCTTCAACCGCGTCACGGATATCCTGAATGCCTGGAGCCCCACCAACACCGGTTCCACCATTCCCCGTCTGAGCAAGAATGACCCGAACGGCAACTTCTCCAGGCCTTCCGATTATTACATCGAGAACGGTTCCTACCTCCGCCTGAAGAACGTCACCATCGGCTACGACCTCACCAAGGCCCTCCAGACACTCTCTCACTTCGCCGACCGAGGCAGCACCTGCCGTGTCTATGTGAGCGGTGAAAACCTCCTCACCCTGACCAAGTACTCCGGCATGGATCCGGAAATGGGCGGCTACGATACGATCAAGTATCCGGTCTCCCGCGTATTTGCTTTCGGTATTAAACTGAACTACTAATCGACTGTGGATATGAAAAAATATATCATTCTCGCCATTCTTGCCGCAGGGACACTTTGTATCTCTTCCTGCGCGCAGTTCCTGGATGTCAAGGCCGAAGGTTCTCCGACCGCCGACCAGTATTTCCAGAACGATCAGCAGGCGATCGACGCCGTGGACGGCATCTACGCACGTCTCGCCCAGGAAAATGTCCTGGGCCGTGAGCTGTACTGGGAGCAGGCTGTCGCCAACGATATCGTCTGGGGACGTACGCGTGGCTACCCCACGCTGGCCACTTTTGACTACACGGGAGACGAAAGCCCGCTGCGCGGCGTGTTCGAGCAGGCCTACAAGCAGGGCATGAACCGTTGCAACTGGATCATCCAGCAACTGTTGCTCAAGCAGGTGAACAAGGACCTGACGCCCGTCGAGGTGCGCAGCCTGGGCGAGGCCTACTTTATGCGGGCCTACTGGCATTTCCTGATCGCCTACCGCTACGGTACTAAGGACCTGGGCGTTCCTTTCGTGGCTTACGAGACTGTGGAAGGCGGCTACAACAATGAAATTCCCGAACAGCAGCCTTCCGTCATGGTCAACTACCAGTTGATCGTCGACGATTTGGAGAAGGCCGAGGAAATCCTCCCTCGTTTCGAGGAATACGACGCCGCCAACCGGGGCCGCGCCCACAAGGCGGCCGCCGCAGCTGTGATGGCAAAGGTGTATGCCTACTGGGCCACCTGGGACAAGAGCCAGTGGCCGAACGTTATCACCTGCGTGGACCGTCTGGAGAAGACTTACAACCGCGCCCTCCATCCGGTGTTCACGGACCTTTTCGCTCCAGATGTGGACAAGTTCTTTACCCGCGAGTATTGCTGGGGCTATCCTTCCAACGGCTCCAACGACGGCAAGGCCGGCGGTTCCATCGAGTTCCCCGGTGTCTCCCTCGAGAACAAGGGCTGGGGCAAGTTCAACGGCTGGGGCCAGTTCAAGCCAACCTATGACTTGTACGAGGAAATGGCCAAGGACAACGTGGGCGATGTCAAGAACGAGCGTCTGGCCGCCACGATGCTGGAATATGGCGACGAGTTCCCGTACTTCGGTGAAAACCGCGTGTTCTGGTCCACTTCCGATGTCGAGTCCGGCTTCCAGATCTACAAGTTCCTGCAGCCGTTCGCTCCGGAAGATCCGCAGGGCAAGGGTTATCTGCTGGACAATGCGGACTGGCCCTGCACCCTCATCAATTGGCCGATCATCCGCTTTGCGGACTGCCTGCTGCTCCGTGCGGAGGCCAACCTCGTCGCCGGCAATGGCGCCGCCGCCGCGAAGGACATCAACCTGATCCGCCAGCGCTCTCACCTGACGCCGCTTTCCGGAAACGCTACCTGGAAGGACCTCTACCACGAGCGTCGCTGCGAACTCGCTTTCGAGATGGCCAACGACCACGCTTACGACTGCAAGCGCTGGGCTTACTCCGGCGATCCTGAAATCAAGGCCCTCGCCCTGAACGAGCTCAACTCCCATCCGCGCGTGCGTCACTATGAAGACCGGGCCAACCCGAACTCCCCGTTCACGATCGGTGATTATGAGGACTACACCAATCAGCTCAAGTGGCAGGATAAGTTCATGACCTTCCCTTATCCTTCCGAGCAGATCAACAAGTCTGCCGGCAAGCTGAAGAACCCTCCGACCTGGAATTAAGGTTTCTATTTGACATTCATTTTGCGGGGGCGGAGCTGCGGGTTTCGCCCCCGCTTTCCCATTGTTTTCCAGGCCTTTATTTCTTATTTTGATACATGGTTACGAAACGATTCTTGGCAGCGGTCCTGATGGTCCTGCCGTTCCTGCTTTCCGCGCAGGAACTCACGGTGAACGAGGCCCGGTTTTGCAAGGGAGATGACCCGGTCTGGAGCGCATTCGCCTATGATGACCACGCGTGGCTGAAGGTTTCTTTTGACCAGCCATGGGAAGACCTGGGCCTGGACCAGGTAAACGGTCTGGGCTGGTACCGTCTGCATGTGGTGATTCCTTCTTCCCTCAAAAAGGGCACGGTGGATTCCATCCTGCTGGATATGGGTGCCATCGATGATTCCGACGAGACTTGGGTCAATGGCCACAGGGTAGGAAAGACAGGCACCTTTCCGGAGGACCCGGGCGGGTATTCCAGCGAATGGGGAAAGCGTCGTTACTATGTCGTCGACCCCGGTTGGGTGCGCTGGGACCAGGAGAACGTGATCGCCGTACGCGTGTACAACTATGGCGATCCGGGTGGGTTCTACCGCGGCGCCGTCAAGATTGTCAAACCCAGCCTGAAGGATTTCGCGACTCTCTCTTTGGTGGCGGAGACGGGCGGATACAAGGCCGTTCTGTCCACGTCCGTGAAGACCGCAGGCTCCCTGCAGGTAACCGTGGCGGATGTCCTGACCGGTGCCCGGGAGTCGTCCAAAACGCAGAAAGTGAACCTCGCCGCCTGGAAGGAAAAGCAGTTTTCCTGTCCGTTGGCCCCGCAAAAGCGGCTCAAGGTGACTTATGCCGATCCTCGTTTCGAAGAGGTCCTGGAGGCCGAGGTTTGTGCTCCCTACATCCTCACGCCTCCCGCGCCTGCTACGCCGCGCTATAACGGCCCGCTGGTGTTTGGCGTGCGTCCCGGTTCGCCCGTCATCTTCCGTATGGCCTTCTCGGGCGACAAGCCCATGGAATATGCCGTGGAAGGCCTCCCGGAGGGCGTCGTCCTGGATCCGGAGAAGGGCGTCCTGAGCGGAAGCTGCGCCGTGGCGGGGGATTATCCGCTGGTGTTTGTCGCCCGGAATGCCCAGGGCGAAGCCCGAGCGGAATTCACCCTGAAAGTGGGTGACCGGATCGGCCTGACTCCGCCCATGGGCTGGAACAGTTGGAATTGCTGGGCCCTGAGCGTGTCGCAGGAGAAAGTGATGGCCTCCGCCGCTGCCCTCATCAACCGGGGGCTGGCCGATTATGGCTATGCTTATATAAACATCGACGATGCATGGGAGGCAGACGAGCGGACGCCGGACGGCAGGATCCAGGCCAATGAAAAATTCCCGGACATGAAGGGGCTGGGTGACTGGCTGCATGCCAACGGCCTCAAGTTCGGCATCTATTCCAGTCCCGGAGACCATACCTGCGGCGGCTATCTGGGCTCGTTGGACCATGAGCGGCAGGATGCCGAAGTCTGGAACGAGTGGGGCGTGGATTATCTGAAGTACGACTGGTGCGGCTACAGCAAAGTGTTCGAAGCCGGTCGCGACAAGTCCGAGGCCGCCTATATCCGTCCCTATCTGAAGATGCAGCAGTTCCTGCGGGAACAGCCGAGGGATATCTTCTATTCCCTGTGCCAGTACGGCTGGGGCAGGGTATGGGAATGGGGTGCGTTCATCGACGCCAATTCATGGCGTACCTCGCACGACATCAACGATACCTGGGAGTCCCTCTATGTCACGGGTTTCGAAAGGCAGCCGGGACTTCATCCTTATGCGGGCCCCGGCCATTGGAACGATCCCGACATGCTCATCGTGGGGAAGGTGGGCTGGAGCAGCAGTCTCCGCGACAGCCGGCTTACACCGGACGAACAGTACACGCACATCTCCCTGTGGTCGCTGCTGGCTGCCAATATGCTTATCGGCTGCGATATCGCCCAGATCGACGACTTCACCTTCAACCTCCTGTGCAACAACGAGGTGAACGCCGTGAACCAGGACATTCTGGGCCACCAGGCCCATCAGGATGTAGTGAAGGACGGGATGCAGATCTGGAGCCGCGACCTGTCCGACGGCTCGTACGCAGTCGGCATCTTTAACTTGAACGAGGCATCCATTCCTGTACGGCTGGATGGTGCGCTGGCTGAAATAGGATTGAAAGCCGGCGCCGTCCGCGACCTCTGGCGCCAGAAAGACATTCCCACGGACGCGGAGTACATCATTCCCCCCCACGGGGTCCTGTATGTGAAAGTGCACGGAAAAACGGGGCCCGGGGATATCATTCCCGCTCCGGTGGAGTACTCCGTGCTCCCGGGGAGCATCGGATCGGATAGATTGATGCAGATGCCCCAGGAGGTCCGGATTTCCGAAGGCGCGCTTCGGCCGTATCTGAAAGGTCGGATTCTGGCAGACTGGCAACTTAAGTCGGCCTACTGGCTGGAGGTTGGGAAGACAGGCGTAAAGATTGTGGCGGCCGACGGGGAGGGCGTGTTCTATGCCCGGCAGTCCCTGAAAATGCTGGCCTCCCTGGACAGTTCCGTAACCTGCTGCACCATCCTGGACTGGCCGCGCTTCCGCTATCGGGGCATTATGCTGGATGAGAGCCGGAATTATCAGGGGAAGGACTTCGTGATAAAACAATTGGACATGATGGCGCTCCTCAAGATGAACCGATTCCACTTCCACCTGGTGGACAATCCGGGCTGGCGGTTGCAGATTGACGCTTTTCCTCGGCTCACGCAGCTGACCGCCTGGCGGCCCGAGCCCGATTTCTGGGATTGGGAAAAGAATGAAGTCGGTGGAGATTTCCTGGAAGAAGGAACTCCGGGGGCCTACGGCGGCTATTATACCAAACAGGATATTGCTGAGATCCTGGCATTTGCGGCCGAAAGGCACATCGAAGTCATCCCCGAAATCGAGATGCCCGGGCACAATTACGAAACACGCGCCGCTTATCCGGAACTGGCGTGTTCCCTCCCGCCGGCCGAAAGACCCGACGAGTGGGAACTCTGTCCCGGAAAGGAGAGTACCTATGAATTTCTGGAGAAGGTGCTACTGGAGGTCTTCGACTTGTTTCCCAGCGAGTATGTCCATATCGGCGGCGACGAGGCTGGAAAGCAGAACTGGGAGCGCTGTCCGGACTGCCAGGCCCGGATGAAGGCGGAAGGCCTGGAGAGCGTAGAACAGTTGCAAAGCTATCTGATCAAGCGGATGGAGCGTTTCGCCCATGAGCATGGCAGGCGTATCATCGGCTGGGATGAAATCCTGGAAGGAGGCCTGGCTCCGGATGCCACCGTGATGTCCTGGCGGGGAACGGAGGGCGGCCTGCGGGCGATTGCAGAAGGTCACGATGTCATTTTCACGCCGACTACGCACTATTATCTGGATTATTACCAGGATGCGGATCAGTACCGGCCTGCAGGGCGCTACCAGCCCCTGGAGAATGTCTATGCCTTCGATCCCACGGAAGTGGGCGTTTCAGACGCCGACGCGCACCATGTCCTGGGCGTGCAGGGCAATCTGTGGACCGAGTGGGTCCATGAGGCATGGCACGCGGAGATGATGCTCTATCCACGCGCTTTCGCCATAGCGGAAACCGGATGGAGCCCGGCCGCCCGGAAAGATTATCCGGACTTTGAACGTCGCGCTACCGCATTATCCGGTGTGGCCCGGACCCTGGGTTATACCGTATTCGGCCGGTCCGGGGAATAAAGTGAAACGGAAAGAACTTTCGGCACTGGCGAGAACTACATGTCACAGGGAAAGGCTATCGGTGCAGGAACGCGGGGAACCCTTTCCTACACTTGCCACGACATGGCCAATCCCGGTGTCCAATACGAGGTTGACATCAAGGGAGAAGATTGAAACCGGCATCAACGGCAATCCATTCATCAAGAACGGAAAAGTTGACATGGGCGCCATCCAATCCAAGTAAACGCTGGTTGGTTCAATAATTGGTTTTGCAGGGGCGGGCCCGTCGGGGTCCGCCCTTGTTATTTCTGTGTCCCCGAAATTCGGGCAAAACAGGGCTCTTTCGCCCGAAAACACCTCGCAACTGACTCATAATTGTGCCGGCCAGGGTGTTTTCGCACAATTATTCGGGTATTTGCCTCGGTTCTGTGCAAATCGGTCGTTCTGCACAATGATTCATGGCAAGCAGTAAACATTTATGATGATTTTTTCATAATATTTGCGAGAATATCATCAAATATGTATATTTACAGCATGAACGATTTCGACCAGATACAAGACCACTACGAATTGTCCGACGGAGAGATTGCATCCCGGATCGGGATGCGGTTCAGGGAATACCGGACTGCGTTGGGGCTATCCCAGAAACAGGTAGCCTTGCAGAGCGGCGTCTCCGTGATGACCATCGTCCGTTTCGAAAAAGGACACGGGAACTCCATCCGCCTGGATAACCTGATTGCCTTGATGCGTGCCATCCAGCGGCTGGACGACATCGCGGAACTGATCCCTGAACTGCCGGAAAGTCTTTACGCTAAAAAGAATAGGACATGAAAGGAAGGATCGTGAGCATACAGCTGTGGGGGCGTGAAATCGGAAAACTGGGATGGAACGGAGGATATAAACCCAAGTACGGCCGTTTGGGCGCCGTCATCTCCTTTCATCCGGACTATGTCTCCTATGGCTGGGATCTCGATCCCATCGGGCCATACAACCACTCCGTTTACCTGGTTCAGAAGGGGCTGTCCGACTGGTGCCGGGAAAGCGAGCATGAAGGGCTTCCACGCTTCCTGTCAGGCTCGCTTCCTGACGATTGGGGAAATACCGTGTTCTCCACCTGGGCAGAGAGCCGGCATCTTCACCACGCGGACATCAATGCCGTGGATAAACTTGCGTTTATCGGGAAGCGAGGTATGGGAGCTTTAGAGTTCGTACCTTCCCTATACGACGGAATGTCTCCGGACAACGCCTTGATTTTGGAAGAGTTGTACGATCTTTCCCAGCAAATTGAACGGAGGCGCGAAGGTCTTTCCGTCGATTTGAACGGCCATCCCGGAATGGGCGATCTGATGGCAGTCGGAATGAGTGCCGGCGGAATGCACCCCAAAGCCATCGTCGCCATCGACTGGAAAACAGGGGAAGTAAAATCCGGACAATTCCTCCTTCCAGGAAATTTCACCCATTACATCCTGAAATTCAAGGATTCTGCCGTATGGCCTACGGCGGAAATCGAACTAGCCTATTACAGGATGGCACGCAAATGCGGGATTCTGATGGAAGAGAGCCACATGATTTCCATCGACGGGCAGAATCATTTCCTGACAGAACGGTTTGACAGGAAGGACGGCGGCAAGTTACACACGGCAACGCTGCAAGCATTGAACGGCCCTACCACATCCTACGAGCAGATACTGAAAGCATGTCGGAAGATGCGACTCCCCTATCCGGACATGGAACAGATATACCGACGCGCCGTTTTCAATTACCTCGCAGGCGTTTGCGACGACCATGACAAGAACTTCTCCTTTATCCTGACACCCGATGGAAAATGGCGCCTGTCGCCGGCCTATGACGTCACCTTTACGGTCAATCTGATGAACAGGTTCATCGGCGACCGGCACGTTCTCAGCCTGAATGGACAAAACAGGCAGGTAGGACGCAGTGACATCCTCCGATTCGCCGAGCAGGGAGACATCCGGCATGCCGCGTCCATTTTGGAAGAAATCAAGGATGTAGTGTCCGACTTCCGTACAGTTGTCTCCGACATGGGAATCGAGGATTCTGTAAGGGACGTGATTGACAAGCATATTCAACGACAAGTCCAGTACCTGGATCATTCCGACTGAGTTATGAGATTCCTAAGCATCGCTTTCCTTTTCGTTCTGCTCGCTGCATGTTCCAGTCCGGAGGTAGAACTGCAACTCTCCGAACAGAGCGCCGTATTGGATTGTCAGGCCCAATCCTGGGCGACGATGGTCACCTCCGGAGGCGACTGGACGTTGTCGGCAGACGGGCCGTACGCCTGGATCGCCCCGTCCAAGACACAGGGGAAGATGGGAGACCTCCTTTCTTTTGCCGTGCAGGCCAATCCGGCCAGGAACAGCCGGCAGGCCGTGTACCATATCATTTCCGGGTCGCAGAGCCTGGAAATCAGCATTTTACAAGAGGCGGAAAAAGTAGTTTCGCAACCAGCCTCCAAAGGTGCTTACAAACATGTTGTCATCCTCGGGGTCGATGGAGGGGGCGCATTCTTCCAAAAAACGTCCACGCCCAACATCGACGCAATCTTCGACAAGGGCGCGGTCACTTACGAGTGGAAAGCGGTCTATCCCACCATCAGCGCCCAGAACTGGGGTTCCATGCTGCATGGGGTTTTGCCTGAGTTCCACCGCCTTACCAACTCCATCGTCGCCAGCATGCCCTATGATCCCGCCAGCCCGTATCCGTCCATTTTCCGGGTGGTGCGGGAAGCGATGCCCGAAGCCGCGCTGGCCTCCTTCTGCAATTGGGACCCGGTGAACATCGGCATCATCGAAGACGGTCTGGGGGTTCACAAATGGAACGGGCCCGACGACCCGGCGGTGGCCGATGCGGTCGTGTCCTACCTCGAAGGACAGAAGCCCACCCTCCTGTTCGTCCATTTCGACTCCTGCGACGGAGCCGGCCATGGCAGCGGTTACGGGTCGCCGAACCACCTGGCGGCCATCACGGCCGTGGACGGTCTGATCGGCCGGATCCATCAGACGCTGAAGGATCGTAACATGCTGGACGATACGCTCCTGATGGTCGTGAACGACCATGGCGGAACGCCCGGCGGGTCCCACGGAGGTGACACGGAGGCCGAAACGACCGTCTTCTTCGGTGCGGCGGGCAAGACCGTGGACAGGGATACCCCCATTGTCGATGGCGACAACCGGGACATCGCCGCCATCGCGGCTTACGCCCTGGGCCTGGAATGCCCGGAAACATGGACCTCACGGGTTCCTACCGGCGTTTTCTGGGACGTGACGGGCGAAGAACACAAGGAGCAAGAGATTCCCGTTTCCGAAGATCGGACGCATGAGACGGAAGAGACCCCTGCCCTGAGTGAGATCCAGAAATTACTGAGCGGGCACGAGGTCCTTGCCTATCTGCCCCTGGACGGCAACGAGGCCGATGCCTTCGGAAAAGTGACGACAGCCATCTCCGGCAAGTTATATTACTACGATGCCTATTACGGCCAGGGAGTCGCCCTGGATGACGGGGACATCACGTTGGAGGGTATTTCCGTCGGAACCGACTCTTTCTCAGCCGCTTTCTGGCTCAAGACCGGCGGCGTTTCGGGAGACCCGAGCCTGCTATCCAACAAAAACTGGAACGACGGTTACCTGGACGGCTTCGTATTCTCCCTCCGGGAGGACGACATCAAGTTCAATGCGGGTGGAAAAAGCAGGTCGGTGCGGATGGATGTGACTGCTCCCCTCCCGATCGACTTCAAGGAAGGCTGGATGCACGTCGCCCTCGTCGTGGACCGCAAAGCGCAGCAGGTACGCATTTACGAAGACTTTACCCTGCAAGGGCGAGGAGCTATTCCGGAGGCCCTCCAGAACGTTTCTTTCGACGCCCTCCCCCTCCGCATCGGCCAGGACGGTACCGGCACGTACAAACATCGCCTCCCCGCCCAGATGGACGAATTCATCCTCACGGCCGACGTCCTGTCCGAGGCCGATATCGCCGCGCTGAAGGCGTATTACCGATAGGTTCGATCATTCGGTTTTGGCAGGGGCAGGCCTTCGGTGGTCTGCCCTTGCTATTTCCAGGCTTCGGTTTTCAGCCCCTGTATCCTCTGCATGTGCTTGAGATTGTTCGTAACCAGAGTAAATCCGTAACTCAGTGCCGTACAGCCGATCAACAGGTCAAAATCCTCGATGGGAGTACCGGCCTCTTCCAACCGTTTCTTCTCTGTGGCCGCTTCCCAGTATCCGTCACTGGCCGGGATGACTGCCAAATGCTCGAAAGTCTTTTCCAGAATCTCCAGATTCTTT
>OCVV012882961.1_pt1 | contig 13726 bp, 18 predicted proteins | sample 1539721 | NCBI WGS metagenome assembly OCVV01 (sample SAMN02144230, study PRJEB22623) | gut metagenome | biome: sheep rumen | host: Ovis aries | place: New Zealand
CGCTCAAAATCTGGTTAATAAGTATCTTGGCTTCGTTCTGCTTCTGCATGAGACCACAGAGAAGAAGCCGAGCGTCTCTACTCTCTGCCGAGACTGTAGTAGACTCATAAGCCGGAAACGCCGTAAGACTACACTCGTATACTTTCGCTATCTTGTTAATTGTTCGGGTATTAGTCTTCGGGTCGTACTCGTCGCCGCCCTCGGGTACTGTGAAAGCGTAGCTCATACCTCTAAGGTCGCCACGCTCTACAGACTTGTAAGCGGCTCTACCGGCTTCGGTATCTGGTAGCACAGCTTCGAAAGTGAGACCGTCTTCGTCGAGCTTTAAGCTCATGGTCTTAGGCGTACGAGCGAGCGGTAATTTACTCGTATCGTGACCGACTAAGAGCCGTACGTCGCTTAGATCTGCACTATCAAGAGCGCCACGTCTGATAATTTCGATATAGCTACCGCTAATATCTTTTATCTGAGTCGGCGAGTCGTATACCACCGGTCGCCCACTCAAAATAAGAGCTTTTTCGCCGTCTGCCGTCGGCTTGTTTGCTCGTATTTCTGTTACTCTTACTTCTTTCATAAAGTTACCTCTCTGTATGTATTCGAGTACTACCGAAAGAAAAGCCATTATATGAAAAGCTTAATATATATTCGTTGTCGCTCTGGGTCGCTCGAGAGAGCTCTACCGCTACCGGCTCGGCGCTACCCTGTAGTACTCTTTCGGTCGCTTCGTGTAGTATCTCTCTCAGATTGTCGAGACTCATACTTACGTCTTCGACGTCTTCTTTAATCAAGTCGTCGAGCTTAATCATCGTCGCCGCCCTCGCTCTCGTCTGGCTTCTTACCGAGTTGATACTCAGTAGCTACGCTCTGGTCTATCATGTTAAGAGCCTGTAAGCGCTTGTCGCCGTCTGGTACGCTCGGTAAGTTGAGTATCTCGAGCGCTTGGTTAATGGTAAGAAGTCCGTACGGCGCAAGCTGAGCAATTAACGATACTTTCGTCTTATTGCTCGTAAACTGTAAGCGCCCAGACTCGAAGACGATACTATTACCGAAAGCTTGCTCTCGGTCGTTAAATACTTTAGCTGTGAACTCTTGCGAGAGTGCTATCGCTATCGGCTCGAGTGTCGACTCGTAGAAAGCGGCGTACTCGTCTTCTGTATATGAACTATTGACGATACTCTCAGTAAGTCCGAGATAGTTATATATCTTGGTCTTGATCTCTTTCGCTTGGTCGGCGTCGAGTATTACCGGCTTATGGTCTATCGGTTGATAGCTCATTTTCTGGTCGGTAGCAATTACGCCGCCCTCGTTACCCATTTCGAGATAGTCGGCTACGAAAGCGTCTTTCTCTTCTTTGAGCTTGCTCGGGCTCATGATCTGAGTAAAGCTTAAGATACCTCTTATCGAAGCGCCGGCTTTGATACCGCTTATAATACCGTCGTTCTGGGTCTGAGCGAGCTCGATACCAGAAGCTATAGCGGTATTGTCTTCGCCGAGTACCTCGCTCTCATTAAAGAAGCGTCTTAGATGTATTACGTCGTCGTACGGTAGCGTAACTTCTCTACCGCTTCTTAACATGAAACCACAGAAGAGAGAGCCGGTAGCGTCGCTCAGTATGTCTACATGAGTCGCCGTTATAGGGTATATCGCTCGTATACTACCTCTCTCGTCTCGGTCGAGATATGCGAAAGCGTTGTTATACAGGAAAAGACGAGTCGTAAGCTTGTATAAGAAGTCGTAAGAGCTCATATACCTGTTAGGTCTCGTCTGTAATAGTCTGTTAAGTTTGTTATCGCCTGTAGCCCTCTGGTCGCCGTAGTTGATTACGTGCGAGCCTTTAAGCTTGCCGGCGTTACGTGCGATAGCGTCTACCGCTTCTCTGAAAATGTCGTTACTGTAGGCGTCGCCGCCGTACATTGAGAAACCGTATACCGGCTCGTCTACGAGCTCGGTCGTCGTCTGTACTCTGGTCTTCTTAAAGAGTCTATCTAATATGCTCAATTTATTACCTCGCTATAGTCTTTACGCTCGGTACTGGGAAAGAGACGAGTAAATTACAGGTCTCTTCATTGAGTACCGTAAAGCTCGCTATATTGTCGAGAGCTATATACTGAGTAGCATTACGTACGTCTGGGCTCTCGATAGCGAGAAAGCCGTCTATCTGTGGCGCTTGCCATTGTACACGAGCGCCGTCTATCGGGTAGCCGGTCTTCTGTACAATTCTCAGTATTATAGGCTTATCCATAATAGCCGACTTACCTCTCTTTCTGATATTATTCGTCATAATGATATTACCATATTACCGTATTACTGTCAAGTCGAGTAAGTCTATATTACCGAGTAAGACAATAATAAAAGCGTACCGTATTACCGATACGCTCGTGTTGTCTGTATTACCTGTATGAGTTATCTTATCTCGCTACCGATAGTAACCGCACCAGTTGAGACCACAGAAGAAGTACTACTCTCGTCGTCTGGCTCGTACTCTGGCGGCGTCTTATAAGGTCTCGTCATACCCTCGCTATAATAGCTGTACGCCGGTAAGAAGTCGTAGAAGAGAGAGCCTTTAGTACCGTTACGATTTTTCAGTATCTTAAGCTCGATAGGTAGCGCCACGCCGTCGGCGCCGTCTCGGTCCATTTGATCGAGAAGACCACGTACTCGGGTATTATGGTCTTGTATCGACTCGTAGACTTTCTTAGCTTTGCCGCTCTTAGTAGTAAACCAATGCTTCTGGTAGTCCATACCATGATATTGCATAGCGAGAAGTATATCGCTCGAGTACTCGATACCGCTCGACTCTCTGAAAGAGCTCATACTTACCGGCTCGAGATAGTTTGTACGGTTGAAAGCTGAGATAACGAGTACCGGTATATGAAACTCTCGAGAGACGACTTTAAGACTCGTTACGTCGTAGTCGGTAAGAAGTCTCTTTTCTGTGGTTCTAAGCTCGTCGGTCGGCTGTAGGATCTGCAAATAATCGAGTATTACAAAAGGTCTCTTATTTGTAGCTCTTATATGTATGTCTACGGCGTCTCTTACCTTATCTACTGAGACGTCGTTATTACCGACGAAAATACGTATATTACCGGCGAGCTTCTCGGTAGCTTCGAGAGCTTGTATAAATACTTCGCCTTGCATATCTACCGCTTGATCGAAAGCCACGCCGCCGACTCTACCGCTAAGTATGTCTCGAGTCGTAAGCCTGTACTTCTGGCGGTACTGGTCTTTCTCTGTGAGTATATGAGTATACCGGCTTATAGTCTTAGCGTTGAGCTCGTTCTTACTCATTTCGAGAGAGAATATAAGTACGTCTTTACCTTGCTCGGCTATCTGGGTCGCTATCTGTAAAGCGAAGCTCGTCTTACCCAGAGACGAGATAGCACCTAAAAATATTAGTTGCTCGCCCATAAAGCCGCCGTCGAGCTTAGCGTCGAGCTCAGAGAAGCCAGTCGCCCAGACTTCGCCGTAGCCTTGTCTTCTGGTCGTTATTTCGGCTTTCAGAGCGTCGAGAGCTGTCTTATTATCGGTAATACCGAGATACCGAGTAATATCATATTGTAGTTGCTCGTCTGGCGTCATATCTTCGTATCTTTTTTCGCTCATGTTTATACCTCTTAAAATCTCGGCTTGCGACGCTTGCCGCTTGCCTTTTCTTCTGCTTCTTTACGCTTAGCGTAAGCTCGCTTCTCTTCGGCTGTAAATTCTATATGTCCGACGAGCTGTATACACTCGGTCGAAGCCTTGTTAAGTGTACGCTCGATATAGTTACGACTCTTACCAGAGCTTCGGTATAAGCTCGAAGTACGAAAGAGTCTTTCGGTTATCTCTCGGTCGTTAGTGAAGCCGTAGAGATACGCACAGAGAGCTAAGTCGGCTCTACTGTGGTCGCCGTCGAGCTTGCTCATATCGCCGTTATAGAGAGCTTGTACGTCTCTACCTGTACTACCACTTAGAAAAATACGCTCGAGTATCTCGGCGTCGCTGAGACGTCTCACTTCTTCGAGCCATCGGTCGTAAGTGTAGCCAGAACTTGAAACCACAGACGAAGCGTAGCTCGGTCTCGTTGTGCTCGGCTTCTGGGTACTCGGCGTAGCTATCGGCTCGACTTCTCGAAAGAAGAGCTCGTAAGCTTCGGCTACTTGCTGAGTACGCTCGGCTATCTCGTAGTCGCCTACGACGTCGCCGCTTACCGTCATATACCCAGAGTCGAAAAGCTGATACTCGGCTTTCTCAGTCTTAAATATATCGGGCTTCGGCTTAGCGATCTTCTTTACGTTCTTCGGTAGCTCGCCCAGAAAGAGTATATGTAAGCCGTTACCGCTCGGCGAGACTTCGGTATATGAGTCGAGAAGCTTCATTATCTCGGCGGCTTCGCTCGTCATTACCCGACGCTCATTATCGACGACGTTATCTAAGTCTATACCGGCGACGCCTGTACCAGAAAAAGCGATACCGACGCCGACTACTTTACACTCGAGAAGACCGTCGTACCCTTTTACTCGTACTCGTGCCGTCTTACCTATCTGAGCTATAGCTTCGTCGTAAGTAGCTAAGCTCTCTGGGCTATCGCTCGAGCCATTGTAGAGCGTGTAAGGGTTTATCGGCGGCTTGTCATATCCACCGACGCCGTTATGCTTCGAGTCATTCCATATCATCGGGTAGCATAGCCATATTTTACGGTCTCTCAGCTTTTCTAATTGTTTTGGTAGTTGCATATATTAACCTCTTTTCGAGCGCCCAGACGCCCATATTCTCGGTATTGATTGAAACCACAGAGAGAAGAGCGTTATCGTCTGGCATATTACCGTATTACCGATAATTACCGACTTACCGAGTAATACCCCTCTATCAAAATTATCTAAGAGCGGTAACGAAAAGTCCACACGCCGGTCTAAGAGAGAGCGCTCTATTTTCGATACCCCTATACCCTTTTCGGGTTGAGATAGCGTAGCGGCTGAGTCTCTCTTCTGTGGTCTCATGTTTGATGATGTGCGATAGACGCCGTATACGGTAAGTATAGGCGGCGTCTGTAGCGCCTATAAATCGTATATTATGTATAATCATAGTATAATCGACACTCTATATTGTGTCTGAGCCCAGTATTTACAAGGGTTAGCGCTATTTTCTCGATACACATAAATCTGGTAGTCAAAATACACATAAATCTGGTAGTAAAATACACAAGTTTCTGGTAGTAAAATACACATAAATCTGGTAGTCCTATTTGAGCTTCTTCGGCTCTGGCTCGAAGTACAATACGATAGCGTAGAAGCTCTTACCGGTCTTCTTATGCTCGTACCTGTCGAAGAGTCCGTTACTCTGGTAGCTCTTCATATACTTATCGAGTCGGCTCTTAAATCTGTTACGCTCGGTCGGGCTCATGCTCGAGAAGTCGAGACCGGCTTTTTCTGCCATAGTCTCGTACTTGATAGTACGTTGATTTTCTGGTATTTCTCTGTGGTATCTTTTCTGGTCGTTGTGGTACTGGATCTCTTTTACTCGTTTATAAGTAGCGTTAGCGAGTATCATATTTTCCCGAGTGTATCTTACGCCAGAGATATATATATTCTCGATACGGTCGGTAATAACCTCGTCTCTATTGCTCTCGGCGTATCTGTAGAGTACCGGTACGTAACCAGTCGGTATAGCGATACCCTCGGTAACTTGTCCATGTACTCGCTCTTCTCGTATCTGGTAGAAGAGAAGCGACTCTCGTATTATCTCTCTCTTAAAGTCTGGGTCTGCTTTACTAAGCTCTTCGGTCGGGTCGTTGTCTATTGTTACTTGACCGATAAACTTCTCGAGACTCTCGATAATATCTTTCTTAATGTCTGCCGTAACCGCTCTATTTTTCTCTTTCGGGCTGAGTCCTAACATACCTCTGTTATACAGGGTCGAAAACGGTATAAAGTTGTTACCGGCGAAAAGACAAGAGCCCACAGCGGCGTATACTCTTTCGTCGTAGTCGTCGAGTACTGGCGCTGAGACGGCGCTACTCGGCATAACGAAGTTAGCGTAAGTTAAGACCGTATTCTTACTATTGAGACCGAGCGGCGTAAAGTAATTACGGTCTTCGGTCGTAAGCTCATTACCGAAGAGACGAGTATTAACTTTAGTATTTGGGTACTTGTATTTCTTCGGTCTGTTTACTGTGAGACCGGTCTCTTTGTCTTTCTCTTCTGTGGTCTCAATTTGTTGTACCAGAGCGCCCAGATTGCCGCTACCGCTTACAAAAGGGTTAGTAGCGAGAGTACGGTCGATATACCTCGTAAGCTCGTCTCTCTTCTCTTCTGGTAGCGCTTCGATATGTCTCTTAAGACCGCCGAGTAAAGTACGTCTCGTCTCTGTGGTATCAAGTCTAAAGTTACCGTCGTCGAGAAGTCTTACGTCTCTGGCTGAGAAGCTACACTCTTTACGCTTACGGTCGTAGTAGTTGTATCTATTGACGATAAGCCGGTCGACTTGGCTATACGAGTCTTCGAGTATCCTCGTCGGATCGTTTCCGAGCTCGTTAAACTGTCTGTCTTCTGCACGTAAGAAAATATCGTTACGAGCTTCTACGAGCTCAAGCTCGAGCTTTTGGTGTTCTCTGAGTGCTTCTTTCCACTCTTGAGAGCCGGCGTTATACCAGTCGTCGTACAGCTTTTCTACAGCTTCGTTAATACGCTTATTCTCAGCGGCGTAAGCTATATACTCTGGGCTTGCCTTGTAAGCGTCCATATCTGCTTTAGAGTAGACCGGCGTACCGTCTCGGTACTCTATCGGTTCTGGCATTGGTGGCGCTTCCGGTCTGCTTTCCTGTAGCCGTAGCTCTTCTTCTTCGTCGGGCTCTGGGTCGTCTGGTCTGAGCCTACATATCTCTTCGTCTAAGTCGTCGAGAAGCTTCTCGTACTTATCCTCGAGAGCGAAAAGCTCTTTACGTTCTTCTTCTGTGAAGTCTATTATCATTCTCTATACCTCTTCGGTCGGCTCGCCGGCGATAAACCGCTCGAGAGCTTTCTCGGTAATGTAGTACGGTCTACCGACTTTCTTAGCCTTGAGCTCGCCGGTAGTTATATAGTGCCGTATCGTCTGCGGCGTCTTGTGTAGCATTTCTGCGACTTCTGCTACTGTGTAAGCCGTAGTATTTTCGAGCTTAATCATAAATTAACCTCTCTTTCTGGTCTTCTTTGGCTTCTCGGGATATTCCATAAGAGTAGAGTCGTCTATCTGGTCGAGAAAGTCGCCGAGTATCTGGTCGAGCGCTTCTTTTTGCTCGAGCCTGTTAGTAAAGGCGTAGTCTCTCAGCTTCTTAAGATACGTCTTTCTGATCTTGAAGCTCGCCGTCGTAAAGTCGTCGGCGTCTGTCTGTGTCTGTCTGATTGTCTGTACGTCTCTCTCAGTAAAGCCGGCTTCGTCTACTTTCGGCTCAGCTTTAAGAAGTGGGTTTTTACCGAGTGCTTTACTCATTTCGTAGTACCTCTCTTTCTAATACTCGTCGCAATACATGAGCGTAGTAATACGCTTTACTATTACGTTACCGTCTGCGTCTACGTCGTACGGCTCGTCGCCGTTGATAATAAATATCGGCTTAGTACAGGTCTCGTACTTAGCTACGATACGGCTCTCGCCGTCTTCGAGTGCTTCGTCGTTAAGCTGAGCGTCTTCTTCGCAAGTATTACCCCAGTCGCCGAGCTTGAAGCGTCGGTAAGCGTCTAATACCTCTTTAGCGAGAGTCTCGTTTTCTGCTATATCGTCGTTGAGTCCTCTCGTTATAACCGCTTGGTCTTCTCTCATAATTAAACCTCTCTCTCTGTGGTATCATGTCCGAGTATCTCTTTTGCGAGTGCTTGGTATTGCTTCGAGCCGTTGCTTCTCGGGCTGTAAGCGATAACGTCTTTACCATGACTCGGCGCTTCTGCGAGCTTGTTATTATTGCTTATCTTGGTCTTGAATACCTTGTGACCGAAAGCTTGCTCGAGCGCTTCGAGTACGTCTTTATCTAAGTTGTAGTTACTGTGGTAGAAAGTAACCAGTACGCCGCCTATCTCGAGCTCTGGGTTAAATCTCTCTCGTACTACGTCTATCGTATCTCTGAGTTGAGCTACGCCCTTGAGCGGCAAATACTGAGCTTGTACCGGTATTATTACTTCGGTCGCCGCTGTGATTGCCATAAGAGTTAATATATTGAGACTTGGCGGCGAGTCTATGATAACGAAGTCGTATTTCTTTCTCAGCTTGCCGAGAGCGTCTTTAAGTAAGTAATTACGCCGGTCGGCGTTGACGAGCTCTATCTCGGCGCTACTGAGCCGTATATCGGTCGGTAATATGTCGTAAGGGTACTCGCCTACTTTCGCCTTAATTGCTTTGTTGATGTCTTCGCCCTGTAAGACTTCGTACGTCGTTAAGTCGCTGTCGTACAGGTCGTCGAAGCCGGCGCTCTGGCTTAAGTTGCCTTGTGGGTCTATGTCTATAAGTAAACACTTGAAACCACAGCGAGAGAGAGCCGCACCGACGTTAATTACGGTAGTCGTCTTACCGACGCCGCCTTTCTGGTTGAGTAATGTAATAACTCTCATTTCGTACCCCCATTACTAAAGAAGTCTTCTTTTACGAAGTCGATACCGTCGTACTCTTCGTATACCTCTTCGTCGGTTACCAGAGTATCGACGTTAGCGAGCTCGCCGTAGCTCGGGCTCTCGCCGTTTTGGTCGAGACGCTCGGTATAATACCGACTCTTGAGCTCGAGAAGCTCGTCTCTCGATAGATCTCTTACGTTCATATTCTTACCTCTCTTTCTGGTATTAGTGGTAATATAAATACCCTCGCTCGATATTATAAACTTCTTTTTGTTGTATGTCAATCTTAACTATACATTACCAGTAATACGAGAAATACGAGTAATAAAAAAGAGCCGCCGTACTGGTAGCCCTCTTCTGTGGTTTCAAGTATTAGTCGTCTGCCGGCTGTATGTCTTTCGGCGTCTCGCCTTTTTTACAGTCTCGCACGTATACGAAAAGCTCGGTATTATAGTCGTCTTTCGTGTCGACTCTGGTAATACTGTAGTACTTGCTCTTGTACTCTACGTAGTCGTAGAGCTTAAGATCTGTACGGTAGTTAAGTACGAAAATACGTATCTCGTCGTTACCATAAGTCGCCGCTTCGAAAGTCTGGCTCTGGCTGAGTTGATTAGTATACGCCCAGACGCTACGGTTAGTAATATACTTGTACGCTTCGATTTCATTACCGTAAGCGTCGTAAGTCGTGCTCTTGGTAATGAGCTTAACCTTTTTGTCTTTCTTGTAGTAAATGTCTGATTTCATATTGATACCTCTCTACAGAGTGTCTAAATACTCTTGGTAATGGTCTACGAGCCCTACGTAAGCGTCGAGAAGACTCGCTAAGCCGTCGATGCGATACTTAGCGCTCTGAGCCTTGACCGGCTGTATATTGCCGTTTACGTCGGTCTTTACGCCGGTATTAGTGATACACCACTTAAGAAGACTCGAGTTATTGTAGTTAATCTTTTTCGCCTGTAGGTCTACGCCGAGCTTTTGCATTGGTAGCGAGAGAGTCTTTACGCCTTGATAACACTTAACCAGATTGAAGCCGTAGCTCTGCATTTCTTGTACCCAGTATGCCGCCGAGTAAGGGTCGTAGTAGATCCACGCCGGCGTAATATCGTACTTCTCTACCATTTCGAGATACCACGCCGTAACGTCTGAGTAGTTTATCTGATTACCCTCGCATAGTCTCAGAAGACCGGCTTCGTACCACTTGTCGTAAGGTAGCTTCTCGTCTTGTACCCTCTTCTCGAAGTGGTCTTTCGGTAGCCAATACATCTGGGTAACGTATCTCTTCTCGGTCTTATCCATGAAGAGAAGCGTAGCGGCGGTAAGGTCGCCGACGTGAGATAAGTCTACGCCGCCGATAGCGTAGTACCCTCGAAAGTCGTCGATATTAAAGGTCTCTTCGTTGTTAATATCGTCGAAAGTGAGCCACGTACTCGCCGTCGTGCTTATTACGTTGAAGTCCTTAACCAGTACGCCGGTAAGGTCTCTCGGGCTCTGCTTCGCTCTCTCGACTTTGCTTATAAGGTCGTCGAGCTTCTTAATATGTCCGAGACTCGGGTTAGCCTTTTCCCACTTCATCGGGTCGAGCCACTCTTCTTTATTGTCGAGCTCGTAGAGCACCGGTAGAAAATGCTCGTCGGTAATAGTACCGTCACAGACGCCGCAAGCGTACTTATACATATCGTCGAAAATACACTCTCGCACCGTACCGGCTGTAGTTATCATCACTAAGAGCGGTTGACGTCTGGCGCTCTGGCTTTGCTTCATTACCTCGTAAGTATTTCGGTCTTTGATACTGTGTAGCTCGTCTATGATTACCAGAGAGCTATTAAGACCGTCGAGAGTATCGCTATTACGCCCGAGCGGTTGCATTTTAGAGAATGTAAGCGGAAAGTATAAGTCGCTCTTTCTCTTCTTCATGATCTCGGCGAGCTCTGAGCTCTGGCGTACCATGTTACATACTTCTTCGTAAATTATCCGAGCTTGGTCTTTCTTACTCGCTACGCTGTATACCTCGGCGCCGGCTTCGTTGTCTGCGATAAGACAATATAGAGCAATACCAGAGAGTAGCGTCGACTTACCATTTTTTCGGGCTACGTAGAAAAGCGTCTCTCGATACTTTCTTTCTCCTGTGGTCTCATCAATGAAACCGAAGAGAGCGCTTATAAAAGCTTTCTGGAAAAGCTCGAGCTTTACAGGCTGAGCCGCCCACTCGCCTTTACTATGTTTACAAAAGCGCTCGATAAATTGTATCGGTCTCTCGGCTCGTCTCTGGTCGAAGACGTAGCCGCCGCTCGGCTCGTGTATGTCTTTACTGAGCTTCTCGTATTGCCGTCTTATACGTTTACCGACGATACACTTACCAGAGCGTATAGCGTCTAAGTACTGGTCGATATAATTAGTCTGCATTTTCTTTTAAGAAGTCGTAGACGGCGTTACTCTTCTCAGCTTCGACGCTCTTACCCATTAAGTCGGTAAGCTGTCGATACATCACGCTATAGCGTTGCACGGTCGTATTGTACGCTTTCAGAGCCGGCGACTCTCTTAAGAAGTCTTGCTTACCTTGCTGAAAGTGCTCGACTTCGCCGGTCTCGGTTATCTGAGCCCGAAGCCGCTCGAGTGTCTTCTCAATAAAAGAGAGCTCGGCTATCAATTTCTCGCCGATATATCGCTTATCCTCTGGTATTTTTCTTAAAATCTCGTCGAAAGACGTCTCTTTTTTCATGTGATACCCCTCTCTCGCTCTGTGAGCCCATATTTCGCCCTCTGAGCGTGTTTTATGGTATGGTCGATAACAATTACCACTTACCCCGAAAAAGTCGCTCTACGGCTCTTCTGTGGCTTCACTATTATTGAGACCACAGAGAAGAGATTTAGCTCGAGCTACTACGTCGTCTATCTGGTCTCTCTGGATCTCGTATTGTGCCGTCGTCGGGTCGTGTACTACCTGTACTACGTTACCGTCGGCGTCGAAGATAGTTATACTGTGCTTTAGACCATGCTCGGCGTTATGACAGTCGATACATAACGCTTCTAAGTTGTCTGGGTTGAGCGCTACCGTCGGGTCGTGTACGTTCTTATCGTCGAGCCACTTCTTATGGTGGCATATCTGAGCCGGCTTACCGCACCGCTCGCAAATATAAAGCTTCGAGCTCATGTACGCCGCCGAGACTCGTCGCCACTCTTTCGAGTTATAGAAAGCGGTATTACCGTACTTACTCGGCATAGCTACGAGCTCTTACGCTTATCGCCTTAAGAAGAGCGTTTATAGTCCTCGTGAGAGCTTGGTCGTCTGCATGGTCGGCGTAGTACCATTGAGTTAAGAGAAGACCGCTTACAGTATCTACGAGCGGCTCGCTTATCTGGTCGGCTTCTTTGAGCCCTGTAGTCGTCTCGATATAAGACGGTAGAGCCATTACCAGAGAGCCGATAAGCTCGTCGTTATTGCCCTCGTCTACGTGTAGTACGTTACAAGCTTCTTGTAGTGTCATATTATTACCTCGCTTAGAAAAGAGCCCGAGAGCCTAAAATATAAGCGTCTCGAGCCCTCTCTTACTTATCTTATTGGTATTACCGTCTTACTGGTCTTACGCTGTAGCCTTGCTCAGCTTAACGAAAGCTTCAGTAACGAGCGGCTTACAATCTGCGATTGCCATAGCTCTATAGTCTACGACGCCTTTCTTAAATGAAGACTCTCTCGAACTCTCGATAGTAATACCCTCTGGCATATTGTAGCCGAGATACTTCGAGAAGTTACCGAAGTAGACCGTATTATCGGCGATATTGTCGTCGATTACTACAGGGAAACCGAGTACTTTACCGATACTCTCGTCTTTCGGATCTGCGATAAAGATAGGTCTCTGAGCGCTGTCGAGCATACCGTAGAAGACGTTATACAGGGTAGCGTTATTCATAGCCATTTTAGCGCCGGCTGTATATCCTCTCTTGAGAAGAGCTACCATAGCGACTACATCGGTATAAGCGATAGTACCGGTCTTAGCTACCTGTACGTGATTTTTATTAGCGCCACTTGTAGACCATGTTACGCCGGTCTCGAGTCCTGTACCCTGTGAAGAGCCAGTACCGTTAATAAGAGCGTCGGCGATAGTCTCGAGTACGCAAGCTCTGAGCTCGTCTACGAGATAGCTCTCGAAAGCGCCGATACTCATTTTACGAGCCTTTTCAGAGATAGAAAATACTTTCATAATCTCGTAACCGTCGAAAGAGACGTTAGCTACTGTTACGCTCTCAGAGTCGACGGCGCTCGCTTCTGTGTGCCATGCGGCTTTAGTGCTTGGTGTGCCGATAGGGATAGAGATTTTAGTAGGCATTGAGAACGCTCTACACTCAGCCAGAAGACCGCCCATAGTACGAGCTTTCTTAATAATCTCGTTCATAGTGTGAGTAGGAAGTACGGCGGCGCTATTGCCAGAAGTGTTATAAGCGTCGTCTCTGGTCTCGGTTGCGAGCTCGAAAGCTCTCTTCTCGGCTTCGTTCAGTCTGTGACCGAGCATAGTCTTAAAGAAAGCGCTACGGTACTCTTCGGTATCGAGTACGGTCTCGGCGTCGAAGCTTCTCTTCTGTGGCTTCATGTCTGAGCCCTCGAAGAAAGAGAGAGTCTTCTTAGCTTCGCTTCTGGTCTCGGCGTTATCTCTGGCTTCTTTGATACCCTTAAGCTCGATATTAAGAGCTTCTACGTCGGCGTCGGCGTTGCTGTCGATTTCCTTACCGATCTCGGCGGCTCTCTTCTGCATATCCTCGACGCTCTGGGTACGGTAGTAATTAAATGCTTCTGCTACTGTATTAAATTTCATGTTTATACCTCGTTATCTTTCTCGAGCTCTTCGTTAAGCTCGTCGGTCGGTACTTCTTCGTCTCTCGGTATTACGAAAGCGAGACTTACGTAAGCGTACCGTCCTCTCTGGTTACGTCTCTCGCCGGCGTTAAGGTTTTTAACCTTGTAGCCGTTTTCGTCGGCGAAAGCGTATATCTTACTTAAATAGTCGTAATTACTCATAAGTTAATACCTCTCGCTCAAAATCTGGTTAATAAGTATCTTGGCTTCGTTCTGCTTCTGCATGAGACCACAGAGAAGAAGCCGAGCGTCTCTACTCTCTGCCGAGACTGTAGTAGACTCATAAGCCGGAAACGCCGTAAGACTACACTCGTATACT
>OCVV011316134.1_pt1 | contig 13723 bp, 7 predicted proteins | sample 1539721 | NCBI WGS metagenome assembly OCVV01 (sample SAMN02144230, study PRJEB22623) | gut metagenome | biome: sheep rumen | host: Ovis aries | place: New Zealand
CCATATGCATTCATAAAGGTCTTCATTTCGTTAATCATTTCACTTCTTTGTGAATCCGTTATGTTTTTATCATAACTTGTGAATAATTTTGTATCATATAATGTTGTTTGCGTTTTTTTGTTTTGGGTTTCGCTAGAATTAATTGGTTTACTACTGTTTACAAATGGCATTTCTTCTTCATTTACTGCACCATTTCCCCAAGATAAATAGTTTACCCAGTTATAATAGTTTCCACCCTTTTCAACTTTCCTATTATTAGCAAATTTATTATGAATAATATCAGAATATGATTCCATTTCTGAATATGCTAAATGTCTTTCAGAAAAATCATATACCTTTTTTTCTGCATTGTTTTTATAATTTCTGTAGGCTAGAGTTCCTTCGACTGTAGCTAGTCCAGCGAAAGCCCAACATGTATTTGTTTGTTTTTGGTTTCTTATTTTTACATTTTCTGGAATTACATCTTTAAGAGAAAACTTTTGTTGAAGTGCTCCAAGTTCTGCAACTCTATAAAATGGGTTTAATGCTTTTTCTTTAGTTGTAGGAGGTATCTTGTTTGGTGATGGCATAAACCCAGATCTTTCTTCTTCTGGTTTTTTCAGATATTCTAAGAACGCATCTGAATATTCCATTTTAAAATTTACATCATTTAGATGTATTACTTTGTCTTTAGTATTCTCAGCATAACTAATATTTGGTATAAAGCTCAAATATGATGCAAGCAAAATGCTTACAATACTTAGACTTATAATTTTCTTTAGACTTTTCATTTTTTCTCCTTTGTTTTATATAAAAATCCATTATTATTTTATTTATAATATGTTCTATTTTCAATTAAAATTTGATTATTTAACAATAATTTTATATACTTTTAATGGAGTAGTAATATGAAGTTAATATTTAATGATTTTGAAATAATTAAAAGAAGTGGAAATATTATTTTATCTAGTCCACATTGCAAGAGACAATTTAGAGAAGGCAAAATAAAAGCTAAAGAAATTAGAACTGGTACTTTAGTAAAAAAAGTATCTTCTAAAACTCGCTCTTCTTGTATTTACAGGTCTAAATATGCCAAAAATGATCCAAATTATGACAAAAAATCCACATATAAGTCAGAACTTGTGGATTTCATTAAGGATAACAATATAAAACTGTTAATTGATGTTCATGGTATGAGGGCATCTCGTGATGTAGATATTTGTATTGGAACAGATTTTGGAAAAAACGTTTTATATAATGAAAATCTAGTTAACTTATTTGAAACTACATTCCTAAAATACGGATATAAAAATGTTACGATAGATGATCCTTTTAGTGCAACATATCCATATACTGTATCTAGCTATGTATCTAGAACTGCTCATATTCCTTGTATTCAAGTAGAAATAAATAATAAATTTACTCATTCAAGATTCGACTCTTTCGATTTTGAAAACTTGGTAAAGTGCTTTACCGAAGTTGTAGATAAAGCATCTTGCTTTTTAACCGAAAATGCTTTATAATTAAATATGCTGACATGCGTCTGTAGCTTAGCTGGATAGAGCACACGGCTACGAACCGTGAGGTCGGGGATTCGAATTCCTCCAGACGCACCAAGACCTGAAATAAAATCTTTCAGGTCTTTTATTTTTTAAAATTAACAGGAGACCATCTAAAAGATGGCCTCCTGCGGCTATTAAGGAACATTTTCCCTCCAAGCCTTGAGTGATATTATTTAAAAAATTCTTCTAAATGTGCATCTTCCAATTCATCAAGAGTAAGAGTTCCTTTGAACAACCCTTCTACCTCTTCTGAAGAAAGTATTACGCACTTGCAGAGGGCATCGGCAATTCTTATTTGAGCTTCTTTCATATCTTCTCTGCCCAAAATTTCTTTTGCTTTTGCCACAGCTTCTCCTAAAAGTTTGTTTACCCTTATATGGAGATCCATTTCCTGACTATTACTTAAATCTGTGAGAGTATCAGGATCAAAGGCTTCATATTTTCCGAGTGCTGTGTTCTCTCTCGAAATAGCATACGCAAGGATCATTTCTCTAGCTCTTGTCGTAGCTGTTTTCAAATCGCCTCCGTACTCATTGTTTTCCTCTCCAGTAGTCATTTCATAATATGCAACAGGAGCCATGAAGACTGCAAGATTTTCAATCAGCTCTTCTCTTGTCATAGTTATCATTCTTTCTCGGAATAAGTTTGCACCGAGGCAACCATTTCCCGGAATGACTGCTACCGCTTTAGGTACTAAACCTATTGAGCAACCGACAACAGCGTGTGAACCTTCATGCATTGAAATTTTTCTTCGCTCTTCTGGTGTCAGATTACCGAGTAACTTCACTTGGCACTTTTGAACAGTTAAAATAGAATGTAAATCGAGTTCTTTTTTGCCTGCATTTTTCGCAAACGTTAAAGCTGTATCGATATAATCTAAAACTGCATCCAAGTCAATATGCCCGACACTTATGCGATAGACTTCCAAAGCACATTTTTGGCATGCTTTCTTGGAAGCTTTAACGCCATGAAACTCAGTATATTCCTTTATCTTGAATTTAATTTGGTCATAGACCTCTTCAATTAAAGGTTCTGCCATTTCAAGAATGTCAATAGATTCTGTGGCTTCGTTTGCCTCTAACATATCGCGGTTTGCTTCATAGTCTTCTGTTGAAAGTGTACCAATAACCCTAGTATTTGTTCCTTTGATGGCTTCAGCTAAGTCTCCAGCAATTTTGTACGTAGGAATTACATACATAGGATAAAGGTATAAAATGACTTTGCCTGATTTTGCAAGTATCTGGTGCAAGAAGTCCATTCTAACAGGAATATCTCCCTGGGTATAGTCACCGGTTATAAAAATATCTAAGTCCAGTTTCCATACTTTCCAGTCTTCATAACCACTAGGTGCTTTTCCTTTTGCAATTCTCTCTGCTACTCCTTCTATAATGGCTTCTTTACCAACTCCTGGGTTCCCTACAATTATTAAATTGTGTTTCTTCTTCTTAGCAAAGTTGTTGAAAACAAATTGATAGTAGTCTTCTCTTCCTCTGTTAATAAGAACACGTCTTTTACGATTGACCTGGGCTGTAAGGTCAGTAAGACCCATTAGTCTTGAGTCAAAAGCAACTAATTGTTCTTTGGATTCATGCTGCTTTCCTTCTGCTTGCTCACCTCCTTCAAAATTGAATCTTGACTTAATTGCAACAGCTATGCCGGATGATAATTCTTTTAGCTTCCGGCTGGCAACTTTTAACGAGTTTGATGTCACAATCATAATACCTCTCCTTTCCATTAAGTCTCTACGAGTTGCTCTATTAATTATATTTTGGTTACCTTTTTATGTCAAGTTGTTTGCATAAAAAAAGAACCACCGTGAAGACACGGTGGCCGCCTTGGAGAGAGGCTTGTAACTATTTAGCGTCCTTTTTTACCAAGCGTCGAATCAGCGATTGCGCCTCTTGCGCCTGATGCGGACGAGTCTGGGAACGACCTTCAGGCCAACCCTTTCACAGGCAGCGACCTGCTCGTCGTTCAGTCCCGTGCGGAACACGGTATGGCCATGTGCATAGTAGATATCGCGAACGGTCTTGCTCTTGCAGTACCTGACATTGAAGCCAGGGTGGAACGTCCGGGTAATCATATGGCCGATAACTTCTACGTCGTAGTTCTTCATCAGATAGTCCAGGTCTGCCTCAGCTTTGATGTTCCAGTCGAAGTGGTCCTTGCCCAACCTCTCTACCTTACTCATCTGCCGAGCAGCCTTGTGTTTGATGTCGTTGAAACTCTTATTACGCATAAGCGAACCTCCTATATGTTATGTAAAAAGCCTCTCTCCTTAGCTAACTACATAACTACACACGTAGCTAATATTTATTATACCACGTTTTAAGATTTTTGCAAAGTTATTTTAATGTTTTATGTAAATCTTTTTTCTTTTTTTCTGTTATTTGTTGACAAAGAATCCAAAAAGTGTTATTCTATATAAGCGTTCTGGTTCAGTAGCTCAGTTGGATAGAGCATGCGCCTTCTAAGCGCAGGGTCGGGGGTTCGAATCCCTCCTGGATCACCAAAAAAGCACTCTTTTTAAGAGTGCTTTTCTTTTTTTATTCTTACATTGTTTCAAATTTAGTAAGAGTCCAGTTGTATCTTATTGGAAGTATTATTGTTCCACAATATCTGCATTTTCCAAGTTCTGTTTGATTAACAGCTGTTCCACAATTTGGACAATTAGTTTCTAATCCTTCAGGTTCTTCTGATTCCCTCTTTAAAAATGTCATAAGAACTTTTTTATTGTTATATTTTTTATTATTTCCCCTTATTATTTTATATTTTTAATAATTATATAAATGTTTTTGTTAATTATCAAGCATAAAAAAGCACCCCCCAAGCACGACAACACATGTGCTCGGGAGGCTTTTGACCACGACTAAAGGCTAGCTTTTGGCCTTAGGGTTGAATGCGACAAAGACAACACCGGTCTTCCTTACTCGATAGATCTTGACGAACATGCCGTCAAACATTTTCTCGAGCTCGGATGGATTCGCCTTGTTGATGTGCTCAATTAGCCTTAGGCTAACTTCGCGAGTCTCATAGGCGCTTTCCAGAATCGTGGCAGCTATCTCGAGTTCATCGAGATAATACCTACACTTGATTACCTCCTTGGTGTACTTATCACTTCCCCGACTGGCCATGAGCTTGTACTCTGCTGAAATACGGAGTTCCGTCACGGTTCTCTGCACTTCCAGCGTTGTACGTACATCATTTGTCATTCGACTCTCCTCTCTCGTGGTCTTTTGCGATGTACTTTTGTACATCACTTATTATTATACCATATTTTTGGTGTTTTGTGAATAACGCATTCCTTTAAACGCAAACGACAGAGGCACTTTAGTGACTTACTTCTTTCGAAGTTTGCCAAAAAAGTGCCTCTGCCAGACATTGAGTGTATTCATTTGAGTGCATAGTAGGTAACCACGAGCAAAGCCATGCTCAGCAGATAGCAGACCAGTAATACAAAGCTGAAGCTGAAAATGAGCACCATTGAGAAGATGATTACGCCAATATACATAAAAAGTCTATAGCGTACAAAAAACACTGCTGCAATGATGTCAAAAACAGCTCCGATTATGATTCCACCAAGCGGCTGATATGGCGTCAGGTTAAAGCCTATCATAAGCTCAATAATTAGTACCCAACACGCAGCCCACAACACCCAAAACAGGAAAAGTTTCCGCATTTTGCTACCTCCTCCATTATACGACACACCTATTTTAGGAACTTTATGTATTATATCATGAAAACCCATGTTTTTCAATATTACGTAAACCCGAAATGTTTTTCTTATTTATAATGTAGGTTTTCATTACACAAAATCCACAAAAGTGGCATTATTATTACAGATATATTAATTTTTTATGCCAATTCATTTACTTTTGTCTTTTTTAGTTTAAAAAAAGTTCTGTATTGATTATAATTTAGCCATATAGATTATGTAAGGCGGGTTATTAATGGAAAAGGATTTTTATGAGTTAACCTCTTCTCAAAAAGCGCTATGGGAAGAAGAACTTGTTTTTAAGAAAAGTCCTCTTAACAATATTGCTGCATATTTAGTAATAAACGAGGATGTTGATTTTAAAAAATTAAGAAAGGCTATCAAGACTTTTATTTCTAGTAATGACAACTTTAGTATTCGCATTGAAAAGCAGTCTAATCAGGCTCCTATTCAAAAGTTTGTTAATACTTCATTACCTGAAATCCCAGTTGTTAAACTTGATAATGTTGAAAAGGTCGAAGAATTAGTAACTAAAATGGTAAATACTCCATTTTCTTTACTTGGCTCTCCCCTTTATGATTTTAGAATGTTTAAATTTCCGGATGGTACTGGTGGCTTTTTAATGAATTCTCATCATTTGATTATGGATGCTTGGTCTGCAGGTATAATTATTAAGCAAGTTATGAGCATATACCAAAATCCTAAAGAGGTTTTACCAGGTTACTCATATATTGACCACATAAATGATGAAAAAGCTTATCTTAAAAGTGATAAATTCGTAAAAGACAGGGAATATTGGGAAGAAAAAATAAAGACTTTACCTTCAATTGTATTTTTACCTAGATCTGTAAAGCAATCAACTGAAGAACCGACTTCTAATTCTAAGAGAAAAGATTGCAAATTGACTGTAAATCTAAGCCAAAAAATATGGCGTTTCTGCAAAGAAAATAAGATTTCGCCATATGTATTTTTTATGTCTGTTTATTCTCTTTATTTTGCAAAAATTTGTAGTACTAATAACCTATCAATCGGAACACCTGTCCTTGGAAGATCAAATTTTAAAGACAAAAATACTAGTGGAGTTTTTATCTCTACTATTCCTTTTATTGTAAATATAGATTGGGATTTATCATTTATTGAATTCTTAAGAAATATATCTACAGATACTATTTCTAATTTTAGACATGATAGATATCCTCAAGAAAATATAATAAAAAAAGCTAAAGAATCAGACCCAGAATTATCTAGTTTATTTAGTGTATTTCTTTCATATCAAAATGTTAGAACTACCAAGTCTGATACATTAGATTTTTATTCAAAATGGATGGCTCCAAACGCTATCTTCAATGATTTACAAATACATATTCATGACATTAATGATACAGATTCTTTAAGTATTTCTTATGATTACAAGACATCTAAATATACTGAAAATTCAGTTGTTGAATTTCATAAGAGAATCCTTGAAATGTGTAATAACTTAATTACCAAACCTCATACAGATTTACGTGATGTAGATGTTGTTACACTTAAAGAGAAAAAAGAACTTCTTAATATGTTTGATACTAAGAAATACTACAGGAAGAATCTAACTATTCAAGACTTAGTTGAAGACCAAGCTAAGAAACATCCAAAAAAGATTGCTGTTATAGCAAACGAGAAAGCTATAACATATGGCGAATTAAATGAAAAAGCTAATTCTCTTGCATATTATCTAAGAAAGCAAGGTGTTAAGAGAAACACTTTTGTTGGTATTATGCAAAAGCGTTCAATTGAAATGATGGTAAGCCTTCTTGCTGTTTTGAAAGCAGGTGGTGCTTATTTACCACTTGATTACAACTATCCAAAAGATAGAATTACATACATGCTTGAAAATAGCGAAGCAAAAATAGTTCTAACAGATAAAGAAATATGTAGTGAAGTACCAGTAATGAATGACGTTCAAGTTTTAACTGTTAGTTTAGATGATGAACTATTTAAAACTCATAAAAAGAATTTAAGAAATATTAATAAAAGTGATGATGCATGTTATATCATATATACTTCAGGCTCAACAGGAAAACCAAAAGGAGTTAAACTTGCGCACAAAAATATTCACAATTTTATACTTGGTATGTGCAATAAGATAAACTTCTCAAAGGAAAAAACCATTGTGTCTGTTACAACTATATGTTTTGACATCTTTGTTCTAGAAAGTTGGCTTCCTTTATCTAAAGGACTTACTATTGTTCTTGCAAATGAAGAAGAGCAAAACGATCAAAGACTATTAAATGCTCTTTGCAGAGAACATACAGTAAATATTATTCAAACAACACCATCTAGAATGAAAAAGTTAATACAAGACCCTGCTTATTGTGAGTACTTCAAATCAATTACTGACATTTTAGTTGGTGGTGAAGGATTTCCTCAAGCACTTCTTACATCACTTAAGAGACTATCTAGAATTAATAATGCAAAGATTTATAATGTTTATGGTCCAACAGAAACGGCTGTATGGTCAACTGTTAAAGATTTGACTAATACCACTGTTATTAATATTGGTGAACCTATTTCTAATACCTCTTGCTACATTCTAGATAATATGACAAATACTCTTTTACCAAAAGGATCGGAAGGAACATTATTTATCGGTGGAGATGGTGTTTGTCTTGGATATCATAAAAGAGATGATTTGAATGAAAAACTATTTATTAAGAACAAATATAAAACAAAAGAAATAATTTATAACACAAACGATTTAGCAAAGATTTCTTCTACTAATGAAATTGTTCATTTAGGTAGAGCTGATTTCCAAGTAAAAATTAGAGGTTATAGAATAGAAATCGGAGAAATAGAAAACAAAATATTAGAATATCCTAACATCTCAGATGTAACAATAATAAGCCAAGATTCTAACTTCCTTATTTGTTACTATGTTTCTAATAAAGATATTATTATTTCTAATTTAATATCTTATCTTTTAGAAACTCTTCCAAACTATATGATTCCGGGATATTTCGTAAAACTTGATAAGATGCCTCTTACTCCAAACGGAAAAGTTGATAGAAAATCTCTTCCTAAAGTTCGTCTAAATGAAGAAAACATTGTTAAGGCATCTACAAAGACTGAGAAATTGCTTGAAAAATCAATCCTAAAGGTATTAAATAACACACTTAAAACCGTTGATATTAATACTCCATTTATTAGTTTGGGGCTTGATTCATTAAGTATAGTTCAACTTCAGTCTATGCTTCTTGAAAATAAATTAAACTTAACAACACAAACTTTTTATAAGTTTCCAACTGTAAAGAGTTTAGCAAATTATATAGATAAACATGATTCTTTAAACACAGAAATTGCGTTTACCTTGCCACCTGCACTACTTCATAACAGTGATGAGGTAATACAAGATCCTAAAGCCAATGATTTAGGAAATGTATTCTTAACAGGTGCTACTGGATTTATAGGGTCACATATCTTAAATGAAATATTAGAAACGACATCATCTAAAGTATATTGCTTAGTAAGAGGAACTTCAAAACAATATGCAAAAGACAGATTAGTTTCAACATATAAATTCTACTTTAATAAAGATTTATGCAAATCTTACAAAGGAAGAGTAATAATTGTAAATGGTGATATTACTTTACCAAAACTTGGCTTATCAGAAGAAGAATCTAATTTAGTTAAGACTTCTGCTAATACTGTAATTCACTCTGCTGCAATTGTTAAGCACTATGGAAATTACAATGAGTTTAAGAAGATAAATATTTTTGGTACAAAAGAAATTGCTGATTTTGCATACAAAAATAAACTTAGATTTATTCATATTTCATCAATTAGTGTTTCTGGAAATTATCTTCTAAAAGATCTAAAAAAGGATACTGATTTTTCAGAAAACAACCTATATATCGGTCAGCATTACACTGAAAATGTATATGTTAATAGTAAACTTGAATCTGAAAATGTTGTTTATAAATTCATGAAGAAAGGTCTTCGTGGAAAAGTATTAAGAATTGGTATTTTATCTGGTAGAGAAAAAGATGGTCTATTCCAGAAAAACATTTATGCAAATGCCTTTTATGGAAGAATTAAATCATTTATTAGTATTGGAGCAATACCAAAAGAATTATTACCTCAAAAGATAGAGTTTACTCCTATTGATGAGTGTACAAGAGCAATTTTAATTTTAGCTAAGACTAAAGAATATGATAATAAAATTTTCCATCTATACAATCATAACTTAGTGACTCTAAAATATGTTGTAGATGTTATTAAAAAGGCTGGCTATGATATTAAAGTTTTGAGCGAAGAAAACTTTAAAGATACAATAATAAAATATTCTAAAGAGAAAAATGAAAATGTATCAGCACTAGTAAATGATTTTGACACATCAAACCTTTCTTTAGATTACAATTATACAGTAAATATTAAATCTGATTTTACTCAAAAAATCCTAAAACAACTTGGTTTTACATGGGCAAAAATAGATGATAAATACATAACAAAAATTATTAATTATATGAAGGATGTCGATTTTATATAGATTTTAGCTTTATAAAGGAGCAATTATGAAAAAAAACAATAATAAAGTCTTGCCAAGCACAAGAATATTAAGTAGATATATTTTTGTTGCTGCAATAACAGTAATTTTTATAGTAACTGTTATACCAATAGTACTAAACTATCCTCCAGATTCTTTGAATAATGCTTTTGATATTCAAATGTCTGGAATACCATTTTTAGCACAAGTAGCTGCAATATTTGTTGGTGTAGCTTTTTTTCTAATAGCCGCTATCAAAATATTATTTAGGCAAATTGATGACTGGTATAAAAAACCTGATAGTCAAAAGAACAAGAGCTTGAAGACAGTACAAAAAATTAGAGAAAAGTGTTTTAAGCTTCCATTTGTAATTTTTGGAGCTGAGGTACTTTTCCCTGTTATAGGTGTTGTAACTGTACTTGCTGTTACTGGAAGCCATGACCCTATAATGATTTTTAAGATATTGTTACTATTTATATCATTGTTTTTACTATATGCAGTTTTTTCTTATATCTTTTCGAAAAGTATCTATACGGAGATATTGCGAGATACTTATAGTGAAAAAATTGTAAGTTTTAAGAAAAAAGTTCCTTTAAGTACTAAAATTTTATTACAAGTATTACCTATTTCTATTATGGGAATTTTATTTACTTCCCTATTAGCATATTGTCAAGTAGTAAAAGCATCTGAAGATAATTTATATTCTTTATACTATACAGATTTACATTTGGAATTTGATACAACAAGAGAATATGATTATGGTGAAGTAATAAATAAATTTGCAGAATATAGTTTATTTAATGTAGCACATGATAAATACATAATAAAGTCAGATGGTTCTGTTTTAACTCTTCATGGATATGAACCAAGTTACTTTATGGTTGAATATACAAAACAAAAGGCAGATCAAAACAGAGGAAGAACATATGATGGATATGGTGTCGATAGACAAGGTACTTCTATAAAAGTAAAGACAAATGATGGTATATACACTTTAGTTGTAAGTTATCCTGTTTATTCATCAGAAGCACTTGTTTATTTACTTGTTGACTTTACTTTAGTTATTATTCTAACTGTAATTACTCTTTCTGCTTTTGCTAATTCAATTGAAATGGATGTTAGGGCCGTTTCTAGACAGCTTTCTAACATGGCAAACTTGAAGAAAAACACAAAACTTCCTATAACTTCAAATGATGAATTAGGTGAGCTATGTGAAGCATATAATAAAGTACAAGAATTAAATGTTAATAATATACAGCAAATTAAAAATAGCCAAGACTTACTTATTGAACGTGAGCGTTTAGCATCTCTTGGTCAAATGATTGGTGGTGTTGCACATAACTTAAAAACACCTATCATGTCTATAGCAGGTGCTGATGAAGGATTATCGCAATTGGTAGATGAACTTGATCGTTCTATTGGAAATTCTGTTGTAACTGATGATGATTATCATGCTATTGCAAATGATATGAGAGAATGGATTGATAAAATCAAAACACATACTTCTTATATGTCAGATGTAATAACTGCTGTTAAAGGACAAGCAGTTACACTTTCTGATGATCAAGTATTCTTATTTAGTACTGAAGATTTATTTAAACAAGTAGATATTTTAATGAAACATGAATTAAAATCTAACGTTGCAACATTAAATATCAAAAACAATGTTTCACCTGATGTTAAAATTCAAGGAAACATTAATAGTTTAGTACAAGTATTAAATAATATGATTTCAAACTCTATACAAGCATATGGATTAAGACAAGATAAGAATATTGACTTAATTGCTAATTTAAAGGATAATACAATTGAGTTGCTTGTAAGAGATTATGGTTCAGGATTATCGAAAGAAGTTAAAGAAAAATTATTCAAGCAAATGATTACAACCAAAGGAAAAGATGGTACTGGACTTGGATTATTTATGAGTTATTCAAATATTAAAGCTCACTTCCATGGTAATATCGAATTTGAATCAGAAGAAGGAAAAGGAACTACATTTATAATCACAATTCCAACTTATGATCCAGATAGTCTTTAATATATACAAAAGATAGAAACATTAATTATTTTTGGAGGTATAGATGAGATTAAATAATGTAGAAAATGCAGAGACATCAAAGTATAAGATAATTGCTGTTGATGATGAAATAGGTATTATTGATTCACTTAAAGTATATCTTCACAATTATCAAATTGTTGGTGTTACAGACCCATTAGAAGCCATAGAAAGAGTTAAGAACGAACATTTCGATTTAATGCTTCTTGACTTTATTATGACTCCTATTCATGGTGACCAAGTAGTTGAAGAAATAAGGAAATTCAATAAAGATTTATATATCTTACTACTTACTGGTCACAAAGATTTAGCCCCTCCACTTGAAACAATTAAGAGATTAGATATTCAAGGTTATTGTGAAAAATCTGATAAATTTGATCAATTATTACTTCTAATAGAATCTGGATTAAAATCAGTTGATCAAATGAATGTTATAAAAGATATAAATTCAAAACTTTCAGAATCAAATGAACTTCTTGAAAAATCATACTTAGAAAGTATTGAAGTATTAAGAAGAACTGTTGAAGCAAAAGATGTATATACAAGAGGTCACTCTGATAGAGTTTCTAAATATGCTCTATTAATTGGTGAGAAATTGAATCTTAGTGAAGAAGAAATGAAGACACTTAGAATTGGTTCTCTTTTCCATGATATTGGAAAAATCGGAATTCCTGATTCAATATTATTAAAAGAATCAAAGTTGTCTGATGATGAGTATTCTGAGATAAAGAATCACCCTACTATTGGTGTTCATATTCTATCAAATGCAACTATTTTTAAGGATATTATTCCAATAGTAAAACATCATCATGAAAGATATGATGGCAAAGGATATCCTTCACAACTTAAAGGTGAAGATATTCCATTCTTAGCAAGAATCGTTGCTGTTGCAGATACTTTTGATGCTATGACATCAAGAAGATCTTACAGAAATGCTCTTGATCTAGATTATACAAAAGAAGAAATTGCAAGATGCAGTGGAACACAATTTGATCCTGTAATCGCAAAAATTTTCTTAGAAATTCTAGAAAACGAACCAGAAAAAATAAAAGAGATTCAAGAAAGCTTTCAAGGAATAGATGAAGAATAATTTTATATATTAGAAGCCCTTATTTTTAAGGGTTTCTTTTTTTGTCTATAAATCATTTTATCTCTTGTATTATAAGGGTTTATGCGATATAATGTGTCTAGATTTAAAGTACTTCAGAAAGGAATGATTTGATTATGGATAAGGTTGCATTAATAGCAGATATACATGGTAATTTAACAGCTTTAGAAGCAGTTCTTAAAGATATTAAGGCCCGCAACATAACCCACATCTATTGTCTTGGGGATGTTGCCATAAAAGGTGTCAGTCCCGATGAAGTTACTGACCTTGTAAGGGAAAATTGTGAAGTAGTTGTAAGAGGAAATTGTGACCATCTTTTATACCATAATTGTGTGGTTCCTATTCAAGAATGGACTGTTTCTCATATGAAACCAGAAAATGTTGAATATCTTGGTAATCTTCCTTTTTATCATGAGTTTTATATGAGTGGTCACCTAGTTAGAATTTTTCATGCTTCACCTTATAATACTAAAAGTATTTTCAATCCATTGCACTCAAATGCAGAAAACGAATATGCAAATTTTGAAATAAAATCGCCGATGCAAATGTTTGAAAACACTAAATTTCTCGGAAAAACTGAGGATGATCCTATTCCAGATATAGTTGGATATGCTCATATTCATTCACCAAATATCTACCGTTTTAAAAATAAAACATTGTTTAATACAGGTAGTGTTGGTCTTCCTATAGAAATTGATAATGATGATGAAGATTTAGTAGACTCTAAATTTTCTACTATGGCTTCTTATATGATTATGGAAGGTGAACTTGGTTCTAAAAA
>OCVV010975287.1_pt1 | contig 13722 bp, 13 predicted proteins | sample 1539721 | NCBI WGS metagenome assembly OCVV01 (sample SAMN02144230, study PRJEB22623) | gut metagenome | biome: sheep rumen | host: Ovis aries | place: New Zealand
TGCCTACCGACAGCGGCAGGCAGTCCGTCATTCGCGGCTCCATCAAGCGCGGCGCGGCCATCGGTTTTGCGCTGGGTATCCTGCTGGTCGTGCTGAATGTGGTCAGTTTCCGCACCATCCGCAGCGAGTCCGAGCTCCGCTCCCTGCTCAACATTCCCTGCCTGGGTACGCTGCCGTTTTATCAGAAGAAGCAGCGCCGCAACTCCGCCCGCACGGAGATCAACATCCTCAATGATGGGGAAAACTCCGATTACGTGGAGGCAATACGTCTGATCCGCACTCGTCTGGAACGTCAGATGGAAGGCAAGCAGGTCCTCATGGTGACAAGTTCCATCTCCGGCGAGGGCAAATCCACTGTCGCGGCGAACCTGGCCATTGCCATGGCCCGCAAGGGAAAACGCGTGGTCTTGGTGGACTGCGACCTGCGTAATCCCACTGTCAGCCAGATCTTCGAGCTGAAAGACAAGTATCCCGGCCTGGTTTCTATCCTTCGCGGCAAGAGCAAACTGGAGGAGTCTCTTGTGCAGGTTTCCGATCATGGCAATCCCATCGGACTTACTCTGCTTCCCGGCGGTGAACGGGAGCCCAGGCTGGTAGAGATCCTCAGCAGCGAGAATATGAAGAACGTCATTGATACGCTGCGCTCCATGGCGGATGTAGTGATCCTGGATACGCCTCCTTCCGCTATGCTGGTGGACGCGATGATGCTGGTGCGGCATGTGGATGCTGTGGCTTATGTCATCATGAGCGATTTTGCCCGCCGGCGCTATATATTCGAAGGTGTTGAGGAACTCACCACTGCCGGCGCCCCGATCGTTGGCTGCATCCTGAACGGCGGCCGGACCCGCGGAGGACGCTACGGCTATTACGGCTATGGCAGGTATGGCTATGGCAAGTACGGCTATGGCAGCTACGGCTACAGCTCCAAGTCCTATACAACGGAGAAGAAAGGAACTTCTGCAAAAAAGGCTGCAAAGGCCCGGAAGGAAGCGGATCAGTCCGACAATCCTGAACAGGCGGAAGGCGGCGAATGATCCGCGGGATCGATTCGGTAAGACGATAGCTGCAGGGAAGCTGCGGCTCTCGCACGCTTTATAGTTCTTTCAAAGATGATTCTTTATTACGAATCTGCCCTGCATAAAAGGTACCATATCGCAGGACGGATGAAGGAATACAGGAGAATTGCAGTTCATGAGAATTCTGGCCATTGGCGCACATTTGGATGATATTGAGATCGCATGTGGAGGAACACTTGCAAAAGCGATAGAAGCAGGACACGAAGTCAAGGTGCTCATCATGAGCAAATCCGGCTATACCAACAAAGAGGGAGCGGTTCAGCGTTCGGATGAAATCGCTGTGAAGGAAGGCTTGAATGCGCTCCACACGCTGGGGATCCAGGATATTGAGATCCTGGATTTCCCTACAAAGGATATTCCGTTCCAGTCCGACGTGGTCACTGCGATCGACCTGCGTATGGCAGACTATGATCCGGATGTGGTCTTTACCCACCATCCTTTTGATACGCACCAGGCCCATGAAGGTGTTTCGAAGGCCAGTATTGCTGCTGCCAGAAGAAAGAATACCGTATTCTTCTATGAGCCTATTACGCCTTCCGGCCGCTCCTACGTCTCGTTTAAACCGACATTGTATGTGGATATCAGCAAGACTTTGGATAAGAAAATCGCGTCCTTGAAGTGCCACACCAGCGAATACAACAAGTTCGGTGCGGAGGATTGGATCGAAGGCGTCCGCTGCCGCTGCGGTTTTCGGGGATATGAGATCGGGAAAAAGTATGCGGAGGCCTTTGAGATCCTCCGTCTTGAAATGAACTTTGATGAGGGGACCGGCCTGTGACGCAGTTGACAAAGGAAAATCTTGATACCTTGACCGGTCGATTCGGATGTCCGTTCTATCTGTTCGAGGAAGCGGACTTTCTGGACAATGCCCGCAGCCTGAAAAAAGCGATGCAGGCCCATTACGGGAAGTACCGGATCGCGTATTCCTTTAAAACCAATTACACGCCCTATATCTGCAAGACAGTCAGAAAGATCGGGGCATACGCCGAGGTCGTCTCCGGCATGGAATACGAACTTGCGAAGAAAATCGGATTCTCGGACGAAGAGATCATCTTCAACGGTCCCTGCAAGGGAGCTGCGGGGGACCGGGCTTTCCTCAACGGGGCCATGGTCCACGCAGACAGTCTGGATGAGCTGGCGCGGCTCTGCATGATAGCAAAAATGCATGAGGAGCGGCAATTCCGAATCGGGCTCCGAGTGAACATTGACGTGGGTCAGGGCTTTGTCTCTCGCTTCGGTATGGACGAGGAAGAGCTGTCGCTGGCTTTTCAGATGGTTTCTTCCGTCCCGAATCTTTCTGTTTCCGGGCTCCACTGTCACATCAGCCGCTGTCGAAGCAAGGCAGCCTGGCAGCGCAGGATGGAAACCATGCTTGCACTGGCAGACCGCTTTTTTGAGAAAGCGCCTGCTTACATTGACCTGGGGAGCGGAATGTTTGGAAGCATGGAACCTGCGTTTGCGGCGCAATTTGATCAGGCTCCGAGCTATGAGGACTACGCCGGTGTTACCGCAGCGCTTATGGCGGAACACTATCCTGGGAAAGACGGTCCCTGGCTGATCACTGAGCCCGGGACGACCTTGGTAAGCCGCTTTGTGGAGTGTATCTCCAGCGTGCAGGCCATCAAGACAACCCGCGGCCATCATTTCGCGATCCTGGATACCGGCGTCCATATGCTTGGAGAGACCTGCACCCTGAAGCAGCTTCCCGTTCGGGTCGTGCCCTGCGGCAATCCGCAGCGTCAGTTCGATGCCGTTGATCTGACTGGGTATACCTGTCTCGAGCAGGATGTTATGTATAAGGACTATTCCGGAATGCTTGCAGTAGGGGATTATGTGGTCTTCGGCAATGTGGGAGGATATTCCAATGTGCTGAAGCCGCCGTTTATTCAGCCAAACTGTGCGATGATCGCTCACACGGAGAGCGATGAGTATGTGTTGGTCAAGAGAGCGGAGACCGGAGAGGATCTGCTCCAAACCTATATTGTTTGAATGTGTCGATGAAGCTGAAATCATGTAATGTTTTGATCACTGCCGCTGGAAATGTGTTTATGCCAGGCACAATGGCCTGCATCAAGCAGAACGGCGAACGTGAGATCCGTCTGGTCGGAGCGGACATGAGTGATGATCCTACGATCCTGCAGATGTGTGATAAGGCGTACCCGGTTCCCAGGGGAGATGATCCTGGCTATGTGGATGCGCTGCTTGAGATCTGCAAAAAAGAGAAGATCGACATTCTCCTTCCCATCATGTCGGTGGAGTTGAATGCTCTGGCAGAGAACCGTGAGCGCTTTGCGGCAATTGGGACGATCGTTTCTGTTTCTGACTCCGCTGCGCTGTCCATTGCGAATGATAAACGAAAGCTCATGGACTATCTGAAGGAGCAAGGCCTGCCATGTGCGGACTATTATTCTGTCCGCAGCGTGGATGAGCTTTGCGAAAAGGCAGCACAGCTTGGATACCCGGAAAAGCGTGTGTGCATTAAGGCGACCAACAGCAGCGGAAGCAGAGGCTTCCGTGTTTTGGATTCCCATCTATCCCGCTTTGAAATGTTCCTGCACGAGAAGCCCAGCGCCGGTATCATCCGCCTGGAAGAGCTTGTTCAGATCCTTGAGGAAGGAGAGCGCTTTCCGGAGCTTCTGGTTATGGAGTATCTCCCCGGTGCGGAATACTCGGTAGATCTTCTTGCTGACCATGGAAAAATCCTGGTCGGCTGCTGCAGGAGGAGCCTTCGGATGGAAAACAGCATCATGCTGGACGCGCAGATCGTGGATGCTCCTGCGGTGATGGAACTTTGTGCTGCTGTTACAGAGAAACTGGGGCTGGATGGCAATATCGGCTTTGATCTTCGGGAGAGAGCGGACGGAACTCCTTTGATCATGGAATGTAATCCCAGGATCACGGCGGGAATCCCGTATTTTGCTTTGGCCGGCGTCAATTTGCCATATTTATGCATCAAGCATCTGCTCGGCGAAGAGTTCTCTTCTTGTCGTCTGAAGCAGGGGACTATTGTAAAAAGACGCTGGATGGAGATGTATTATTTACAAGGTTAATCAGTACGCGCCGCGTATTCTCTTTTTTGCAGGAACTCCTGTTGTTCCGCTGCGGAACTGTTCATGGTGGAACTTTTTGAGAAATACTCTTGTGGAATGATCTGCGCTATCGACGCAGTACGGAGAAAGAATGGAACTGAGAAACTATTGGTGGCTGCTGATCTGGATGTTCCTTTTCGGCGCGATTAGTTTGGGCTTCATTCCCAGACGCGAGGAAATCGTCCTGGGAAAGCCTGAAATGCGTTGGGGAAAGCTTCCCGCGGCAGTACTTGCTCTGCCTTATGTTATTTGGGCGGGATGGAGGCCGAACAACTTTGGCGATACAGGTATGTACAAGCAGAGCTTTAATCGCATGCCTACTGGCTTAGCTAACTTTAGCAGCTATCTATCTTCCGTTACCAAGGATAAGGGATTCGCAGCATTTGAGTACCTCATAAAAACACTTATCTCTGATGATACTGTTGTTTTGTTCCTTGTTATTGCTGGTATTCAAATCTATCTATTGGTGCGCATTTACCGGAAGTATTCTGAAAACTATTGGCTCAGCATGTTCTTTTTTATCGCATCGACTGATTATTTGTCGTGGGTTCATAATGGCATGCGACAGTTTTTGGCGGTGGTTATCGTTGTGACAACGGTCCCGCTTTTGCTTGAACGCAGATATTTTAGTGTGATATTGATTGTGCTTTTGGCAAGCATGATCCATACTTCTGCGCTGATTTTTCTACCTTTCGTTTTTCTTGTTAATGGGAAAGCCTGGAATCTCAGAACCATACTGTTTATGATCGGGGTTGTTATTTCCATTTATTTTATCGATGAGGTCACCGGCCTTATAACGAGAGCCATGGAAGATACAGCATATGAAGGGGATATTATCTACTTCGACTCCAGTGTAGATAATGGAACGAACATCTTTCGTGTGATGTTCTATTCAATTCCTGCCCTCCTTTCGCTGATTTATCGGAGGCGGATTGAGGCTGAGGATGATCCGCTGATCAATATGTGCGTGAACCTCTCTGTTGTAGCGGCGGGCTTTTATGTGTTCAGCTTCTTTACCAGCGGCGTTATCGTTGGTCGGCTTCCGATCTATTTCAGCCTAACAAATTATATTCTTCTTCCATGGCTGATTAAAAAGATGTTTACCTCTGAGTCTGCCTTAGCGATTGAGGGTGGATTTGTCGCGCTATACTCTTATTTCTTTTATTATCAGGCAGGTGTAACATGGGGACTCCTATGAGAGACGGACAGATTCCCCAGAATCTTGTCCTACAGAGAATCTGGGATGTAGAGCAGGAAATTCTGGATAAGATCGATTCCATTTGCAGGAAGCATGGTTTACATTATTCTCTTATCTATGGAACTCTGCTGGGAGCTGTTAGACATACAGGGTTTATTCCTTGGGATGATGATATCGATATAATCATGCCCAGAAATGACTATATTCGCTTTGTTCAAATATGGAAAAAAGAAGGGCCGGAAGATTATGTTTTGGCCGATCGGGATCTTTATTCCGATTACCCTAACAATTTCATGAAAGTCGTTAAAAAGCACACTACATTTTTGCAAAATGAAGCGGATCGGGGAAAGAGCTTCCCGAAAGGTATTTTTGTAGATATTTTCCCGGCCGACCGTTTTGCTCCGGGACCGATTCTTCGAAAAATTCAATTTTTCAGTTGCTTGATCAATATGCTTCTGACCCGAAATTATTCAAGCGGTAACGGCGGTGTATACGCTTTCGTGGAAAAATCTATATTGAAGCTGCCGCCAAATGTTAAGGAGAGAATGAGAATCGCATCTCAACAGTTTATCGAGCGATGGAATGATAGGAGAGACCTCCCGTATCTTGTCCCGGTCACGGTCCCCAGCTGTAAGAGGGTTTATCCGGCTAATATGCTTGAGCATCTCACGAATAGAGAGTTTCGTGGAAAACAGTACTTATCGGTAGAAGACTATGATACAGTTTTGAAAATCGTTTTCGGAGACTATATGAAGCTTCCGCCAGAAAATGAGAGAGTGTGGAAACATCATCCTATTTTATTAGATTTTGAGAAGGATTTGGAAGAATTCGATCATGAGCAATCAGAATAAGGATAGTATTATCCGCATTTTGCAAGTTACTGGCATTATGAATCGCGGTGGAGCTGAAACTCTGATCATGAATCTTTATCGGGCTGTAGACAGAAATAAGATTCAATTTGATTTTGTGGAGAACAGCTTAAAACCTGGTGAGTTCGACAAGGAAATTGAAAGTCTTGGCGGAAAGATTTATTATTGCCCCCATTATAACGGGAAAAACCATTTTGCCTATTGCCGATGGTGGAAGCTCTTTTGGAAAAAAAATGAACACAAGTATCCTGTAGTTCATGGACATATTGGAAGTACAGCCGCTATTTATCTGGCAATAGCAAAGCAACATGGCGCATACACGATTGCACATAGCCACGGAATGAACAGTATTCATTTTCTGTCAATGATTCGATATCAGGCATTTTATTATCCGACAAGGTGGATATCAGATTCTTTTTTTTCATGTTCCCTACCTGCTGGCATTGATAGATTCGGTAAGAGAGTAGTTGCCGACAGTAACAGACATTACGTGTTTCCAAATTCTATTGATACGAAAGTATTTTCTTTTTCCCCCAAAAAACGAGAGGAAATGCGTCGTGTTTTAAAAATCCAGGATCATGTTCTGACGATTGGTCACGTAGGTCGATTCAGCGCAGAAAAGAATCATACGTTTCTTCTGGAGATAGCTGCAGAATTAAAAAGCTTCTGCCCCGAACTGTGCGTTTTGCTCGTAGGAGACGGATATCTAAGACAAGAGATGGAGCAAAAGGCTGTTGAATTGGGTATCGGCGATGTAGTGCGATTTCTTGGAGTTCGTGATGATGTGGCCTCTCTTATGCAGGCGATGGATGTTTTGGTTTTCCCATCTATCAGCGAAGGGTTTGGAGTGACGCTTATTGAGGCTCAGACGTCCGGCCTTCCCTGCGTAATATCAGATCGAATTCCAAACGAAAGTTGGGTGTGCGAAGACCTGATCTTTCCTTTATCTGTGAATGATTCGCCGAGAAAATGGGCTGATGAAATCTACAGGATTCGCTCTGCTCCCAGGAGGGATCACGCTTCGGAAGTATCTGAGGCTGGCTTTGATATTAAGCGTACCGCCAAATGGCTGGAGGATTATTATCTTGAAAAAGCAAAACGATAATGCTCTGCTTACAGTTTTTACCCCTGCATACAATCGCGCACATACGCTTGGTCGGACCTATGAATCCCTCTGTGCACAGACTTGCAAGGATTTCCTCTGGTTAATCGTGGATGACGGTTCTACAGACAACACAGCTGAATTGGTAAAGAATTGGCAGCAGTGCGAGAACGGTTTTGAGATCCAATATGTATATAAGGATAACGGTGGTATGCATACGGCTCATAATACCGCCTATGAATTGATAGATACGGAACTGAATGTATGCATCGATTCCGATGATGCTTTGGCAGAGGATGCGGTCAGCTTGATCCGTGAAAAATGGACGGAAGTTCGTGACTGTGGTTATGCCGGAATAATTGGGTTGGATGCGGATTTCAGCGGCAAAATCATAGGAAAAGGCTTTCCTGAAAACCAGAAAGAGACTTCCTTAATAGATTATTATCTTAAAGGTGGAAGCGGGGATAAAAAGCTTGTATACCGCACCGATGTAATAAACAGATATCCACCTTATCCTGTGTTTCCAGGAGAAAAATATTATTCTTTATCCTATAAGTATCGCCTGGTTGACCAAGAGTATAAGATGGCCGTCCTTAATAGGGTTCTCTGCAGGGTGGAGTATCAGCAAGATGGTTCTACCCATACAATGCTGAAACAATACGTGCTCAATCCTAAGGGCTTTGCTCACTGGAGAAAGTTCTGCATGGACCTACCGGTAGGAAAAAAGCGGTTGTTTGAGATTTGCACACATTATGTATCCAGTAGCCTTTTTGCCGGAGACTATGGATTCCTTTTTCATTCGCCCCGAAAAGTGATGACTCTCCTTGCTGTTATCCCTGGCATAGCTCTGAATTGCTATATTCGATACAATACCAGAGAGTAGGTTATTTGTTTGAAAAGAGTTTTGTTCCTAATTCACGACTTGGGGCCAGGCGGTGCGGAAAAAGTCCTTGTCAATCTGGTTAATAATCTTGATCGAGATCAGTTTGACATTACCGTGATGGTCTTGTTTGGGGGGGGAGTAAATGAGCAGCGCGTCAAAACTGACATAAGATTGGTTCGCTGCTTTCCTAAATCTTTTCCCGGCAATTCCCATGTGATGAAGTTATTTAGCCCGGAGTTCCTTTATCGCCACTTTATTCGAGAACATTTCGATATTGTTGTCTCCTATTTGGAGGGGCCTTGTAACCGGATCATTGGCGGTTGTCATGATGAAGGTACCCGCAAAATCGCCTGGATCCATAGTAATCAGCATTCCATATATCAAATCGCCCGTTCATTTCGCAGTATTGAAGAGGCTGAAATGTGTTATCGCAGCTTTGACCGTATCGTGTGTGTTTCTAAAACGGTTCGGGAAAGCTTTTTGCGGCATATGCCCGTACCGCTTCCGGTTGATGTCTTGTATAACACCAATGAGAGCGATAAAATTCTTTGTTTGTCAAAAGAGAAGGTTGAACTTGACAGTGCCAATGATGACGAGCGCATCTTGATCGGCGTTGGAAAGTTAACTAGGAATAAAGGTTTTGACCGTATTATTCGAATCGCGGCAAAATTACGTTCGGAGCATATTCCTGTTCGAGTACTGCTTCTTGGGGAAGGGCCCGAGCGGAAGAGTCTGAGCCAATTGGCTGCAGATGAGGGTGTTTCCGACATCGTGTCTTTTCTTGGCTATCAGATGAACCCCTATCAATATCTGGCCCGCGCTGACCTTTTTGTATGCGCAAGTTTCTCGGAAGGGTTTTCAACTGCTGCTACTGAAGCACTTATTGTTGGCACTCCGGTTTGTACAGTCGAAGTATCCGGCATGCGGGAAATGCTTGGGGATAATGAATATGGAATCATAACTGAGAATAGTGAGCAGGCATTATATGAGGGAATCAGGAGCTTGGTGACAGACCCGATTATACTTAAGCATTATAGAAAACAAGCTGAGCTCAGAGGAAAAGATTTTAGTGCGGAAAAAACTGTTCGGGCTGTAGAAAAAATGCTTGTCAGTTTTTGAGGGAGTAGCTATGAGTTACCTCAAAGAACTTTTTTATCGTTTGCGCGGAGACTATTCCACGGAAAAGCTTGTTTCTATGGGAATGGTTGTAGGAAAACGCTTTAGTAGGCTGAAAGGAACGATCCTGGATCCATCTCATTGCTGGCTGATTGAAATTGGCGATGATGTTACGATGGCTCCCGGGGTTCATGTTTTATGTCATGACGCCAGTACAAAAACGTTTTTGGGATACACAAAAATTGGAAATGTTAAGATCGGAAATAAAGTGTTTATCGGCGCGCATTCCGTCATACTTCCAGGTGTTACCATAGGCAGCAATGTTATCATAGGAGCAAACAGCACAGTAACACACGACATCCCGGATGGCGTTGTTGTTGCAGGATGCCCTGCGAGGGTACTCTGTTCATTAGATCAGTATTTGGAAAAAGAGCGATCAAGGATGGCAGGTGCCCCCTGCTTTGGGGAAGAATATACCTTGCGGGGAAATATCTCGGAAGATAGAAAAGCTGAGCAGAAAAAGGCACTTAAAAACAAAATAGGATTTGTGGTTTAGCCTTATGAGTAATAACCTGATTTCTGTTGTGATTCCGGCCTACAACATTGAATCTTACATTACTGGTTGCTTGAAGAGCCTCGCTGAACAGACATACAAGAATTTGGAGATTATTATAGTCGATGATGGTTCGACAGACAGTACACCGAAGATCCTAGACCAGTTTTCAGCAGAACACAACAGCGTTAAGATCATACACAAAGAAAATGGAGGCGTTTCATCTGCTCGCCTCTGTGGAATCCGGGAGGCAACGGGAGATTGGATCGGCTTCGTGGACGGTGATGACTGGGTCGAGGCCGAGATGTACGAGCACCTGCTCATGAATGCCTTGAAAGAGAAGGCAGATATCTCTCACTGCGGCTATCAGATGGTTTTCCCAAACCGAACATTGTATTATTACAATACAGGCTCTTATCAGTGCATAAAGAGCAGAGATGCGGTGGAAAAGCTTCTGCGGGGCGAGTATGAACCGGGCTTGTGGAACAAGCTCTTCAAGCGCGAACTCTTTTCATCACTTCTTCGAAACGCTTCATTTGACAGTTCATTACGCATTAATGAAGATCTGCTTATGAATTATTATCTCTTTCGGGAAGCGCGTATGACGGTGTATGAGGACGTATGTCCATATCATTACCAGGTTAGAAGAAATTCCGCGAGTCAGGCAGTTATTCGTGCGTATAAATTGAACGATCCCATTCAGGTTCAGAGAATACTGTTACAAGAAAACGCCGGGGATCCTGAGCTTTATACTGTTTGTATGCAAAACTTGGCATCGCGGCTGGTACAGGTTGCCACAATATCTCCCAAGGGACAAAGTTCTGAGATTGTCGGATGTGTTGATCAAGCCAGAAGAGATTTACGTGCTTTGCTCCCAAAACTCTTTCGGCTTCGTTCCTGCTCTGTCAGGACAAGATGCCTTTCTGCCTGGGCTGCGTTTTGGCCTGCATCTTACCGTGGAATACATTCAATATATGGAGAATTGACCGGAAACAACCGAAAGTATAGGTATGATGGGTAAAAGGAAATTGCTCAGTGTTGTTGTCCCTGTTTTCAAGGTGGAAGCATACCTGGACCGCTGTATTTCATCCATTGTCTCACAAAGCTATCGAAACCTGGAAATCATCCTGGTTGATGACGGTTCGCCGGACAACAGTCCGGCTATTTGTGACGCCTGGGCTGAGCGGGATCGACGCGTGCGGGTGATCCATCAGAAGAATGCCGGCAGTGCGGCGGCAAGGAACCGCGCATTGGACCTTGTTCAAGGCCAATACGTTGCCTTTGTGGACAGTGATGATTACATTGCGACGGATATGTTCGAGTACTTGATCGGCCTCCTGGAAGATGGGGCTGATATTGCCGAATGTGCCTTCCAAACGGTGCATGATGATAGTTACCGATTCCAGGATAGTGAGGACGTGGTTCGACACTACAGTGCATCGGAAGCGATGGCACTTCATCTGCGGGACACAGCGTTTCGGCAATTGATCTGGAACAAGATCTACCGAAGAGAAGTGATCGCCGATGTCCGCTTTGTCCCTGGAAAACGCATTGACGATGAGTTTTTCACGTATCGGCTTCTCGGAAATGCGAACAGACTGGTGAAAAGCACGCGAGTGTTATATGCTTACCGCCAGCAGGATGCGTCAGTTATGCATTCGCTCAGCAGTATGATGATGGCGCAGGCCGTGGAAGCGAAGACAGAGCGGCATCGCTATGTATTGGATCGTTTCCCGGAATTGAGGGAGGAGAGCTTGAAGAACCTGTGGTTCACTGCTCTGTATCAGGGGCAGCAGCTCCTTCGCATCGAAGGTAATGATACACAGAAGGCCGCCTTTGAACAGATCAGGCAGTACCTGCGTGATTTCCCGATGAATCATGAGACGCTGCGCTGCTGCAGCGCAAAAGAGAAGCTATGGCTTGAGATGGCCCGGGCAGCGTTTTTTTTGACTTGCCGGGTTCGAAACAAATTGAGGATCGGCGTTTGAGATGCGCTGATGTTGCTTTTATATGAACGAACAGTATTTGGTATCGGTTATTGTCCCGGTGTATAACGTTGCGGAATACCTCATCAACTGCTTGGACAGTATTGTTGTACAAACGTATTCAGCGCTGGAAATCATTCTTGTGGATGATGGTTCTTCGGACCGTTCCGGGGAGATTTGCGACCAATATGCCGCCAAAGATGGGAGGATTCGGGTCGTCCATAAGCGGAACGGCGGCCTTTCAGATGCCAGAAATGCCGGCTTGGCGATTGCTTCAGGCGCTTACTACTTCTTTGTGGATGGAGACGATACTGTTGCTTCCGATGCGGTGGAGAGTATGCTGCAGGCCATTGTAGAGAATGACTGTGACATGGCTGTATGCAATATGCTACGCATATATGCTGGTGGAACGCAGAAAGCTTTTTATCGACCGACAGAAACCCTCACTGTCCTTGATGGACCGGATCGATTCAAGACGCTGGTGCAGCCGTCTGCCTGCAATAAGCTGTTTTCATCTGCGCTTTTTGATGGCGTCAGCTTTCCCGTAGGGAAGTATTATGAAGATACTTTTATCTACCACATTCTCGCGCACCGTGCCAGGCGAATTGTTCTGACGGGCAAGGATAGCTATTATTATTGGTTTCGGGAAAGCAGCATCTTGGGAGCACCGCGATTTACGGACCGCTACTTTGATTTTGTAGAAGCTGTATACTGCCGTGCTAGCTATCTGCTGGATCATCACATTGCGTTCTATGGAGAACAGGCTTGTGAGAGTATGTATGCCGCAGTACATGACGCATGGCACCATATCCCGCGGTCAGAAGAAAATCGGGATCGCTTTCGGAAAATCCAAAGACTATACGCAAATGTGTTTTTCCGTGGTGTTATGAGAAGAGAAATCCGATGGAAACAGAAGATCAAGATGCTTGTACTTTTGTTATTCCCCAAGAATCTATAAGTTTTTCTTTTGTTATCGGAGAGTGAAGATGAAACTTGGTCAACTGATTCGAAGAATCGAGTGGCGGCTCTTCAAGGAATGGAGACGGCTTCGGTTAAAAAATCGGGATTTCACCATCATTGCATCCAACTGCAACGGAGAGTTTTTGTATTATGATATGCGGCTTCGCTTTTTGACGCCAACGATCAATCTCAGCTTTGACATGAATGATTTTGTTAAGATGCTGGAGAGACTTCCCTGGTATCTGGAGCAGCCTATTACCCCGGTTGAGGACTCGCGTTTTCCGTTTCCCTGCGGAATGCTGGCAGATGTAGAGATCCGCTTCAACCATTATGAAAGCTTTGAACAGGGCGTGACCAAATGGGAGGAACGAAAGAAGCGAATCAACTGGGACAACCTGTATATCATGGGAATTGATGGAGACAACTGCACCGAGGAAAGCCTGCAGCGCTTCGATGCACTGCCCTACGCCCATAAAGTCATTTTTACCCATGTCCCACGACCTGATATCAAGTCGGCATTTTATTTGAAGGGCTTTGAAGATCAGCCCGGAGTCGGGGTAGCCCTATATTTCCGGAAGCAATTTTGGATTCGACGGTATCTGGACGATTTTGATTACATTTCTTTTCTGAATAAACGATAGGAGCAGCGGCATGGCTAAGATCCCCAAGATCATTCATTACTGCTGGGTGGGAGGAAAACCCAAGCCCCAGTCCGTACTCTACTGTATTGAGAGCTGGAAGCGTTTCTGCCCGGACTATGAGATCCGGGAATGGAACGAAGAAAATTACGATTTTACCAAGAATCACTATATGCATCAGGCCTATGAGGCGAAAAAATGGGGCTTCGTACCGGATTATGCCCGGCTGGATATCATTTATCAGCACGGCGGG
>OCVV011305387.1_pt1 | contig 13721 bp, 18 predicted proteins | sample 1539721 | NCBI WGS metagenome assembly OCVV01 (sample SAMN02144230, study PRJEB22623) | gut metagenome | biome: sheep rumen | host: Ovis aries | place: New Zealand
TAAATTCCGATTTATGTGTCTGTTATTTCAAATACTCATCATCCCTTACCAGCACCTTCTCAATCTTGCCGACGTACATCGTATGGAAGTCACGCTGGGGATAGTTCACGTCGATAGTGTCCTGATAGAGGAATCCGCTCTCTTGAAGTTCCGACTGATAGAGCTTCTTGCAAATAAGTACCAACTTGGCTTCCTCGAAATAGACGGTGTTATCAGCATAGACAGGTGTGAGACCAGCCTTACCAATCTTGTCCTCGTCACGGCCAGACACACTACCGAGGTAGGCCATCTGCTTTTTGAACGACTTATCCATGACACAGAGGGAGAAATAGCCCTCTTCGTCCACAAATTCCTTGGTGTAGCGTGATGGGCGAAGGTATATCACCGCCGTCGGGTCGTTTTGTCCCCACAGACATCCCAGGTGTCCCCAAGAGGCCGTCATCGTGTTGCAACTGTTTTCATCACCAGCCGTTACAAGCATCCATTCATCACCAATCAGGTTGAACGGATTGAACTTCATGTCCTTATAGTTTATCTCTTTCATATTCGTTCTGTTTTGTTTATTCCATTCGACCCCATTTGACTTCGTCTTCGTCCTTCACGACTCGGCCATTCATGCAAGCATGATGGCTCTCGCTGCTCTGTCCGGTCATTTCTTCTCCCTGTTTGTCATACTGCTTGCGCTTACCAACAGGAGGCTCAGTCAAGGTGATGCGCACTACGGCAGTCCTTTCAAGGCTGCGGGCAATAGCATCATCGAAAGCATCCATGTGGTGAGGGAGGAATCGCTGGCAGATGGCTCTCAGACCAGCAATCTTTTCTTCGCGGTCAGTTACAATCTCAGCCTTTCCCACAGCTGTTGCAGACCTATATTGTAGGGTAAAGCTCCCATCTTTTGGGCCAACCGTAGGCGCACATTTGGTTACAGCTGATAGGAAAACCTTCGGATTATGAGCTATGCAGTCGAGTTTGTCACCCTCCAAGGCACAATGGAAATAGAACGTCTTCTCATCCGTCCGAGCCAACGACAAAGGAAGCCCGTAAGGAGTCCCATCAGGTCGCGTCATGCTTACTGTTACGTATGGAGCCTTATCCATCACCTCCAATGCGAAGGTTGCATCCATCTCTCTGCTTGCTTTTCTCATATTTATTTCATTCTCTTTTCAAACATGAACAGTCCATCTTCCTGGTCAAACTGCTCTGGCATGTGCGGGTCTGGATGATGCTCGTTGAAGAACTCTACGGCATGGAATCCTAAGCGGTTGATGTAGAAGTGGATGTTGCGACGGTCGAAGTACGGGGTGCAGGTTTCCCATACCTCTATTTCGGGATGCAGTGCTTCGATAGCTTTCCAAATCGCCTGTCCAATACCCTTACTCTGCACGCCTACTTTCACATAAAGAAACGACAATTCACCATGATGTTTGGCGGCATTGATGGCAATGATGACACCACCCAAACGTTGACCATCTTCATCAATAGCTTCGTAGGCTTCTGCTCCTTCTGTTTCCAATGACTGGTAGAAGTCTTTGTCGGGCAGCACTTGCCACTGATTGTCGTCTTTATAATACGACTGAAAGCCATGCTGGAATGCCTCCTGCATTTCTTCCTTGAAAGCTATGGTCTGTGCCTCCCTGAGTGGTAATAACCGTATTATTGTTTCCATACACTCAGATAAAACTACAGATTAACCCTATGATTGCCAGACCACCTTGCTTCAGGATGATATTTGGCTTACTGGTCAGACTACCATATAGTGCCACTAACACGACATAGCCCAGTAGCAACCGTGTCCACAGTAGATCCTGCTGCCAGACAGCTACCAACAACAAGACTGCTATCAGACCGTTATACACACCCAGATTCTTCAGCAGCGTGGCAATGGTCTTGCTTTTCAACTGGTCAACGCTGATGCTAAACACTCTTGATGTGCTTTCTGAACTCGTCGCAATGGTTTCGAGGAATATGATGTACAGATGTTCCAAAGCTACCAAGATTGCCAAAACAGTTGTGAGAGTATTCATACCTTATGCCTTCTTAGACTTTGTAAGATACTGCCACCATTCTTTCAACTGTTGCCAACCTCCAGTACTCCAGAGAGCGAGGAAGATAAGGACAGGCTGGATGAACAGACGGATAAGACGTAGATTGTCGGTGTTGAGACCAAAGGCATCGATGTGATTGACATATTGGTTGATATTGCCAGGGAAGATGGCGACATAGAAGAGTGCCAGCAACGCACCAACTACAGCTTTTTTCTTCCACAACAGCAGCATGCCAAGGCCAAGGGCTATCTCAACCACGCCAGATGCTAGCACCACGAAATCGGTGAAGCCTTCACTGAATTGTAGCCATGTGGGCACCTGTGCCACAAACTCCTGACGGTTGAATGTCAGATGACTGAAACCTGCATAGGTCATAAACAGACCCAGCAACAAACGGAAAAATGTCTTGAGGTAATTCATATTCCTATCAAATTATATCATTGATACTTCCAGAAGTCATACTTCTTGCGAATCTCTTCCTGTTTCTCAGGTGGCAGCGACTTAAAGTAGCCTCGCCAACTGGGACAGAAGTTGATCTGCCAACGCCAGAAGCGCCCGATTAAAGACTTCGGGTTCTTGTCATACTCAGCACGTAGCTTGCAGTTCTCACAGGGGTACTTCATAATTGATAGCTTTACTTTGAATATTGTTATTTTAATTGTTTGCTGTCACAACGGTCTTGCCAAGCTGTATGCACCTGTTATCAGAATAATCATAGTCTTGCCTTCAGTTCTGTCTTTACCTTTTCCAAGTTGCCACAAGATAATATCGGCATGAGGGTTTCTATTTCCTCTATGCTTTTGTCCCACCACCTGAGTTTAAGCAATAGCTCTATCAGTTCGTCATCGAAGCGTTTCCTGACAACTCGACAAGGATTCCCAACAGCAATAGCATAAGGAGGAATATCCTTTGCCACCACCGAGTTTGTTCCAATAATGGCTCCGTCGCCGATATGGACGCCAGGCATCACGGTGACGTTCTGGCCGATCCAGACATCATTGCCAATGATGGTATCTCCTTTCAGCGGCAATTCGTCTTTCACTGGTGCAATGGCACTTCCCCAGTCGCCACCCATGATATAAAAGGGATATGTTGTAGCACAATCCATCCTGTGATTAGCACCGTTCATCACAAACTCCACCCCCTTGGCAATAGCACAGAACTTACCGATAATAAGTTTGTCACCGATAAAGTCGTAGAAATGCGTGACGTGCTTCTCAAACTGGTCAGCACCATCCACATCATCATAGTAGGTGTAATCGCCGATGATGATACGCGGATTCTTCACCACATTCTTGATGTAGCAGAGTCTTGGTAGATTCGGATTAGGAAACGCCTCGTTTGGATTTGGTCTTTTATTTGCCATCGCTATTTCTCATAAATAATGTTGCAAAGTTAGTGTTTTCATCTGATATATGGAGAATTCTTCGTACTTTTGTACCAACTTTTGTGATTAATTAAGGTATTTGCGAAGTACGGATGATAGAGATTCAAGAAGCAACAAAGAGCCAGGCAGCAGAAATTGCCCGCTTGATTATGATGGCAATGACAGATGATTGCTGTCTGTATTTCTGCGGGGATGGCTATGGACTTGATGACTTCCAGAAGATGATGACAATGCTTGTCGAAAGAGAAGACTCTCAGTATAGTTACAAGAATACTCTCGTTGCAAAGGATTGCAATAAGGTGGTCGGCATATCAGTCAGCTATGATGGCGGCCAACTGCACGAACTTCGACGAGCTTTCATCGAAGATGCAAAAGAATATATTGGTAAGGACCATTCAGGTATGGACGATGAAACACAAGCAGGTGAACTCTATCTTGATTCTCTGGCTGTACAACCCGAATATCGTCGCCAGGGAATTGCAAGCCGTTTGCTAATAGCGACCAAAGAGCGTGCTACTCATATGGGCCTGCCTTGTGTTGGACTTTTGGTCGATAAGGACAATTCTGATGGCGAAGCACTTTATTCTTCTTTAGGATTCAGGTATGCGAATGATAATCATTGGGGTGGTCATCCTATGAAACATATGGTATTGTAGCAATGAGTAGTATCGTTCTTTCCATATTTCTGCTGAGCATCGGTGCGAGTTTCATACAGCGCACCACGGGCTTCGGCTTCGGTATCTTCATTATGACGATGCTGCCATTCCTTATGCCAAACTATGGCGAGGCTACTACACTCTCAGGACTGTTGGCTATTACAACTTCTGCAGCTATCGTATGGCGGTTGCGAAGCTATGTCACTTGGCAACGGCTTTGGCCGATTCTGCTGACGTTTATCTTCGTCTCGACCATCGCCATCTTTGCTTTGACACGTATAGAAGACCACATATTGCGTCGCATCCTTGGCGTAGCACTTATCTTGATTAGTATCTACTTTATGCTTTTCAGCCAGCGTATCAAGTTGCCAACCACGAAGAAAGTGCAGGTAGGTGCTGGAACTTTGAGCGGACTGATGGGCGGTTTCTTTGGTATGCAAGGCCCTCCAGCCGTGCTTTACTTCATCCAGAGTGAGCCGACTAAAGAGCACTATATGGCGATGGCCCAGACTTATTTTCTGATTGGCAACCTGATGATGACTGGTGTAAGAGCCTACAACGGCTTCTTTACTACGACTGTCGCTGTTGGTTATCTCTATGGTCTTGTCGGTGTCATCATCGGCACTATGTTGGGTGCCTACGTCTTCAAACATATCCCCAACCAAATCTTCCGTTACATCGTCTATGCCTACATCTGCATCAGCGGTGTAATCATACTATTAACAAATTAAGAACTATGGCATACTTGAATAAGTTCGGTCAGAACGATGAATATCGACGTGAAGAACTAATCCGCATCATTGAACACTCTGTGGAGAAATTGACTTTACAGGAACTTGAGGCACTGTACTACGACATGTCTACGAAGTCGTATATTAACGACTAAATAGTCATGCTGTTTCAGAGCAAACTCTACTGAGTATCTCTGGTTCCTCCTCCAGCAGTCTTGTTAGTAGTGTCTTGTTGAAACGCCACCGGTTTCCAGCACGATAGGCTATGTCTCGTTCCTGAAGGACACCGGAATTCATGATGTTTTGGGCTTTTGTGCTACAGCAGCCCAGGAACTCAGCTAACCCGTTGATTCCTTTAATGAGTTCTCTTGGCTCATCTTTCACCTGAACTTGGCTTGATTTTTCTTCTTCAAATTCTTCCAGGAGCATTTCCAACAACTCTTTCTCTGCGCATGCACTTTCGTACATCGTGTTAAGAAGTTTCTTCACAACTTCCTTCTTGTCTCTAATAATCTTCGTCGTTTTCATTGTCGTACAATCTTATCGTTTTAAATTGTACTCAAGAATAGAAGGATAGTTTTTTGAATTATGTATTTTTGTACTCCTCAATTATTTTTATTATATCTTTCTTACATATATCAAAATCGGAACTATACTTAGTAAAATGTTCCCTCCAGTTCTCTGAAGGAACAGATAGATGATAATTCTGTGTTAATTTACCCTTGAGATATTTAGCAAGATTGTAGACTTTGAAATTAAGTGATAGTTGTTCTTTGATATATCCCATAATATTATATAACAATCTTAAGTTAAAGTTATTTTTCCCATCTTTTGGCCAATCTGTGGATAATAACATGGCTATATTTTCAGATTCTAATATTGCAACAAATGTGTTCTTTACTTTATTTTTCATTTGGTCAGTATCCGTCCAGTAGCAATAATTGTAGAAGTATTCAAGGAAGGCTTTTATACGAGCTATGCTTGTTTTGATTTTTTTTGTTTTGAGTATACGATTGAGTTTGTTCTTTAGCTAAGTTAAGCATATACATCGGTTCATATAGATATTTTTCTCTGTATGCCCCATGGTTCTTTTCAACATTAACTAACAATTCTATCAGGAAATCACCAGTGAAAAGCAAATCCTTCTTGATTGTGTCAAATGAATTAAGCAGGATGTAATAGCAGTAAGGAGGCTCATATTCTTTTCCAAAGGGAGTTCTTGTGACATTGTCTAGTATTCTTTTCTTCATTTCCGAATAATATCTCACCCAATCAGATTTTGTCAGTTCCTCAAGTTCCTCTTTAGAACAGAGAGAACAAATTTCACTATAAACTGTAGACTTTAATCTTTCTTGAACTTGGTTAATATAATTATCATAGTCTTTCTGAAAACCTTCTCCGATCTCTTTTTTTGCAGCGTTTATTGTGGCATTGATGCGTAGTGAGACATATTCAGATTGCTTTAGTTTTAATTCTAAAAATTCAGTGGGCAGTGTAATGCTGTTATCCAGCATCATGTTGAGATATTCATTATGATTGTTCCCTTTAATGTGCTCAATATGGTGGTTAAGGCAATAAATCAAGCCGTACAATACACTTCGATTTTTGCCTTTCAAAAGATACAATGTTTTTAAGACGTTCTCAACTAATTTGTTATCGTTAAATGAACGATAGATATTTGAAGAAGAATAGTTCCTGGGAATAATGCCAAGAATAAAATCTGAAATAACCTTGTTTTGATTATTCTTTCTTTGTTGTCGATGATTAATAGCATAGGAGCGAAGGTCGCCTATCAATAACTTATAAGACTTGGCAAATTCTATTTTTACAGGTTCAATGAATTGCTCAGAAATGGTTTGAAAACTAAACTCATTTTTCTTTTTTTTAAAGTCTGACCATGTTGCCTGTGATTCTGACAACATATATTTGCACCATATATAATCTTCAAGACTAAGTCCTTCTCTGTTGCTTTTTATCTGCAATAAGAGCGCTTCAAACCATTTTCTTTGGATGATGTTTTTGCAATAACTTGATAATACTTTTGATTTCTGTTCTACAGGTGTAGGCGCAACCTGTTCTAAATAAACTTCTGATGCGATTATATCAATATAATCTGGAGCCCCTTCATGAATAAGGCGTTCAATATCAGCATCGAATTGTCTTGTGGTACAGTTTGGTATGAGATGACTAATAGTTGGCTCGACGCACCTTCTTGCTATTTGATATTTTCTTTTATCAAAATCAAGAATGTCTTTCATTTTCTGGCATTCCTTTGAATGAAGATATAAAGCATAGTCGTATTCAAGTAAATCACGATACTTTGCCCAAATGTACCTCTTATATGGAGTATCCTTCTTGCTATTCAATATTTTATACTCCTTTAGTGAAATATGAATCAGCTCTTTTTTCTCATCAAACGATTTGATGTGGTTGGGAACATCAATTTGGATGTCCTCACAAATTGGTTTGTTCTGAGAGTCGTATGTTGTTATTTTCATCACATATTATATTAATAACGGTACAAAGATAGACAGAATATTTAAAGTAACCAAATAAATTATAATTCACTAACATTGTGTACGGAAACAGTATTCTTGTGTTACTACTCGAATCTTACATTATGAGTGACCTGCATGTTCTGATAGATACTTTTGTCTTGTACTGATATGCTCTTTCTAGTATCCATAACCATGAGTTTTTTGGGGAGAAGAATTGGGAATTTCTTGGAAAAAAACTGTATTTTTGATTGCAAACATCCCATTTGCTCAAATAGTTTTGAAGCATAGAAAATAGTTTGTACCTTCGCATCGTCAATTTTAAAAAAATATAATTATGGAAAAAACAAAGATCTCGTTCGCGAACGATAAAATCGCTTTTATTAAAGGTAACCGAGACATCATTGCAAATAAGGGTCTCAAAGAGTCTATTCGTGTAATTGGTGTTTTTACCCCAATTCAGGTTGTTGAATATGGCAAAATAAAGCAAAGTGGTATTGTACTTGTGAATTTTTTAACGAAGGAAGATATTGCCAGTCCTTCTGATGATACTTATGTGGTTGTTGACGGTCAGCATCGACTTTGTTATGCTTATGAACTTTATCAAGAGAATCTGAAGAATGGTGGAACAATAGAAGATAGCATTCCTGTAAACATTCTGAAAGCTAAAGATTTTAAGGATGTTCATCCTTTAACGATGATTGCAATACTTAATTCTACGTCTAAGTCATGGACATCTTCTAATTTTATTGAGAGTGCACATACTCGCAAGGAAGATGATGAGTTGCTTAATGTTTTTAATACCTTCAGAGGTCTGGGCTTTTCTATTTCAGTGATAAGTATGTTTGTCTTTTTCAAGGGTAAAGAACTCACACCAGCTTCACTAATTGATTATGTTGAAGGTCGAGTCAATTTCGAGAATGCTAACCCAATGCGTGCTCTGGAGATTTTTAGTCTGTTGCGAAAAGTAGGCTTTAGTATCAGTTTTATCAAAAAACGCTATCTCATAGAGATGATTGTTAAGCAGTATAGAGCATCGATAGACAAGTATAATACTCTGATTAAGGATATCAGTATACTTGATGCATACACTGTTGGGCAAATAGAGGCGATGAATGCATTTGACTTCTCATGTGATAAAGTGTTGGCCGTAATTAAAGATTACGCAAGAAAACATTTAGACAAACCTGAGCGTCAAGCATGTACGATAGACGAGTCTGCTGAGAGGTATGAAACGAACAAAGACTTTGTTCGGATTGAATTACAAACTCATCTCAATTGTATGAAAAAGAAATATAGTCGGAAACAAGCAACTTCCTCCCCCCAAAATAGCATCTCTTTGGGGGATGAAGATGTTGGTAAAACTACAAAATATAAGATAGAGGATGTTAGGTAGTCTTAAACAGCTATGTGTTATACCTATAATGATAACGTAATCAAATTATTAACTTTATGAAAAAAGGAGACGGATTATTATATACAGATGATGGGACATTATTAATTAAGTGTCTTGACAATACTGAAGGCTCAATTTTTGTTAAGGATGGGACTCTTGGTATTTTTCAGAATGCCTTTAAAGGCTGTAAGAAGATATCTGCCATCAATATGCCTAAAACGATAAAACGGATTGGTAGCAATGCTTTTCATGGCTGCTCATCGTTACTTCAGGTTGAACTTCCTGATACTGTTGAATATATCGGTCAACGAGCCTTTAAGAATTGCTATGCGTTAAGAAAGATTGTTGTTCCTTCTAAGGTGGAAGAATTGGCTCCTTGCACATTTGAGAAGTGTTTGATGCTAGAAAAAGTGACTCTAAATGAGGGACTGAAGAAAATCTCGAATTCCTGCTTTCGTGATTGCTGGCATCTGGAGAAAATAATCATACCTTCATCCGTGAATTCAATAGGAAAGTCCTTCGTTGATTGTTGGAATCTCAGAGTTGCAGTGGTAAAAGCGGCAAACGCAGAAATATCAAAAGATGCTTTTATAGGCTGTTCAGAATTAAAAAAAGTATGGAAGCCTTTCATGCCTGTAACTTTTTCATTCTCTGAGAAAGATCCAACTCGAGGATTACCCCGAAAGATAAATCCAAGGATGTTCAAAGGTGCTAAATTAGTGTCGATGAAAGTTCCCATGAGGATCGATGTCATACCGGAAAGCGCATTCGAAAACTGCGATGAGCTAAAGAGTGTTACTTTCGGGAATGGCTTAGAACGGATAGACAAACAAGCCTTTGCTCAATGTACATCATTGATTGATGTCAAATTTCCTATGTCATTGAAAATGATTGGAGAACGAGCATTTTCTGGCTGTACAAAACTGGAATCAGTGAGAATTCCGGAGTCGACAATAGTTGCTGAAAACGCTTTTGAGGGTTGTGACGTTCAGATTGTACGTTTTTAATTTGTGTATATGCTATGGTAACAATTTACGAATTGGCCGAAAGGTTAGGAAAACGTGTCTGGGAATCAGGCAATATTAAAAGAATTTATATAGATGATGCTGGATACAATACGAGAAAGACATCTACAGTCGTTTTCATCTGGCAAGATGGTGATACATTTAAAGTGTCATGTTACATTGAATGTCCAAGTCAAAGCTATACTTGGATCATCAGTCAGAAAAGAATTATTATAGACAAGGTGTCACACGCAATGAACGTTGCACTATCTGATTATTATTATCTGCCTGTTAATATTAAAACAGGCAAGATATTCAATGGAAATGAGGACGTTGATTGTGATGATTATATGAAGTATTATATTGATACGTATGCTATAGAGGGCGAGGTAATAAAAGCACTTGGTGACGAAATTGGTTCTTATAGAATTGAAAAAGTCTTGCGTTCAGAAATATTAGAATGTAGCGATTTGGTATGAGAGGACGGGTGGTGACGTCCTCTTTTTTTCTATTTTTTATTAAGAAAAACTTATACTTTTTGTAAACTAAAACTTTCTTATACCATACAATCTATGAAACGAAATTAATTTTTAAATATGGAGAAATATTTGTTTTTTAGGGATGAATCATTTAGATTCGACATCAGTATTTCAGATAAATGCTATGACCACAAGCCAACGTCAGAAGACTACAAGGGGATGTCATTTAGCCTTTTGGTAGGTATAACCGTTGAAGAACTACTGGCGTTCATTAAGAAGGGACACTCTTTCTGCCATGTATTTGACGAAAACATAAGAAAGAAGGCGAACTTCCTTTATACATATTCAGTATTTGTTGATGTGGATAACTCCAACGAATCTATGTATGACTTCATAAATCAATGTGCCATCAAACCAACTTTGGCTTATACAACATCTTCAAATGGATTAAAAGGGAAAGGATTCAGATACAGACTAATCTATATTTTCGATGGCTTAATAGACAATGAGGCTACATACAAATGTCTATACAATAGTATAGCGGATAAAAATGGCTTAAGAGACACAAAGGACAATTGTGGTTCTGTAAGTAACCAACTAATGAACGGTAATTCCAAGGATGATATCGAAATATATTGTTCACATTATATTTACCATATCAATGCGTCGTTTTTCTCAAAATGTTCATTAGAATATACAACTTCTCTCTCTCCACATTACTATTCTAAAGAGCAATCTGAGAAAAACGAAACGGCTCCTGATCTTGAGTCCATTATTGTGGGTAATGATTCCAACGAGGTTGATAAGATGATAGACCTCTTTTTGAAGGACACAAAAGCCTTCCTATCCATTTGTGAAGGAAAAATAGATATCATTAGTGAAAGCAAAATCGATTTTAACGAAGAGGGATACGGGTTTTATCCTGAAGATTATTTCTGCTTATTTTACCGATATAACTGGCAAGAAAAGAAAGTCATAAAGTTTAAAGATCATGAGAAACGCCGTAATAGGCTTTATATGGATGCTTGTATTATGCGTATGATCAAACCAGATGCAACGTTCCTGGAACTTCTCTATAACCTTGTTGTTAGAAGACAACGCTATTATGACAACTCTGATGGAGTGTTAACCAATAGGTTTCTTGTTGACAAAGTCTGCCAGGTGCTAGCCATGAATTTATAGGATTTAATGAAAATCCACCCAAGTAAACATGGATTGTTTAGAGTAGACAAAGTATATTGTCAAATAAATGGTGTGTCTCCTAAAAGTTATTCCAGGGTAGTTGCTGGAAAGATACATCAAAAAGAAATAGCGGAATGGTATGATCCAGATAAATCATTATCAGAAAATCTTGAAGACGCAAAGAATTCTGGTAAAAAAGTCAGTCGTAAGACATTGACAAAATACTGTCAGGATATGGGAATAAGTACTGATCCAAGAAGAGTGCCACCTGAGCTATGGTATGACGAGTCTTTGCCTATTTCACAAAATTATCAATAGGCTTTGGATTCAGATATAAAGACCTCTATTTCTGCGCTATATAGATACTGTAAAGAACATCGCATTAACCCCAAAGGTGAGAAATAATGTAATAGATATCTAAAAGGATCTAAACAAACCTATTTTATAGGGTATATTCATTTCACAAACGACCATTTGTGAAATGGTTTTTGTATCTTCGCGGTGTTAAAGATACCAAAAATGATAAAAGTAATAGCATATTATCGCGTCTCAACTAATGATCAGAATCTGGGTATCTCCGCGCAGAAGGAAATAGTACGGAGATACTGCGAGTTAAAGTCTGCGGAAATAATATCCGAGTTTGATGAACATGAATCCGGAAAGCGTAATGATCGGCCTATATTATCTGTTGCCTTGTCTGAATCAGTGAAGAAAGGAGCATACCTTATCGTGGCTAAGATTGATCGGTTAACTCGTGTTGCTTATTTCGGCCTTCAACTATGTGAGAAGTTCCATATCATATTCTGCGACCATCCAGAAATGGGAACCTTGGAACAAAGTATTTATTTTGGCATGGCTCAACAAGAGCGGGAATATATCAGCCAGCGTACTAAAGCTGCTCTTGCTGCATTAAAGAAACAAGGTGTTAAACTAGGTGCTCCAGGAGCAACATTTACATCTGAAATGCGAGAGAAAGCACTTGTAAAACGCCAACAAAACACATTGTCTAACGAAGCCAATAGGCGTGCGTATGCCGTTGTAAGCGTTATGTCAGGCAACTATACAGAAAAAGCCCGTTACCTTAATGATAACGGGTTCCGAACGGCTAGAGGTAACTTGTGGAGAGCGCATCAAGTAAAACGCTTAATTGGCTTCTTCAATCAGAATGATTCAACTTCCTGGAAGTCCCAATTCTAATTGTTAATGTATATCTGCTATTCCTTAGTCAATAGCTCTTGAGCTTTTCCTATCTTCCAGCTGTAGACGTTGTCATAATCTGGGCCTAAGCTTCTGAAGAATTGAGTTCGTTCATCAATATTACGCATGACAGTTACTTCTTCAAAATCCAAATCAATAGCGACTAGATAGTTATGAATAGTTCTCTTATCATGATTATCGAATACTCCGACAATTACACTATAATGCTCTTTGAAGGAACTATCCTTTAGTATCTTCTCAAACTCATTACAAGCTTTTTCCAGTTCTGAGTCTCTGTCCTTAATCTTGAACAATTTGAATAGATTCTGAAGGCCACTCAACAAGTCTGATTTTAAATATTCGGACTCTTCAAACTCGACATGGGCAATCTTCTCTTCTGGGAAAAGATTGCATAATGCATCCTTTGCAAGTTGTTCGCATTTCTCTTTAGGGGTTTCACCTTGAACTTTTGATGGAGGATAATATACATTGGGGAGTTTAAATCCCACTAATGCTTTTACATCCTTTTCTTCCTCAGTCAACTCACTTTCATCGACAGAATGTAGTATATCAGATTCCGTGATAATACACTCAAAACACTTGAGGGGGCGAACAGTCACTGCTATATATGTGTTGTCGTCCAGCACAGACATGACAAATCCTATATGTTCTGATTCCTTGAAATCCTTCTCCGTCAGATTGTTATAGCCGAACATCTCATTGAGATGAACTTCTGGCTGTTTAGTCACGAATGCGATATAACTTCCTTTCTTATACATATTATTATCTCCTATTTAATCGATTTTATAATTACTGAGGGGAAGCACATAGCGTAAAGGCACTTTCACGCAGTTCTCAACGAATGTCTTTTTGCTTAAACCTTCCCATTTCTTTCTACCATTGATGATGAGAACGCCTTGGTCTTTCTTCTCTGGCAACTTGGCTATACAGCCCCATCTCAAAAGGGTCACATCCGCATCATGATAGATGTACTCCACCAGATCACCCACCTTGAAATGATGTTTCCGTCTGTAGCCTGAAGCCATATAGACATATTCTTGATAGTCACTTTCCTCCAGATAAGGCTCGTCAGGCCAGCCACAGAGTGACGATGCAGGTTCATCACGGAAGGCTTTCCTCCATGGTATC
>OCVV011200085.1_pt1 | contig 13720 bp, 12 predicted proteins | sample 1539721 | NCBI WGS metagenome assembly OCVV01 (sample SAMN02144230, study PRJEB22623) | gut metagenome | biome: sheep rumen | host: Ovis aries | place: New Zealand
CTTCTTAGGTCATAAGATTTCAGGTCATAAGGTCACAAGGTGAGATATGCTGTTGTCTATGTTTTGATATGCAAATATCACCTTTAGACCTTTAAGCGAAGCAACCTTGCACCTTAAGACCTCAACGAAACTGAAGCTTGCGAAAGTTGAGTCATATTAAATTAATGAAACATTCGTGGTCAATTCGTGATAATTCATGTTCTCCCCCCTTGATGAGCCGTTTATACGTTTTCTTCTTGCTTCAATCAAAAAACTGACAAAAAATTTTGTTTTATCAGTTTTTTTTCTTAATTTTACCCTTGAAAGCAGTTAGTCCACGGATTGGGCATGTGTTTTCAAGACATATTGGTTTGATAAACATACGTACACGCCTCGCGTAGGCGACAACGCAATGATATCAAAAAAGGACGTTACGAACGTTAATCTTCTACTTTCGAAAATCTGGTAAATTTTCAATTAAGCAAAAGAAGATGACGCAATCGGAGCGTCCACGTGGGTGATTTTATATCACGAACACCACTTTCGCCGTATGCAATAGTATTGCATACGGTTAGGAGGTGTGGTTTATGTATATATTATCTCATGACGTGGGCTAACTGGTTGCTTATCCTTTTGCTTTAGGTTTACCAGAGCCTCGAAAGTGGGATGAGCAGAAGTACAGCACCCACGTCTTTTTATATACTAACGATAAAAAATATACTTGCTTGGGAGTTGACAAGGATGACATGGCGGTATATGAAGAAATTACTTATATTAATCTTTTTCGCAGCACTATTGCTGCCTATCCTTACTTCTTGCGATTCCAAGAAGGAGGCTATTAGTGATCTAGAGGAACTTAGTGTCGACATGCGGTATCATAGTACAGAGTATGATGCAGACAAGTGGGAGAAGGTCGCTGAGAAATACCAAAATATTAACGAAAGACTCAAAGATGCAGAATTGACACCAGAGGAACTTCGTCACATCGGAAAGATTCGTGGCGAAATAGCTGGCTATGCCACTAACAAAGTTGCACAGGATCTGCATCAGACAATAAGTGATGCACTAAACGAAGCTTCTGGTTTTGTTGATGGCTTCTTTGAAACTGCAATACCCGAATCAAAACCTATCAAAGAGTGAATTATGGGAAGTTTAATCGATACTATGGCATATATTGAGTATGGTGTGCTCATTGCTTTTGTTATTTCTGCATTGCTACTTGTTCTTATAGCTTTCATGAATAGCAATAAGAAGCTGAATGCACTATCGTATATTTTTGCTCTTGTATTAGTGGTCCTACTGACGTTTCAGATGAGCAGACTTGTAGGTGCATGCTGCATAAACGATGCCGTGAAAGACGTTCGCAATGTCGTAGGTATGTTTTCAAAAACAGCAGCCAACCTTATCTCCTATTCTACGAAGGATGTGAGGTGGTTTATATTCCGTAGGGTAATGTGGTCTGTGATTTTCTGTGCTATTGCAGGTGTCGGCATTAACTTCACTATGGAAAAAGGCAAGACAAAGTCAAGAAAAGTGCCCCGAGGAGCTAAGATAAGCAGACGTTACACAAGTGTGTCTGGCAGACGTAGCAGATAAACAATAGTATATAATTTAATGTTAAGTAAATATGGTTACACTTGAATCAAATCACATTCTTGTAGGACTTGGAGGTACAGGTGGCAAGATACTACGTGCTTTCAAAATGAGGATGTTTGAAGAATTCCCCAACAAAGAGGAACGTGAAAAACAGCCTGTTGCATTGCTTTATGTTGACTCTTCCCGAGAAATGATGGGCATAGGCAGAGCAGACATGGACGTCATGGGACAAGATGCGTCTTTTGGTGAAAACGAATTCCTTTTCATCAAAGGGTGTGATGTTCCAGACCTGTTAGACAACATCGACAACCACCCGGAATTGCGTGGCATTGTCAACAATGTTGGTGCTGTAAGAACTGCAATCGGCAATCTTGGCGAAGCAGCAGGACAGAAGCGTAGAGCAGGTCGTCTTCTGTTTGCTGTCAATGCTCGCAAATATGTAGATGCGTTGAAAAACTGCTTTGCTAAGTGCAACCAGCGCTCAGGCAATAACTCTAAGAATATCCATATCTTTGCTGGACTCTGCGGTGGCACAGGATCTGGTTCTATCATTGATGCCATTGTTCAGGCAAGAAATATTCAAGGCTGGGAAGAAGCTCAGATTAACGTCTATGCGATGATTCCTGAGCAAGACCTTCCGAAAGCTGACATGGATAAAGGTCGCTATTATGAGAATGGTTACGCAGCCTTGCGTGAGTTGAATGCTCTCCAGTGTGGCAGATTCGATCCTTGCGATGTTCTTTCAAGTGGCTCGCCTCTTCATTTGTTTAGCGAGAGAATAAAAGGTGTAGCGAATGGTATTGCTGTTTACAGTAATGTTAACTCAAATGGTCATCTTGTCAACTCTTTTACGGAGTTGCCTAAGATTGTAAGTGACTACGTCTATTCACGTGTCTTCCTAATAAACTCCAAGTCATCAGAATGTCAGGACATCATCCGTGCCTTCAACTTTGAGAATATGGACGGTGCAGAGTTTGAATATGATGAATGTGTATCTCCAAACGAGATAATGAATACTCAGGAACTACCAATTGTTCGCACGAAAAAACTGTATTCATTCGGTTTGAAACGTATCATATATCCAGAGATGCGTATCCTTAAGCACATGACCTATTCTGTTGGTCAGAGTGTATTGTATCAGTTCCGCTATAATAACTGGCGTCCAAACCTTGGTTTCATCAATGAGGAGCAGAATTTTGATTACCGCGCAGAATACTTGAAAGACGAAGTGCTTAACCGCTGGATGCTAGACGAGAGTCATCTTACTTTGGAAGAGGAAGTACTGACTGCCAAGGATGGTGCAACATACGATTCCTTCTCAAAGGAGTGGAAGTCTAGAATATTTGACTTTGCCGATTTCTGTAGTGAGAACGAATATCCTCTCGCAGAACTGTCAAAGCAGATGAATGCTATGTTTGATGATAGTTTCCGTGATGAGGGTGTACGCAACTATTATAATACCAAACTTCGTTCACTCAATGCAATAGCACAGGAAATACGCAAGAATATAGAGAAGGAGTTGTTCGGTAAATGGCGTGATGGCGCAATCTCTATCATGGAGTTGAGCAGAATTGGAGAACTCCTTGCTTCCTATGTGGCGGATGACTTAAAGAAGAAACTTGATGCTTCGGTTAACAGTGCCAAGGACAATCTGCAAGAATCTGATGATATCCTGTCAGATATAACAACGGATTGGGCAGAAGTAGGATTCTTTGGAAAATTCGTAACGAAGAAAAAGGAAGACCATTATGTCAAGTATCAAGATGAACTTGCATATAACCTTGAACTGCGCACTCGTCTCATTGGTCTGGACTTCGCCCGGCAGCTTGCGTCAGAACTTCAGCGTGAAATAGGTCGCATGAGTGATGGCATCAACGCATTCAGCAAGATGCTCAGCGATGCTATTGATGAAACGAACCGTCTGATTACGGCACAGCAGAAGATAAACAAGGGGTTGGAGGACGAGACGATGGAAGGTGCAGTCATAGAGGTGAGTGAAGAGGAACGTATGGTCAAATACGAGGACGATATTCGTTTTGATAAAGAAGGAATGGGCAATATCGCACGCCAATTGCGTGAGGCTATTCTTCCAGACTCAGACTTTAGGAGTTTCGGTGACCTGTGCAACAAAGTAAATGAGAAGACTATAAAGCATGCCTTTGATATTACTCTTTCAGAAAGAATATTATCCAAGCATGCTGACCTCCCGCCTTCTTCAACAAAGGTTCTTGGACTCAATATTCTGACACAACTTCGCCAGAAACTAGGTTCCAATCGCCAGAAGATTCAGGAGTTTGCTCACAACCTTCTGAAACAGAGCGGTGCATACATAAACCTTGACAGGAATCAGATTATCTCAAACATCAGGAACAACGATCAGCCTGATGAAAACAAGAATATCAATCTTCGGGAAGTATTGATAAGCATACCTTCACCAGAAGATGATCCAGACCTTAAGGATTTCGCCAATGACCTCAAGAGCGCATTTGAGGAACAGGTGGAGAATGGTGTTAAGCCTCCGAAGATATTCATGGAGAGCACTCGCAAGAACGAGTTGTCTATAATAACCATTAACTATGCATTCCCAATGCGTGCCATCACATGGCTTGCGGGATATAAAAATCGTTATGACAAGTTCCTGCATACAGGAAATGCGAATAAAGATCTCGGCAACGCAATCCTTCTGCATAGTGAGGGACTAGGCAAAAACCTTCCTGAAATATTTGCTAAGTCAGATGCAGAACTTCGTAAGATTGATGAGGAAAGAGTTCTGCAAAATACTTTGCAGCAACAGCAGTTTGTCAACAATGCATCCATGTCTCAACAGATGAATGAAACGGCGGTTGTGCCTCAGGTGCCTGGCGCTGGAGCTCCACCACAAATGCCTAGCATGCAGACGCCTCCGCCACCTATAGAACCTAATGTCCAGTTGTTCTGCTATATTGCTAACCAGCAATACGGTCCTTATGACTGGCAGACATGTAAGCAACTTGTGCAGAATGGTCAGTTGATACAACAGACTCCTGTATGGGAACAAGGCATGGCTGCATGGACACCTGCTGGCCAGGTACCGAAACTGTCTCAACTCTTTGCCCCAACAATGCCATCAGAAATGCCAATGCCACCTACACCTGGCGCAGTTCCTCCACCAATGAAAATGTAAACTTTTTAAACCACTAAATAAAAATAATATGTCAAGAGATATAAATTGTTCAGGTCGTATCAAGAAATACGGAGTTTGTCTTAACGACAAGTGTGAACACTATAAGGAAATACAAGAAATACTCCACGGTGATATGACCTGTGAGTGTGGCAAGAAGTTGTCACCTTGCGCTCCGCCGAAGAAAAAGTCAAACAAAATGCCGATTTTTATTGGTGCGGCAGTAGTTTTTATTGCCATCTTCATCGTCTGTGTCCTTGCCTTTACTGGCGGTAGCAATGAGCCAGAAGTCGCAGCAGTTGACACGACTAGGGTAGATAGTTCTACTGTCGCTAGGACTGACACTGTCACTATTGTCAAGACTGACACTGTCAAGATTGAGAAAACAGTAGAGAAGGTTGAAACACCTAAGGTCAGTAAGACCATTATTACAGCAACTAAGACGAGCAAGGCAAGCAGTTCCGAAAAAGGTAGCGTCAACTTCGGTTACGCCAAGTTCACTGGTGCTGTCAGCGGAGGTAAACCAAATGGTCAGGGGACTATGCGTTTCATCTCATCCCATGTCATTGATTCACGTGACCCTAAGGGACGTGTAGCTGATGCTGGTGACTATGTCATCGGTGAGTGGGTAAGTGGCAAACTCGTACAGGGGCGTTGGTACGGTTCTGACAATAATGTTAAAGGCAGTATCATCATCGGCATGTAACCTTACGCATGTTTTTTTAATATAATGTATATGAACAGACATCTTGTTATCATAGCAATAGTCCTTGTTGGACTCTCTCCCATGAGAGCCCAACAAGGTGCGTTTCAGACGAAACTGCTGCAGTCACTTGCAAAGAATATCTCTTTCGTACCAAGTGACACCGCTAGTGCAGGGGTGTATGACGCAGGCACGGCATTAGGTATGCCGTTGACTGCGGAGTATGACAACCGCCATACGGTAACGCATCTCGGCTTCCGACTCTTTTCGCTAGATATGAAACGACTGTATGCTTGTGATGTGTATAACTTCCTTGAGCGATATATGTTGGAGCTTTATTGTTGGAATGCCACCACACCCTTGCAGCAGAAACTGAAAGATGACAAGGTGGTGTTTACGCAAGGCACTATTGCTGACATTAAGAAAATCAAGGAGTCTTCATTAGTATCAATACAGAGAGTAGAAAACAAATACTATGAAGTGACTTGGGTTAATGATGGGCAGTCATTCTTGTCTATTGCCTTTCCTATACAGTTCGAGCTCTTGCTTGGCATGCCACAGGTAGAGATAGAGCAGAAGATGTATGAGATGATTACTGGTGCACCTGCATACGAAGAAAATTCATTACCGCAGATGGAGCAGATGACGGACTCTCTCTATCGCTCCGTTCCTTCAATGCATTATGAGTTGGAGAGTGTTAACACATGCTCTTACTATTACAAACATGCTGATGGTGCTTACTCCCTCGTACTTGACACCTTGAATCAAAACTTGAGCGCAACGAATATCTTCCATGTCTTGACATCATGTGCAAATCCGATTGTAGTAACTCAGAGTCTCTATGGCTTTAAGTCTCGTGAGTACATAATCACCCTTCAACAATGGCTGCGCTATTGCCATGAGGCAGAACTGACTATATATACCGCCATAGAGGAAGAATACGATGACGGATATAAAGTGCTGCTTGTCGCAGAGTCAACAGACATGGGATATAATCACCTCCTCTCTGTAATTGTACCGAAGGGATTTCTTCAAAAGCCGACGGCTTTGCTGAAAGCTAAATTGAATGCCTTCATTCCTACCCACAATGTTAAGAATCTCTATCAGCAATATACTACGAAAAAAAGAAGATAAGATACTGATGAAAAAACTAATAAACTCTTTATTACTGTCAGCATTGTCATTCCCATTGTTTGCGCAGAAAGATGCTGTGTCTGCTGTAATACAGATTAACGCAATCAAAAAAGATACTGCATACCTCTATGCGGAAGCAACGACAGCCGTATGGGACGATGCTTACAGTAACGCCCGTGCTCTCATGGAGACTACAATCGAGGACTGGGTCAATCAATCATACCCTAACGAGAATATCCAAGGCTGTATAGCAAAAGCTGGTCGGAGTACACTCCAAATAAAAACTCGCCGCGGTAACTTGTATCGTGCGTTCCTTTATGTAAAGAAGTCCGAGATAGTGACTTTTGCTGATGCTAAAGACATGATTGTTGTTCCGGTTCAACAGACAACTGCTACGGTACAGCCACGACCAGAAGAACCCAAGGTAGAGACTCCCGTTGTGGTGGAACAACCCAATGAATATGAGCCAAGTGCAAAAGAGAAAAGGTTTCTTGCCGTTACGGACTTCTTGGATATACAGCCATTCATCGATGGAAATGAGGACATCAAGACATACGGCAAATATAAGAAAAGTCCCGTCAGTGGTGACTTCTATATGTTTGTGTTTAACCCACAAGGCAAGGTCGTTGCACATCTGTTATTCCGACAGTCTAAGTTTAGAGATGTCAGCACGGGAAGTGACGCAGACATAAATGACTACAAGGGTTGTGGCGGTATATGGTTTAAGTATTAAAGATTTAGAGGCATGAAAAAATATTTTATATTCCTTTTTATGTTTGTTGCACAGAACATCATGGCTGATGTTAATGTGCAGATTGACGGTATCGACAAATCAACTGTCAAGGCGAAGATGGAACGCACTATGTCAGCATTCCTTACCGAGGCTAATAACGCTCTGTCGGCAAAGCGCGCCTTGAACTTTGGTGGTATGGGGCTCTCCGCCAATGTGCAGTCTTCTGTCTCCATGCTTTGGGAGAACTGTCCTTTCGAATGTACCGACGAGGAGATTATGGAGCATTGCATCACAACTGGCTCTGGCTATCAAGTACGTAACATCCCACTTATAATGCGTCCTACTGACGCTTCTTTCAATGAAGAGGAGTATCAGGAGGCTGTGTTCAGTTTTGATCGTGATGGCAATATGGAGAGTTTCTATCTCACGCTAAGCATGAATCTTTATATGAATGTCATCAAAGGGAATAAGGAGGTTACAGACCTCCGTCGTCGTCAACTTATCCTCGACTATGTGGAGCATTTCCGTACGGCCTATAACCAGAAGGACAAAGAATTCCTTGAAGCCGTATTCTCGGATGACGCACTTATCATTACAGGTAAAGTGGTGCAACGCAAGACTGGCGACGGCATACGTCTGCCAGAGAGAGTAGAATACACTAGGCAGACCAAACAACAGTATATGACCAAATTGTCGCGTATCTTCTCCATGAACAAGCATGTCAAGGTCACATTTGATGAAATAGAAGTTATGCGTCACCCAACGAATGTTGATTTCTACGGTGTTACTCTGCACCAAGGATGGACAACAGACCGCTATCATGACGATGGATACCTCTTCCTCCTTTGGGACTTCCGTGATGAACAACACCCACAAATTCACGTCCGTACATGGCAACCAGATCACATCAATGGTGGAAAACTGCCAAAAGAAGAGATATTTAACCTTGGAGATTTTGATATTTAATTTATAAAATACTTCATAAAATTCTGAATGTAGAGAAAATATGAAAGGTTTTATGACAAATAAAATATCATGGCAAATTACCAATGTAAAATATATGAGTGTTTTCAATTGGTTAGCACTTGTTTGTTGTTACATTGAAATCTCATCTGTATTTAAACAGATTCGAATACCATTTTTCTTGTTACCCGAAAGATATATGGATGATTTCAATAATCTAATGGAAAATTTGGCTGTAGGAATACTAACTGACTTCATCGTTTATACTGTGACTGTAATACTTCAGAAGTATATAGGAAGGCAAATGCATAAATGGGAAATATACGATTGGGCATTAGATTTAAATGATAAGGTTGTAAACCTTATAGAAACGGAAATGGGATGTGACTGTATGAAAATTGATGAAGAAATGTATATGTCTCATTTTGACAGAAAATTCTATGATAATATATATAGCCAGCTAACAACTTTACTATCAGAGGGCAAGCCGATAGAACAATATCTTAATGCAGAAGAAAATAAAGCTCTTTGTGATATTTACACAATACAGGAAAATAGAAGTCTATTACAAAGAAATGAATGATAAACAAATAACAGAAGAAAAGGATAAGTTAAGATATTTATGTATATCTATAAAAATTATTAATTCAAACATACAAAATTTTATTAGGAAAAATAACAAAAAAAACAATGAATATGGTGACGACTGTTTTGCCTTTCATCAACAGAACATGAAAAGATGAAGAACTATAAAGACAAATACTTCATCTATCGTGTGTTTGATGTTTTTGGTAATGTAAACGAGTATCAGTTTGTATCTGACGGTACAAACAAAAGTAAATAAAAAGAATTTATGAGATATATACAGATAACTATCATCTTTTGGGCTTTATTCATCACAAGTAATGCACATAACTTATCTGTTTAGTCTTTCTCTGAAAAGATGAACGAGCTCACCGCCAGCACTAAGGTGCGTACAGACGACAACGGCACATCATGCGCCTTGGTGAGGGGGTAGTTGTTGGTGGTTGGTGCTACCTTTGAGAGTAGTTAATGGTGGAGTAAAATACATTATAATAAATATAGATATAATTGAGTATATAGCAGAAATTTAACAACTTAAGATTACAATATAATATGAGAAAAGGTATTCTATTATTTCTAATGGTTTTCTTGACAACCACAAAAGTGTTTGCTCAAGATGACATAACCATTAAAAGTTTTTTGCCGAATGTCAATGATTTGACGGCAAGAACGAATCCGCGTAAAACAGGAGCCGGAAAACCATGTGCGCTCGTTAAGGTCGTATTAGCAGACCAAGGTGTTACTTTTGAGTGTGGAAATTTAGCTTCAATGATTGTTGGAGACGTATCTTTTCACACTAACGAGTATTGGGTGTATCTCGTTGCAGGTGAAGGTGGTGCAAAACATCTGAAAGTAAAACATCCACAATTTCCAACAATTGATGTGACTTTTGCAGATTATGGTTTTAAGACTTTAGAAGCTCTGACAACCTATACCCTTGTCTTGAAGAAAAATGGTGGGTTGATGTTCTCCAAGCATAACCAGTTTTATGTTGATGCTTTTTTCCAAGCAGGAGGACTGATAGGACCTGGTATTGCAATTGGTGGACATTTTCATGCTATAAACGCAGAATTAGAAATGACAAAAGGTGTGACTAAATCAGATGTTATTTTTTGGTATGATAAAAACAATCTGATAGCACAAACTTCTTATTCAGCGTTGTCCGGTAATGTTAAACTTGGATATGGATTTCAGTTTGGAAAAAAATATTTCATAACTCCACAAGTTGGTTTTGGACTTGTTAAATGTTCCTTTGACGGTAATAATCCAGGCTCAGATGCCAATGCTTCATTTGGTCTAATTGGTTGTCGTGGCAATCTCATTTTTGCTAAGCATCTACAAATTGTTGTAGCACCTTACTATAATTTTGCTATTAAAAAGAGTAGTAGTTTTGAAGAAATATCAGAAGCGCAATCTTCCATTAAGAACTGGGCTAGCGGATTTAATATTAAAGTAGGACTTTCCATCTTTTTCTAGATTATGAAACAGAATATATTATACAAAATTATAGCCATTGCAACATTCATTTTAATGGTGGTTTCATGTAGTGATGAATTTGTAAAAGGTACATACATAGCATCTTTGAACAATTTCTCTTTAAATGTAGAATCATCTAGTTTACAAAATATTCCAGCTGCTGGTGGTGCGGTAAAAACGCAAATAGTAGCCACAAATGCAGTAAATTGGGAAATAGAAAATTTACCATCATGGTTGACATCTACGATTACGCAAGGGGCTGGAACGCAAGATATAACATTCAATGCAGAATCGAATGAATCATTTACTACATCCCGAACCCATATATTCAATGTTATAACCACTAATTCAGATTGGCAATTAACTATACCTGTGTCTGTTACTCAACAGAAAAAGTCAAAAGTTATATCAATTACCCCTTCTGATAATAGTTCGTTAACATTTGATGCTAAAGGTGGTCAAAAGACCTTAAGTATAACATCCAATGTTCCGTGGACAACTGAAATTAAAGGAGATTTCGTTCACTTATCTCAAACTTCTGCTCAACAGGACTTGAATATTGTCCTTTCCGTAGACGCATATGAAGAAATTGATGTCACGCAAAACAGAATAGCATCTATTTATTTCAAGGATTTGTCTGAAGGTGAGGTTGTTCAAGTTTTGACTATAACTCAAACTCCTCTACAAACATCGTTGAGTACCGAAGTTATTAATGTTGAATTTGACCAGAATAAAAATTCAAAAGTATTCTCATTAGGCTCTGTTGCAGGAAGTTATTCTGTGACATCAGACTCTCCATGGTTGTCAATTGTTAAAAATCAAGAAAAAGGCAATATTGATGTCACTGTTTCCGTAGACCAAAATGACAATGATGACGAAAGAACATCAAAGGCTTACATTTATCTTGATAGTTCAAATGCTATCAGATATACTTTTGATGTATATCAGAAGGGTAATAAAATAGAGATTAATCCAACCACATTAACAACAGAAGCTGATGGAGGCATTTACACAGTTAATGTCAAGACAAATGGTCGATGGAAATCATCGACTCAAACAAACTGGTTAACATTACAAGACAATACGAATTCTTGTAGAATTGCTGTTTCTGAGAACAATTCTCTCGAAACAAGGAATGGAGTAGTCCAGTTCAATAGGATTAATGAGCAAAATGAAGAAGTAGGGAAAACTATCACTTTAATGATTTCTCAGGAGCCAAGACACATAACTCCTGATGCCCCAATATTACAGTTTGATCCAGAGTCTTCTACAAAGACATTGAATGTGAATAGTGATGCATCGTGGACTCTTTCGACCAATGATACTTGGATAACCCTTTCTACATCATCTGGTATTGGTAATGGTGAAGTCAATGTTGCAGTTTCTGATAATTCTTCTTCATCTAGTAGAAATGGAACAATATATCTCAAATGTCTTGATAAGACAATAGAAATACAAGTCGTACAGAATACTGCATATCTTAACACAGATAGTAATCCTATTCGTTTTGATTCAAAAGGGGGAACTGCTTTGTTAGGTCTGTCGACAAATGTAAGTTGGACTGTATCATCTTCTGAAACTTGGCTTACAGCATCTCCTGAAAATGGAGAGGGAGACAAGGAAATAACCTTGCAAGCATCTCAAAATATGACTTCCAGTCAAAGGACTGCAATGCTTTCTGTTTCTTCTATTGCAGGTGAAAGAAAAATAAATATTAGTCAAGATGCTCCGTCAATAGAGGTTTCTATATCTAGCGTTTCATTCGACGAAAGAGGCGGTAGCGAAGTAATAGTTGTAACAACAGATTATGATTTTGATGTTTCAACTTCGACACCTTGGATAAGTATTGAACGGAATGATAATTCATTCTCTATTACAGCTAAGGCTAATGATGTAGAGACTCGTTCTGCTACTGTAATTGTACAGATCTTGGGTATTACGGGGACATTAAAAAAGACTATAAGTGTTACTCAAAAGGGTGATGATACTCCGTATATAGATTTAGGACTTCCTTCAGGAACTAAATGGTGTGCATATAACAAGGGAGCTTCCAGTATTGGAGGAAATGGAAATATTTATACTGGTACCGAATCTCAAAGTTATAAGTGTCCGACCGAGACTCAGACTCAAGAATTGGTGAAGAAATGTACCTGGACATACATAACAATTGATGGTATTACAGGCTATAAAGTTACAGGCCCTAATGGAAACTATATCTTCATTCCTTCTACACCAACTGTTAGTATGGGGGGATATTCAATGAAGGGAATGTGTGTTTGGGTAAAGGGCTCTTCTGACAGTGAATCTCAGTACTACCTAAGATACTCATCGGCTTATGGTGCTATGTTAGATATGGTAGCTCATAAAGACGAAAGTAAATTCACTATTCGTGAAGTGCGATAGTCGTAATACTTGTTGAAAATTTCAGAGGTCTTCATACTGCAAATCACCGCAACATGAAGACCTCTAAATATTAATAGTATTTTGATGTATTAATGTCCAATAAAAAATCAATTCCAATGAGGCAAAAACTTATATTCTTCATTATGGGGGCAGAACCTATCAAATTTCGCTATGTAATGCCGAATTTCGAGCTTAAATCATAGTATTTGGGACAAGGAATGCCTCGAAAAGGAGATTTTGCGTACATGACGTCGAATTGATTCATAGGGGGCTTAGTTTTAGAATTTGCCTAGTTTGCTACTGATTATCAGTCGCTTACAAACCCAATCCTGCGATTTTCGATTTTCATCGGACAGCAATAATAAAAATCTCTTTTCTCTTTTTCTCTTTTTTACTGATGTCGGAGTGCGAAACATTAATGTCAGAGTACAGGAAATACTACTGATTTCCTACTCCTATTCAATACTTCTGACATAAGGAAACAGAGGGTTACGCAAATCTTTTATTCTACAGGAATTGTATCATGTAAACAGGAATGAGAAGGGTTTCCTCATCTTTTTTCAAGTCTTTGGTGTAAATGAGATAACGCCTTTCTATTATATGGGAAATGATAAAAAGAAAAATCAGAAAGTTTTTTTGCATAGTTCAATATTTATTACCAATTTTGCAAACTGATAATAGAAATAATTTCTATTATCAGTTCGCAGAAGAATATACTTGAGGTGATTCTAAATAGTTCGCGATCTGTATTCAACATCCAATCACTAAGAATCATGACGGAGTGCGAAAACAGTCTGAAGCTTACTCAATCACTTCATTATTACGTAAAGGAAGGCAAGATATGTAATCCTCGTCATGGTATCTATACTAAAAATACGTAAATCTTTTTAAGGTGACTGGGCGATGCTGCTGAAATAAGTTGAATCAAATTTTGTTGTCTCAGAAATTATTATTACTTTTGTAGTTTGAAGTATTTTATGTATATGCT
>OCVV011191829.1_pt1 | contig 13719 bp, 12 predicted proteins | sample 1539721 | NCBI WGS metagenome assembly OCVV01 (sample SAMN02144230, study PRJEB22623) | gut metagenome | biome: sheep rumen | host: Ovis aries | place: New Zealand
AGAATCTTTAGAATCGCCTTCAGCATAAGTGATAGCAATACTTTCTACGTAACCTTTAACTTTAGCTTCAACATCTTCTGTTTCTCCACCAGGATTTGTTCCAGGATCTGTGCCAGGATCTGTGCCAGGATCTGTACCAGGATCAGTTCCAGGATCAGTAGTTGGCTCGCCACCGCAAGCAACTAAACAAAGAGCAACGAAAGCTAGAAATAACATTGAAAATAATTTTCTAAATTTCATAAATAATCCTCTCTTTAAAATGAAATGTTATGATTTAAATGATACATTAAATCATATATACATTTTACTATATTAATTTTTCAATATCAATAAAATTCCCCATTTTATTAAAATAAAAATCTGATTAATTTGTTTTTTTAACATATTTTTAAGAAAACAAAAAGTCCTCAAAAACTTGAGGACATTTTGTTTTGTTTACTATAATTAATTTAGTTTGCTTTTGCAGCTTCTAGATTAATATAATACAATACTTCAGTTGAGAAAGCACCATTAGTGTATGTAGCAATAACACCAACCTTAGCAACATTCTTACCAGGAGTAAGAACTAACTTGCCATCTTCAATCTTAGCATATTTGCTTTCTTTAGTTAATGACCAAGTTACTGTAACATCTTCAGTACTAGCAGTTAATTCAATTGGACTTGAACCATCAGAATTTTCAGGTAACACAACGCTTTCAATAACACTAGCAACTTTCTTACCTAATGATTCAGCTTTTTCTTCTGACTTATTAATTAAATCAGCTGAAACAATATGAACTTGGTATCCATTGTAATTACCAGCAATACCAGTAATATCAATATAATCTCCAACAGCAAATGTTGCAATCTTTTCTGCGATAGCATCAAACTTAGGGTCAGCAGCACTAGACCATGGTGAGAAGTAACCTTCACAATACTTAGATAAGTCAAGAGAAATAGTAACGCCATCACGTTCGATTTCAAAGATTGACTTTGTAGCATCTCTTGCAGGATCATTTAACTTCTTAGTAATCTTCCAACCAGTCAATGAAACTAATTGAGAAGTTCTATAAATAGCAGATGGACTCTTTGAAATTAATTCATCATCCCATGGAATAATCATATCATCAACATTGATAGGATCTTTACCATCACAAGTAAGTGTACCACCAGCATTAGTTTCCATTAAACCATTGTAATTAGTATTTGTAGTTCCTTCTACAACAACATGTACACCAGGAGCTAACTTAGCAGCATCTTCTGCAGAGCATTTAACTCTATATAAATAATAACCTGCCTTTAAAGAATCATCAGCCATATATAAACTAATATTGCCATATTGAGTTGAATATACAGTACCAATTGCTACAACGTATCCTGATAATGTTTGGCTTACACCAGTGTTCTTATACCAATAATCAATTAATTCAAGATCAGACATTTCTTCATATACTGTAACTTCAAATCTCTTTGAACTAGTTTCACCATTGTAAGAGAATGTAGCTTTTAAGTAAACTTTCTTTTCTACTGAACTACTAGTTACTTCAGCAGTTTTACCATCTTCACTAATAGCAACATAGTTCTCATCTAATGATTGCCAAGAAATAGTAGCTTTTAAACCATTATATTCAAATTCAGTATCTAAATCGAATGATTCAGAAACAGTTGTTCTATCTTGTTTGAAAATATAAGCATCAAGGAAATCAGTTACTTCAACTGGTAATACTTGGAAATTGAAATCCTTAGTAGCATCGCCTAACTTAACAGTGATTTTAACATCTTGTTTTTCAGTAGGACGAGTAACAGTAACTGTATAAGTTCCACTTACTGCTGTATCAGCAATCTTTACATATTCAGAGCTTGAAGTCCAAGCTAAATCATAAGTATTCTCTCCAACCTTTAATTGTGAATCAAGAGTGAAATCAGCAGTTAAAGTAACAGGTTGGTCTAATAAATATGATTCAAGTAAAGCATTATAATCAACTTTTTGACTACAAGCAACTAAAACTAATGCGATCATTGCAATAACAATGAAAGCAAAAATTCTTTTAATTTTCATAATTGTATCTATTCCTCCCTAACAATTATCTAATACTAATTTTATTTAAATTATCAACAGAAATTATCTTTGATTTTTTAACTTCTTGAATACCACTAACAGAAATTACTTTACCATCAAAACTACTTGCATCAAATCCTGCTTCAACTGGAACTTTAAATGTATAAGTTTCACTGTCTTTATAACCATTAGCAGAATTTTGACTAGTAGTACCAGTAATTGTCAATTCACCATTTTCAACTATAGCAGATTGAACTGTTACATCGCTGAATAGTGAAGTTCCCCATTTACCAGCATATTCGATTCTACTATCAAATGTACAATAGTAATTTGATTGTAGTGTAGTTAAGTAATCACCACCACTTTGCATAGCAACATATGTAACACCACTAATTTGATATTGTTGATTATAAAGTTGAATTGTTCCAGTAATTGAGAACATATCACCAATTGTCATATATGTTGATGCTAAACTTGAAGAATATCCAGTATAAACAGCAATATTATAATACTTGCCATCAATCTTTTGAGTAGCAGTAAATGTATAAGTTCCACTAGGTGAAACTGTTAAATCAGTGATATAAGCTTGGATTCTAACCTTAGCTCCACTATCAGCTTCTTTATTATAATATTCATCTACATTATCCCAGAATTCTTTAAGATTAATTTTAGTAGCAGCAGTAGAGTAAAGTGGATCTTCATAATTTCCATGAACTCTTAAACCATTACTCTTTGCGAAATCTTCAGCTTTTTTAAACTCAGTGTAATACTTAAAATCAGAAGTATTAATAGCTTTATTTTGTGTAAAACCATTTTCTACTAATTCTAAGTTAAGTAACTTATAATTATCACTTTCACTAGTTTTATACCAAACATAGCCTAAGTATCTACTACCATAGCTATCATGTTTAGCAGGTGTTGAAGTTGCTTCAAGAACTATACTTGTCGCCTTTTCTAATCTTTCTTTTACAAACTTCGAAGCTGCCTTACCCCATTTTTCAACTCCACCAGTTGATTCAGGAGTATCTACACAATAATATCTAATAGTAACTATTTGGTCACCAGTAATTTTAAATGTAGTAGTATCACCATCAGTTAAAGTTACTACAGTGGCATATCCAGCACCATCAGTTAAGAAGCTACTTGTCTCAGTAACATTCACATTATATGCAAGTGTCTTAGTTACCTCATCATATTCTCCGTAAGGATCAATATCAGAACTCTTTTCACAACCACTAAAAACAAATGCAAGTAATAAAGCAATTACTAATACAAAAGCTCTATAAATATTCTTATTTACCACCACAGTTAGTATAAGCATCCTTTAATGCTTTTTCGGCAGTCTTTTGACCTGTCATAGAATAAACTAATACATTACCAACTTGAGTTCTTGCTGTTGAAGAACCAACAAATGCTGGTGAAGTAAAGAAATCATTAGACATTGTTGAAGCTACGTTAGCAGCTGCAGCAGTGATTGAAGTTCCGTTTAAATGTTTTTCATAAGCAGGAATATCGAATACAGACTTTCTTGGAGGGTTGTAACCTGAAGCAATTGAGAAACTTGCTAAGAATTCAGGTTCTAATAAACACTTTACAAATTCCCAAGTCATTAATGCTTTTTGTTCAGCATTTTCGCTATCCTCATAGAACATACATAGAGATGGTCCTTGAGAGATTGACTTATAAACGATAGAATCATCAGCCATCTTACTTCCAGGAATCTTTGCAATACCCCATTCAAATGCATTGTTATCAGGTAATTGGTGATTAGCTCCACCACTTGATCCGATACAGAATGTAGCACCGGTTTCAGCACCCTTCTTGAAAAGGTTTGATGTATAAGCCTTATAATCAGTTTGAGTAGTAACTAAGCCTCTATCATAATAATCAGCTAAAGTTTCTAACCATCCCCTAGCTCCTGCATTATCAAATAGATAGTAAGGTTCACTTGCACTAGTATATCCCCAACCATTTTGTTCACACATTGTGATGAACCAGTTAGCTTCTGAGTCATAACCAACAGGTGTTGAGTTAGGATATTTAGCTTTAATAATTGCAGCATCAGCCCATAATTCTTCCCAAGTCTCTGGAACTTTTGGCTTTCCTTCTCCATCAACAATACCAGCAGCCTTTAAAGCAGTCTTGTTATAATATAATAACTCAGTTGATTTAACGAAAGGAACAGTTAAGATAGCTGTATCAGCATAACCATATTTAGCATAGTTAGCATAGTTAGTTGCGAAACCTTCATTGTAGTAACCAGTAACGAAATCAGCTACTTCTTCAGCTGTATAACCAACTTTTTCTTTAACTGTTTCAGTTCCTTCTACAATCTTGTTTCCATCTTCATCTAATTTATATTCGCCATCTTCCATAACATAATTAGTCTTAACAACATCGATTTCTTCAGTACTATTGATATATTTGCTATAATCAACAATCTTCTTTGTTGTTAAATATTGAGCAACGTGGTCAGCATAACAATAAGCTAAGTTAGGTTGAGTTTGACCTTGTAAGTCAGCAACGATTGCAGATTTTACATCGTCATATCCACCAATTTGAGAATGTTCAACTTTCCAACCAGGGAACTTTGCTTCAAACTTACTAACGGCAGTTTGTAAAACTGATTGTAAAGTATCGCCCATTGTATGATAGAATACAATAGTTTTTGATTTGTCTTCTTTTCCGCATGCAGTTGATGCGAAAACTGAAACAAACAAAACTAAAACCATAATTAAAACTTTAAAACTTTTTCTGATTTTTGACATTTAAAATTTTCTCCTTCTTCAATTTTTACATTTGTCTATTTGTTTTAATTCTATATTTTTTAAAAATTATTAAATTTTTTAAAACCATTAATACATCATCCCTTAGTACCGCTCTTTGATACACCATGCATAATATATTTTCTAAAGAAAACGAATAATAAGAATAGTGGTATAGCAGCGATACAAGCAGCAGCCATCTTAAGTGTACTCGAAGGTTCACTCGTACCAGGTATTTGGAATCCACCAGAAACCCAGTTAGATAATAATCTCCAACTCTTTTGTTTATTTACAAGTCTTGGCCAAATATAAGAGTTCCAAGTACCAATAAACTTAAGCAATGTAATAGAAATAAGTGTTGGAGCAGTTAAAGGGACCATTACTTTTACAAGATATCCCATATCAGTAATACCATCAACCTTTGCAGCTTTGTAAAGAGTTTCCGGTATTTGCATAAACGCATTCCTTAACAAATAAATATAATAAATACTTACTAAGAAAGGTACAATCAAAACGACATATGTATTTGCCCAGTGGAAATTCTTAGAAACTGTTACATAATTTGTAACTGTAAACATTTCACCAGGAATCATCATTGTACCAAGCATCAAAGTAAACAATAAATTCTTACCTTTAAAATTCATTCTAGCAAGAGCATAAGCAGTAAGAATTGTAACAACAATACTTAAGAATGTACTCATACCACCAACTAAAATTGTATTAAATAAGATTTGTCCAAATATACTGTTTCTTCCAGCTAATACATTACTATAGTTTTCAAAATGTACTCCGCCATAAGCTCTATCTGGAAAGAATGATGGAACAGATTGTCTAAAGTCTTCTTCTGCTTTTAATGATGTAATAACCATCCAATAGAATGGGAAGAATGATGCCACAGCTACAATAGTTAAGAATGTATAAACTAATATATTCTTAATTATTCTTGCTGTTCTATCCTTCTTGTTTTCTTCCATTGCATTCAACTTAACACTAGAATTGTTCATTATCTTGAAATCATTTGCTTTTTCCATAACTTCACCTCTCTAATAATGAACTCTCTTCTTACTGATTTGTAAGTTAATTACTGTAATAACCATAATGATAGCAAATAGCATCAATGATCCAGCAGCAGCATAACCAATCTCACCATTTTCAATATAGTTATACATATAACCTACCATTGTACCAACTTCATATTCAAGACCCATTTGTTCACCAAAGATACCAACAACAGCAGTATAAACTTTCATACCACCCATGATACCAGTTACTAACAAATATGATAACATTGGTGAAATCATAGGAACTGTAATTCTCCATAGAATTGTTGACTTACTAGCACCATCTACTCTAGCTGCATCATAATATTGTTTATTAACATTTTGTAATGCACTAAATAAAATCAAAATCTTAAATGGTAAACCAGACCAGATTTCATATACTATAACAACAAATCTATTTGCCCAAATACTAGATCCTAGATCCATCCATTGAATAAAATTCGTTTCATCTCTACCTAACAAGAAATTAACAAATCCAACAGTTTCAATATTACTTCCAGTACCAACAACCCTAAACAATGTGGCAAATACGGCACCCATTGCCAGGGCATTTGTCAAATATGGTAAGAAGAATATAGTTTGATATGCCTTTTGTAAAGGCTTGATTGAAGCTAAAGCAACACTAATTAATAAAGCTAACAACGTTGAAAGAGGAACAGAGATGAATGTAAATAACAATGTATTTACTAAACAACGTGTGAAATCGGCTCCACCAGTTCCTGTTTCACCTGTAATAACCTTCCTGAAGTTTACAAAGCCCCATGACAATGCATACTCAGTATCCAATGGTTTATAGTCATTTTTAAATGCACTTATAAAAGTATTTACGATTGGATAGAATGTAAATATCGCCATTAGAATTACAGCAGGTAATACGAATAACCATCCTTGTTGAGAATGTAAGAATCTACCTACCTTAATCAATCCTAATTTTTTCTTTGGAGCATCGTTATTAGTTTCAGGCATTTCATCTTTAACTAATACTTCATCTGCCATATTATAATCTCTCCTGAGTTTCTGCATTGAATAAGAATACTTTATTAGGCTTTAAGTTAAACTTTAATTCAGTAGCATCTTTAGGTAGTTTAACATCAGAATCAATAATTGATCTTACATTAGGTTTTGCTGATGATTCATGAACTGAAACAACACTCTTATCTCTACCCATTACTTCAATATTTGAAACCTTTAATGTTAAAGCACCATTTTCATCATAAATGAATCCCTCGGGTCTAACACCTACATATACTTCTTGATTAGCAACAGTTGTTTCAGTTACTGCTTCATCACCAATATATACTTTTCCGTCAACAACTTTACCTTTAAAAATGTTGATAGGTGGAGTACCTAAGAAATTAGCAACGAAAAGATTAGCAGGATTATCATAAATTTCTTGAGGTTCACCCATTTGTTGAAGAACACCAAGTTTCATAACTACCATTTGGTCACAAATACTCATAGCTTCTTCTTGGTCATGAGTAACGAACACAGTAGTAATTCCTGTTTCTCTTTGAATTCTCTTTATTTCTTCACGAGTTTGTAATCTTAAACGAGCATCAAGATTTGATAGTGGTTCATCTAGCAAAAGTACATTTGGCATCTTAACAAGTGCTCTAGCAATAGCAACACGTTGTTGTTGACCACCAGATAATTCACTTGGCTTACGAGCTAATAAATCTTGGATTTGAACTAAACCAGCAGCTTCAAAAGCTCTTTGTTTAGCTTCTTCCTTTGGAATTCTCATATTGACAAGTGGGAACATAATATTTTGTTCAACTGTCATATGAGGATAAAGAGCATAGTTTTGGAATACTAATCCAATACCTCTCTTTTCAGGTGCTAAGTCAGTTACATCTTCGTCTTCAAAGATGATTTTACCTGAACTTGGCTTTTCCAATCCACTAAGCATGAAAAGTGTTGTTGACTTACCACATCCAGAAGGTCCTAATAAACCAATCAATTTTCCAGATGGAATTTCAATGTTCATGTCATTAACTGCAACAACAGGCTCACCATTCTTTTGTCTACTTGGAAAGATTTTAGTTAAATGTTGAATTGAAATTTTCATATGTGTTATTCCTTTCCCTTTAATAAATATTTTAATCCTTCACAAACTCTATCTCGTATGTCTTAGTAAATCCCTTTACTTCTAATTTTTCAGGCATATTTACACTACTATACCCTTCACACTCTACAAATGGATTTACATAGACGCCAGCATGAACTCTCTTTGTAACCTTATATCCGTCTGCTTTAGTAAGCATAAATTCAATATCACTATATTCATTGTGATATGTAATGACGAAACTAGAATTACAATCACTCGGTACCTTTAACACAATTGTCAATTGTGTATAATAATCATTAAACTTCTTCTCGTCTTCAGTTTCATAATTAGGATTCTTTTTCTTCTTGATTGTAATAACAATCTTCCTAATTAACTTAATTAAGTATCTCTTACCAACTAAAACATCTCCGATTAAAAATGCAACAGCGAAATAAACTAATACAATTACAGTTGCTTTCTTTTCAGCTTGCTTCTTAATATCATCAAAATATCCCATTTGGTAATTATCACTTTTACTTCTAAACTCTCTATCTAGTTTTTCTAAATTTGTAGAAGCATAATCATTGTTATACTCATTTACAAAATCATTGACATCATCAAAGAATGCTTCATCAAAATCTAAATCTAAATTATCAAATTTCACAAAGCTCTTTCCTTCTTTGTCTACAAACTCTAATACATCAATATCTGTTATCATCTCATTTGTAATTCCAAAATAAATGAAATCATAATCCACAAGTGTCATAATTGTGTCATTTGAATCATTATTATCATAATCATAATTTATCAATTTATAATTATAGACAACATCACTTTCAGATTTACAAACAAGTTTTGTTTGATTATTCTCTTCGCTTTTTACATCATAATCATTTTTTACATTAAATAAAAATCCACTATATGCTTTTGTTATCTTTGCATCATCTATCATGTTCCCATCAACTTCTTTTTGTTCTAGGATACATGATGCAAAAATGACAATTTTCTTCCCATCTTTTTCACTACTATAAACATATTGTCTGTCATAGTACCCACCAATTAATCGCATAGCATTACTATAATCACCATTTGCAAGTGAAGAATCAATAGCTTCAATTGGCATAGAATATGAATACATCCTAGGTAGTAAAATAGCTAAAAAGATTCCCAGAACGCATATAGCCACATAATATATGACTGCTGCGAATATCTTTATTCCCCTATTCAAAACATCCTCCAAAAATCAAAAAATGGGACATTAAAATGAGTAGTCAAAAAACTACTCTATAGTGTCCTCATTTTTTTTAGTATCATTAGATACGAAAGTATCATTAGATACGTTGTTATCAACAGATGCGTTTTGTTTAAGATTAGATTTGAACGCAATCTCTCTCTTTCTCAAACTATCTCTTTGATCTCTATATTGGCTTTTGTTAAAAACAGGAATTAATAACCAGACAATTGCAATAATTGCAACAATAGCACCACAAACAATAAAGAAATTAATGTCATGACTCTTTAGCGGTTCTAATAAAAACATAGTATCACCTCATTTATTAATTCTATCTAGATTATACTTTATCTACGCCCTTTTTACAACAAAAATTTAATACAAAAGAAAAAAAATAAATTAATTAAACATAGTTTTTTTTATGCTTGCTTTAAAAAATAAAAAAGTCGCACAATTGCGACTCATTATTCTTATATAATTATTTCCTACATTGTAACATTACAAACTCCATTTTTAAATTTGCAATTTTCACAAAGTGGATTTTTTGCTTTGCAAGTATACCTACCAAAGAACAATAATAAGTGGTGAGCTTTATGCCATCTCTCCTTATCGATTAGATTCATCAAATCTTCTTCGATTTTATTGACATCAGTTTCACTACTCAACCCCAGTCTATTTGCAACTCTCGATACATGAGTATCAACCGCAATAGCAGGAATATCAAATCCTTCACTTAAAATTACATTAGCAGTCTTTCTTCCAACACCAGGTAAGCTTACTAAATCTTCCATATTTGATGGAACTTCACCATTAAAATCTTCTATTAACCTCTTGGATAAAGCAATGATATTTCTAGCTTTGTTTTGAGCTAAACCTAATGGTTTTATAATCTCTTTTACTTCCTCAAAATTAGCATTTGCTAATTCTTCAGCTGTACTATATTTATCAAATAAAACTTTAGTTACTTCATTGACTCTTTTATCAGTTGTCTGAGCTGATAAGCTTACAGCTACAATCAACTCAAAAACATTGCGATAATTTAGTTCACAATGAGCATCAGGAAACAATTCCTCAATATAATCTAATATCTCATTAACCTTTGATTTTTCCATACACATTATTAAATAGATTTGTTAAATCAGTATCTTGTTTTTTATTCTTTGATTCAGCTCTTTGCTTCTTACTTCTAAGTATTTCATTGACAGCCTTAACATTCTTTCTTTGTCTCTTAACTGCATCTAAAATAGATTCATTAATAAGAGAGAATTCATACTTATCTTCATAAATCCAACTCTTAATCAATTGTAATTCTAAAGGACTAACTAACTTATTAAATTCTTTTTCAATAATATTTGTAATCTTCTTAAAATCACTTGCATATCTATCTTCATCTTCTTTCTCATTTTCAGAATCGAGAACATTTGCCAGTCTTTGATAAGTTAAATCAAGTGAATAAGTAACTTCACCATCAACTTCTTCTATATCAATATATTTTGATTCAATCAATTTAGCAAGACAATCACTGATTTCTTTACTTCCAAGTTGCATAGTTTCATGCATCTTTTCTGGCAACTTTTCAAGTGAAGTTTTTTCAGGAGAAACAAGTAAGTTTTGTAGTTTTATTAAAGTAATAACTTCAGTCTCATTTAAACCAATAAATGAATACTTATCAATTAATAAATTCTTAAAACTAATTACACCACTTTTAATTAAATTATAGTTTTTAGACATATTACTTAATAGCAAGTTTATTTAGAGCATCCTTAGCAGCTTCTTGTTCTGCTTTTTCTTTGCTCTTACCGCTTCCCCTTCCTAATATAATTTCTCCAACTTTACAGATTGTTTCAAATGTTTTGTCATGAGCTGGACCACTTTCATTCACCACAAAATATCTAGGTGTATCAACTCTCTCAGCTTGAATTACTTCTTGCAACTTACTCTTATAGTCGATAAAGAATCCATCAGGACTAGCATCAATCTTTGGGAATATATTCTTATTAAAGAACTCTCTTACATATTCTATATCGTGATCTAAATATAAAGCACCTAAGAATGATTCAAAGATATTACCAAGTACTGATTGCTTCTTTCCTTCACCAGTTTTCTTAGCACCATTTCCAACTAAAATACATTTATCAAGCCCAAATGATGTAGTATAAAAAGCATTAGCATCTTCACATACATATTTAGCTCTCAATTTAGACATATTACCTTCATCATCATTTCTAGTCTTATATAAATATTCTCCCACCAAAAAGTCTAACAATGCATCACCTAAAAACTCAATTCTCTCATAGTCCTTAATACCTTTGATTTGTTTATTCTCATTGGCATATGAACGATGTGTAAATGCTTCATAATATAAAGTTATATCATTATAACTAATATTAAGTTTTTTACAAACTCTATCAAATTCTTTTTGAAAATCAACATAGTTCATATGGACTCCTTTCAATAATTTATATTTTATTCAGTCATTCTTGAAGCAATAGTTTAAGCGTTAGTGTTAGCTTCAGGTTTATTCATTGATTCTTCAAGATGTTTTCTCATGATATCAACATATCCACCTTGAACACCACTAATAGCTAAATCAATAGCTTTACTAAAAGCATATGCTTTACTATTACCATGTGCCTTAACAACAACACCATCAACACCAAATATTAAAGCACCACCAACATCATCAGCCTTCATTGAATTCTTAAAGTTCTTTAAATTTCTCTTCATAAATAAAGCACCAATTAATCCACCTAAGCTAGATTTGATGTTCTTCTTTAATTCATCACCCATAGCTTTAGCTGTTCCTTCAATAGCTTTCATAACAAGGTTACAACTAAATCCATCATTAATGTAAATATCACAATCAGAATATAACATAATTGTTGGTTCAATATTACCACCAAAATTAATCTTTTCATTTTCTTCAAGTAACTTATAAGTAATCTTATCTTGTTCTCTACCTTTACCAACTTCAGCTCCAATATTGATTAATCCAACCTTTGGATTATCAATACCTCTTACTTCTTTCATGAATGTGGAAGCAAAAAGAGCTAATTGTTCAATATGCTCTGGTTTAAGTTCTACGTTAGCACCAACATCAAGAATCATTCTTGCTTTACCATTTAAAGCAGGAAGAGTAGGGGCTAAAGCAATCTTAGCCATACCAGGTAATCTCTTAACAAACAATTGAGCCATTGGAATTACACATTGTGTAGGTCCACTTGTAACAGCACCTTGACACTCTTTTTCTCTAACCGCATTAAATGCTTTAATTAAAGAATATTCTTTATTATGTCTTGATAATAATACACTATTCTTCTCACCCATATCAAAGAAATATGGAGTGTGTATAACAGTTACTCTTTCACTTGGAACTAAATATTTCTTTATTTGTTCTTCATCACCATAAAGGTTAATATACAAATCTTCATGATTCTTTATTGCAAGGTTAACACCATTAACAATCTCTTCTGGTGCGAAATCTCCACCCATAGCATCAACAGCTAATTTAATCATATCTTTTCTCCTCTTTTTTTATCCAATCATTTGTTTATGTTTTTGGTAATTATCTTCAGCGATCTCAAGTAATTTCTCATATTCTTTATCTTCGAATAACTTCTTACTTTCAATCATCTCAGTAGCACATTTATTTGCTATCTCTAGTATATCACTATCCACTACAATATCAGCCATTTTAAAAGCAATTGTTCCACTCTGTTTTTCACCAAAGATATCTCCAGGGCCTCTCATTAACAAATCTTCTTCTGCTAAGGCAAAGCCATCATTAGTAGCTTCCACTGTCTTTAATCTTCTTATTGAAGATTCCACATCAGTGTCACTCACTAAGAAACAATAGGCTTGTTCATCACTTCTTCTTACACGACCTCTCATCTGATGTAATTGAGCAATACCAAATCTATCTGCATCAAAGATAATCATTGTGGTAGCATTAACTACGTTAACACCAACTTCAATAACACTAGTTGCAACAAGTATTTGAATATCGTTTGTTGCAAACCTATTCATTACATCACTCTTTTCTTCAGTCTTAAGTCTACCATGAACAAGACCAACTTTAGCTTTACCCTTAAAATACTTAGTAATATTATCATAAACAAGTAAAGCATTTTGCAGTTCCATTGTTTCACTCTCTTCAATCATCGGAGTGATAATGTATATTTGTCTTCCTCTTTCAAGTTCTTGTTCAATATGTTTTAATACTTCTTTAGTTTCATTAAATGTCACATATTTAGTAATAACTTCTTTTCTATGACCAGGAAGTGTCTTAATAATTGAAATATCATTTTCACCCAATATACTAATAGCTAGTGTCCTTGGAATAGGTGTAGCACTCATCTTCAAGTGATCAATCAAATAACCCTTACCAACCATAGATACTCTTTGTTTAACACCAAACCTATGTTCTTCATCGGTAACAACTAAACCCAAATGCTTAAACTCAACATATTTTTGAATCAAACTATGAGTACCAATAATGATATCAATACTACCATCTTTTAATCCTTCAAGAATCTTTTCTTTTTCTTTATTATCGGTACTAGATGTTAGTAACTTA
>OCVV011228061.1_pt1 | contig 13719 bp, 15 predicted proteins | sample 1539721 | NCBI WGS metagenome assembly OCVV01 (sample SAMN02144230, study PRJEB22623) | gut metagenome | biome: sheep rumen | host: Ovis aries | place: New Zealand
TTATTGGTTATTGCTTTTTTAAAGGTTTCATCTGCTTTGATTGTTTCAACACTCATTTCCATAATAATCACCTTTTCTGTTTAAACATTTGTCATAACAAATATATATACTTTTCTCATATATGTTGAAGTTATATGATGGATAAATTATATATATCATTCAGATAATTTCAACATATAATAATTATTTTTTTGAAAAAAAATAGTATAAGGAGTGATTATTCCTTATACTTTCTTAATAAATTATGTAATTTTTCAGTATAGGTATTCCCATCCACATTATTGAATTCTTGTCTTAAAGGAATACTTACTTTCATAAGTAATTGTTCTGTCTTGTAGGTATAGTCATCATAATTTTGAGTATATAATAATTCAACATCTTCAAAGATGTCTTTAAAGTCTTCTTTTTTAGGAGCATACATATATCCTTCATGGATAATGTTCCATAACACATCATCAATGACCTTCTGTCCTTTATAATACTGGGGAACAGTATTTAATCGAACATCAGTTACCAAGTAGGTTATTGTTTCTGCAAAACTTTTCGCAGTAACAATATCCCATCCTTTGTCCACCATATACTTGATACAGAACAAATACCATCTGTTTACGATACTTAATTCACTATTTAATCCTAGCTCCTTCGCTAGGTTCACTAATTGTTCATTATCAACTTTAACATTCAGCACATCTTCAATACTAAATTTTTTTTCTTCAAAAATCATTTCTAATTACACTCCTACATAATATATGCTCTTATTATTATTTTAACTTTTGAAGTTAAAATACTTAATTGATTTTTAATAACATAACCATAACCATAGATTTTAGGGTCTAAATAAGACCCTTCATCATTTAACCAACATTCATCAGTACACTCATCACAACCCCATTCTTTATCACACCTTTCCATAACATCACCTTTCCATAACAATTAATTGTTTCAAATCATAAGATTTAATTTCAACATCCACATTATTATAACTAATGGTTATATCTTCCCGAATTTTTTGGATATTGGCCGCTTTTAATACACAACCATTAACCTTAAGAAGAATATAATCATTCTTATTAAAGATATGCTCATCTGTGAATGCACTAAAATGAGCATCATCCCCACTAATATATTTCTCATCATCTGTGATGATTAAGAAATACTCCTTTAATTTCCCAAACAGATCAACTGGAGAATCCTTAATTCCCCAACCAAATAATTCCCCAAATGAGATATTGGTTCTCTTTTTTTGGAAGAGCAAATATCGGAGATTTGTCCGATAATTCTTACAAACTTCCATTAAGGAATTCTTATCTTCATTCTCTGAATGAAAATCAAACACATTTTCCAAGAAACCATCATCACTCACAAATTTTATGGTTTTCTTGGAAGTGTCAATATATCCTTCCACTTTAACCTTCTGTGAAGTTACTTGGAACATTTTAAGATTAGGATTCAATACTTTCCTAACCTTGTCAAGTTCTTCAAAAGAAAGACTCAACAGAATGTAATCATTACATTGATAACCTTCTTTGTTCCATCTCAAGCTCCACATATCATATTTGCAGAGCCTTAAATTTGGATGCTCTTCCTTCATTGAAGAAATATACTCTTCCACATTTTCCACTTTTGTGAATTTATTATCCACAGTTTCAGGAGTAACATAACTTACTTTCATATTATCATCCCCTATATTCTCCAAAGTCTTGAATGTCTTTTTCATAGACTGCACCATACTTATACAGTCCATTGCTTCTTTCACAGTATTGACAAGCATCAATAACTGCAAAACATCTTATTATTAGTTTTTTCAGAATATTCATATACTCACCATTAATTGTTAGATATATAATAATTGGATATACTAGTATATAAAGTTTTCGGTTTAGGGTGTAAAAAAAATAAATCAGAGAAAAAGAATAATAAGAAAAGATTACCTATTGAGTAAATCCATCACTAGTTACAATTTCATTCTCATCAGGAATGTTATATTTATTCCTTTGAGAATTAAGTAAGATTTGTGCATCAAGAACTTTATCAGTCAGTCCTTCTTTTTCATACATTCTATTAATGTATTTCTGTGCAATATCTAATAAGAATCCTTTTGCTTTTTTTAACATCTTTTTATTATCCTTTAGTTATTATGCATAGGGCAGGTTGGGAGCTAGGTGTATTCCTGGCAAAGTATGATTGTGTTGAGTATGTTCTGTCTTGCAATCTTCCAACATAACTCCCATCATAATTTCTACTACCCAAACTATTCAATGCTCTCACATATCGAGTGCTTGTGTTGACTTTATCAATCATTTCATAATGACCATACCCAGTTCCATTTGGTGAATTTGATGACTTGTATAATATGTGCCAAAATATTGCAGTATTCTTGTCGGCTAATAATTTTCCTATTGCCTTGAATCTTTCATCATCATTTTTTCCCATATCTGAAAAATTCTTCCATTTTACTGATAATTTAATACCAGTTTCTTTTGACACTTTTGCTATGCAAGAATTTATGCTTGGATGATCCGTTCCACTTGTGGTTGTTCCACACCAACTTGCTAATTTTTTCTCATCATACTTGGTTATTCCAAATTTTCTGATTGCTTGATGAATTGAGTGTGGTCCGCAGAAATATGGGGTGCATTGTCCAAGTCTGTTGCAATTTTCGGTCAGATAATGTGGAGTGCTGATGTATGTTGTGGTTTTTGTGGTTTTTTTACTCTTCGAGTTTGTTGTTTTGGTGTTGTTTGATGTAGATGAAGTTGTTGTTTTTTTAGTATTTAGAGTGGTTGTTGCAGTATCTTTAACATCTGATGATTTAAATAAGCAATAGTTCGGTAAGTAACCATTTTCCTTATAGAAAGCCAATATTTTACTGAAACAGAATGTGTATAATTCAAATTTTATCCTATACTTACCATTATAAGTAGCATAATTAGGTGCTTGTTTATGCAACTCCATATAATTCGCAACTCTCAAAGCAAGATCAACATAATCATTCTTATAAATATTAAAATTTACAGTATCACCACTACTTTTAGTCGGTTCTTTCACAGTAATCTTATTAACAGTAGGAAGACTCATCTTACTAATCTGTTTTGCAAGAACATAACAATACTGGGATGGTGAAAATTCACTACCATTAATAGTTGCATATTTCGGTAGTTTTTTATTTTTTAGTGTAAACTCTTTTATTTCAGCGGCTTCTTGTACTACTAATTTTTTACTTACTTTCATTTAATTAATAATAATCTCCGAAACAATCATTTTTCGTTTCATCATATTCTTCAAAGAACATACATTCATTATTCTTGTTGAATAATTTCTTGCATAAGTATGTGCCTTCTTTAGAACATTCTTGGCACTTGTTTTTTAAAAAGTTGATTCTTTCTTTTTTATCATCAGATTTCATTATAATATGGAAAATGAAGCATCATCCCCCCAACTAAACCTTTTTTTATGAAGAGTAATGATGCTTTTTATGGTTATCTTATATCCTATTTCTTTATAAAGTGTATGGTTTTTTTTAGTAGGTGAAGATTAAGTTGAAATCTCCAGTTTGTGTGATTTCTGCACTAATATGATTTTTCAATTCTGATGCTTTCACATAACCAGTAAGGTCTATTTTCTGCACACCAATTTTTTCGTATGCATTATTCACCCATACGAATTCATCATAACTATTCTGTGATTCTGATGATGCAGAAGGTACAAAGTAGAACACATTAGGAGAACCAGTCTGTGGTAATGCATCTGCACTTGCAAGGACATTTATTTCTATTTTATCAGTAATATCTGCTGATGTCAGGTATCCTGCATCATTAGTGAAACTGGATACTGTTGTTGGTACTGTTGGGATGATTGGTTTTGCTTCTGTGGTTATGTTTCCTTGTGCATCTGTAACAATATTCTTATTAGCATTACCATTTCCTTGACTAATATCTACTTTTCCACTTATATCAGTCACTACAGTAAGGTCACCAGTACCGATAAGACTATTACCATTAATGGTTTTCAGATTGACTTCAGTATTTGTGTCTTTACCATAAATATCAACATTTGAACCATTGATGTTTATGCTTCCTATCTTATATGCTCCAGTTTCTGATGATGTGATTGTTGGTGTATAAGATGGTTTGTTTGATAAGTCAGAATAACTTCCACTTGTAGCTACACTTGCCAAATCAGATGTATTTGCTTTTCCAAGGATATCTGAACTGGTGATGTATCCACTATCATTTGTAAGGTCTGATACTAATGTTGGGATGTCTGTTGCATCGGCTTTATCTTCAAGTGCATCCTTTGTTGCTTTTGCCCCTAATACTTTAGTGTTTACAGTTGCATCATCAAGGTCAGTTACTATGTCTGACTTGTCAAAGTATATGTCACTAATTACTTTATCAGTTGGCAATCCAACAGCGGTTTTCACATTTCCTGCTTTTACTTTTTGTTCTGTCATAATTAATCGTATTATTAATAGGTTTTTATGTTTTTATGAGTTACTAGTAAGTCACCCATCTCTTCATCAAGTTCTATGTCTGAAACAATATCTCCAAAGAAATCGTGGAGTTCTTCTCTTGTCACCCAGTTAGGTAACGGGATTATTTGAACTAATTCATCATTATGATATCCTAATGCATTTTTTTCTTTTATGATTATCTTGTTGATGCTAATTTTTAATTCATCAAGTATGAAATCAAATACATCAGGATAATATTCTCCACACTTATCATCACAATCTTCTCTCTTGTAATGTTGGTGATGGTGATTTGATTTTTTATATTCTAACCATCCATTCCGATCTAGGGGTATGATTAATTCGTTTGTGGTTATTCTTTTTTCATTTACTGTGTAGTATAAACTGATTTTGAAGAATTTATGTTCTGCTAATTGTAATGGTGGTTTTAATAATTCTAGGTTTTCATTGAGTCTATGTCTGTAGGTTGCATCGGGTGTTTTAAGTAGAACATATATCTTCTTTGTTGGTAAAGGTTCTCCTTTGTTTATGAAATGTATTGTTATATCATTTTGTGCCAAGTTTAGTTTTTGGGTTGAGTCTTTTCTTATTATTCTGTTATCTTGTAGGAAGAATTCTATTTTCACATTAGATCACTTTTTTGGTTTGTATAAGATTGCTAATATGCAGATGATTGCTAATATTAGTATTCTTGTTTTTATCCCTGTTTTTATTGTGTTTAATCTTATTATTGGTGTGTTTTTTAGTTTTTCTCTTTTGTTGAGTATGGTGGTGTTGTTTTTTTTTAATGATTGTTCTGTTGTGTTATTCTGTTGTGGATTAAGTGTTGTGTTAGTATTGTTTTTTAAGGGTGTTATTGTTTCATTTATGATTGGTGTGAATATGATTTTGTAGATGAAATAGTTTTGATGATGTTCATAAGGGGATAATAGGGTTCTGAAACTGTATCTCATATCATGTGTACTGTTCCATCTTACTATTCCATCATCATCATAATTATTATTACTGTTCTTGATATTGTTTATTATTGTGTAATTTAATCTCCAACCATCAAAATCATCGGTGAAATGCCAGATCATATGTTGTGTGACAATCTTGTCTTTCTGTGTTTCATCATAATAATCAACAAAATATCTTTTTAGATACTGACTAACATCTTTCTTTGTTTTATTATTAATTGTTTTTTCTGAACTGGTTATGTAGAATTTGTCACCAGTTTTTGCTTCTTGTTCTGCATATTCAATACAATACCCTTTATAGCCATTGCTGAATCTTGTATCCAAATGCCCATCATCCAAAGCTATTGTGGTGTTCTCAAAATCATCATATATTATTGGAGAATCCTCATAGGTTGTGATGTTTTCTCCACCATATGCATATCCAATACAGAAAAACAATAATATTATTATTAATAGTTTTTTCATTATAATATTGAACCAAGGATTCCCATAACTATTAGGTAGAATAGGATTACGAAAGCCCACCATACAAGCCCAGTCAAGCCAAAGAGTGTTGCAAGGTAAGTTCCTAATACAATGGTACAGATGAATGGTAGCAATACTAACACAAGAATGAATAATGCTATTCCTAGGATTCCAATTCCAGTTAATAATTCTTCAATCATATGCATCCCTCTTTAAGGTATAAGTTACTGAATATTGATAATAGGAAGGGAATAATACTTATGTAGATTATTTCTTTAGATATCAATAATCCGATTAGTACTATGAAAAGCCCTATTATTTCAAATATTATTTCAATGTTTTTAATATTCATCGTATTCTCCTTAATTTTTTTTATTTATATTGTTTTATACAACAGTATAACGAACATTAATACTCTTGCGAAAAGTGGCAAGGTTACTAACATATCAGTACAAAAGCAGAATGTAGGAAGTTATACTGTCACCCACAACCTTGGAAGACCTAATGCTCCAGTTGTAACTCTCAATCTTGGTAATAGTGCCAGTTATGGTTGGGCGAATACCCAAGCAACTGTGTATGATGTTACAAATAATGATTTTAAGGTAAAAATCTTTAACGATAATGCTAATGGAACTTTCAGTTTTAATTGGGTTGTAGTCGCAACTGATTAATAATCAAAATAAAGGGTATATACCAGTAAAAACACAAGGTGTTGCTTGATTTGTGCCAGTCCACCAACAATACAATTGGACTTGACCATTAGTCATTATGGCAAGACTTGTCTGCCTACCCTTATCAAGATTAAGATTGAATGCTTGTGTGAACCAAGTTTGAGAGGTTGGTCTATACTCTGTTGGCAATGTACCCAATGTTATATAAGTTCCAATACTACTACTACTACAAGTTACACTATTATCAATCCAACTTAATTTTACAAATTTATCACCAATCCTTGTGAAATATATAGGGTTTGCACCACTTACATTAGTTGGATTGATACTAATAGTTTCAGTAGTAGTTAAGTTCGTTATACTGTTGTTTAACGAATTAACATCAGTTTCTAAATCATCAATTTGTGGTTGAACATCACGATTAATCACTTTTTTAACAAAAGTGTTTAGTTTGTTATACAAAGTTTTGCATTCACTACTTGTTCCATTAGTCATATTATAACTTCCCTATCTTTTTTCACATATGTTTTTTGACTTCGGTTGTTTCTTTGATAATATCTCTTGTTTTTATCCTTACCAAATTAAATTACCCTCATAATGTTGTTGCTTTGATGTTACGAACATAACTGTAACAGGTATAACTGTTCCAAGCAATACCAATTCCATACTGCCTATCTTCCGCAGTAGTGTAATATGTGCTTCCTACAAGAGTAGATAAATTTAATGTAGTGGATTGATAGATTACTGTTCCATCAAGTTGTTCAAATGAATAGGTTACATTTACCCCATCAATGTCAATCTTAAATCGTATCCATTCATCTAAATTAGCACCACTTTTTGCAGTAACATTCTCTACAAAACTATTGTTCCTAAAGATGTGATAACCATACAGATTGTCGATTTTGTTTTGTACTGTTCCCCAACTTGTATGGTTTGTACCCATCACTTCTAATCCACAACTTGTGTTCCTATTTGTTGTAGAAGGTAGGTAAAATTCGGCTTCAAGGTGTAGGCTTGTCAAACCAGTCAAGGCAGTTATAGGGAATACTTTTGCCCCTCCTCCAGTACTGGATATTTTGTAAGCATTCATTGTACTATCATAAGTGATTGTTGCATTCGTATTATTTTCAATAGAGTATACTGAACCATAATTGCTTAATCCATCTGCACTATTACATTCATCATAGAATAAATACTCTGTGTCAAAATCATCAAAATTATTATTAATACAATCCAACATATCGAAAAGGTCGGTGTTTTTCATACAGTTTCCAAATTTATCATCTAATTCTTCTTTTAGATATGTTTTCGCTTTCAAAAAGGGGATGAAATTTGTTCTTTTAATGCTCATTCTTAATCACCTCTATCATTCTAATTCTTCAGGGGGGTCTGATGGGGGGGTGATGTCTATTTTTTGGAATGTAACTGTTGTAACATCATCACTTTCCTCTATTGCTCTTCTATATCCTAGTATAGATGGAATAGACCATGAATAATAATTTTCAGTATCAATAGAGATGGACACACTCCACTCACTTTCTTCACTCAAATAAGTAGTTATATCACCAATAGATGCTTGTAAGTATCGTGGTCTTGATTCGTTTGCATTATCATTATCATCCCATACTATTGTTAATGTTTTGGTTATTGTTTGTTCATCAGATATTATTACGAAATCATCACCATCAAAATAGAATTCTTGATTTTGGATGTATTCGTTATGGGTATGGGTAGATTCTGCATAAAGACTGCTCTTTGGGTGTGTGTGGTTGCTTCTTGCCCAAGTAACACCAGTACCAACACTCCCATTAAGAGTATCTGCACTAGGGGTGGTTGAAGAAGCACTTGGAACACTTGAGCTTGTAATGAAACCACTATCATTAGTCAAATCACTTGTGTTTGATGGGATATTGGGCTTATTTAATAAATCATCATAATCCCCACTTGTCGCAACAGTTGATAATGAAGAAGATGAAACTTTGCCATTTAAACTTGTTCTTATGTCTTGATGTGCTTGTTCATTTGTATTGTGACTTCCAATTAAGTCATTTAACACTTTTCCTTGTTTTGCAGATAAAGGAACATCTGAATTTGTTGATGACAAATTATCAACAACATCACTCTTCTGAAGAAAATTCAAACTTCTTAAAGTAGGTATAATATTAGTGATTGTTTCACGAATTTCACTCATAAATCAGAACTCACCCCAATAATTAATAATTCCAGTAAATATCTCCATAGACAGTATTCGCATTACTCCATCCCTTACTAAAGACTCCACCAATCTTGCCTTCGCTATTCACATAAATAGTTCCAAGAATACCCCCTTGAACCCTTGCAGAACCAAAGAATGCTCTTTTCGGTCTGTAAGCACTTGGGATATTACCAATGCTTCCACTACCCCACTCATACAATTTCCCGGCAGTTGCTGATTGAAAAGATGATGAAAGCTTATAATGACACATTCTGATCTGTTCATTCACTTCTAATCTGCAATCACTAGTATCCCATCCACCAAGAGTATCAACAGTTCTCCAACCATGAGTATGGGTTGTATTTGCCTTTCCATTCAACTTGGCATCAACATTTGATTTATTATAATAATTATTGAATAATCCACGAAGATTGCTCTCAAGAGTACTTAACTGGCTTGTTGAAGCCTTTGATGAATCAATACTATTTACACGAGATACAAGTGTGAAAAGGGTTGAATTTAAATTTGAAACAAGATTTGATAAGGCATTAAATGAAGAATTGCTAACATAATTAGTTATAACATCTCTTAATTGTGCAAAACTAATACTGTCAGAGTCCTCATCAGTCACATCTTCCACAATCTTATTACTTTTATCACTCATCTTAACAATCTTATTATCAAGAAGATTATCAAGATTGTAATTTACTGCACTTTCAAAATCAGTACTGAATTGTTGAAATGCTTCAACAAGTGTTTCATAACTATTCTCATCAACAATCACAAAATCTGCTGATTCTCCATCAGTATTGTATTTGAACCTTACACCTTTTTCCATATCGACAGGTTCTTCATCTGTGATACGAACATAATATTCTGCCATTTTTTACCTAATTTCTCCTTATGTTCTTACTGTAAAGTAATTACTGCCAATTATAACATCATCTGATGCAACATCAATAGCACAATCATCAACATTTTCTCTCACAATGCCACTACCATCTTCAACAAGAACCCCATCAACATAGGTAGGTCTATGTAATCTGAAGGCTAATGCCAATCCAGTATCTGTAAGGTTTGGTGTGTATCGTACACTAATTGTGCTTCCACTATCCACTTGATTGTAAATCACAATCCTATTATATAAGTAATCAACGAAATAATCCCTATCTTCTACAAGAACATATTCTTCATCAGTATCTTCATTCACAACCAGTTTCCTAATATTATCTACTGGAGCAACACTAGTTTCAAGCACATAATAGGAATCAGTACTGCTTTCAAGATGAGTGTAAGGATTAATGTTTGTCTTACCGAAATACAAGTCATCATTTGTTATGTATGAACCATCATCAGCACTAATCAGCACTTTATATGCTCCATCATCATCCAGTAAATAATTCTCAATCCATAAATCCATATTGAGTGGGAAATCTGCAATACTTAATCCCCTAATCCATAATGGATGATATTCAAATCTCATTTCACCCTTTTTGATTTTTGAAGGATCATTGAAGTGTATGGATTTATTATCATAATCTATTTCAAAATCAACCCATTCTTGGAAGGATTTGCTTCCAAATTCTGCATTCAGATGATATTCACTAACTCCGAATGTATCGCTTTCCAAGTTAGTTGCATCAACAAGATTCCAATTTATCCTATTATTTGCATTATCATATGAGAATATTTCTGATAAAGTCATACTTTTAATATTAAAGATTACTGTTTTCCCATCACCTAATAGGATGTAATCCACTTCATCATCATTACCGAATGCAGTTGAACTGACTGCATTTATATTGTCAAAGTATGTTTTAGTATCATCATATGTTCCCTTTTGAAGACAATTTTCTTCTCTTTCTTCAAGTGAACTAGTTTCACTATATTTATCTGCAAGGTAAAATGATATGTTCACATTATTCAATATGTCTGCAACATTATCATCAAACACATACTTGAAACCATATTGGCTTACTGCACTAATTTCATTTAATTTTATTTCGATTGGTGCTTTTCCCATACTGCAACTAATTATAGGATAGGCAGCATAATGCAACATATCAATATCTTCAAAGAATGTATACTCAATATCTGCTTCTTTATCATAATATGGTAATAAATATGTTGGTGTTTCCAGTTCTGAAAGGTACATTGCAAATTCATGCCTATTTGTTAGGATGTTTGCTATTGTGTATGATGAATTGATATTGTACTCATTACAGAATTCAAGGAAATGTTCTTTTATCTCTTCATCTGTGATTTCATAGAAAAGGAAATGTTGTATAGCAGTTTTTTCATGTACAATATCCACTTCACATTCTGCATAACCTTTTATTGTGAAATTAGTATCCACTTCAGACCATATACAAGCAGGAAGCATCTGATCTTGTGGTGGATGGTAAAATAATGTCCTTAAATAAGCATCAACTGGTGGTTCAGTTTGTAGTGTGAAGTTGATCTGGTCAATCTTCAACACACCATTAGTATTCAAATCTTTAACACTAGTCTTCCATAGGTTACTACTCTTCAATGCTTCTAATTCTGTTGCATCAGCATAATACAAGGTTTCTTCAGGAATAGTCATCTTCAATCGAAGTTTCACATAATTATATCTGAACTCATCATCATAGTATTTGAAATCAACACCAGTTGATTGGTCAATCAAGGATTCCCAAGCCTTTGTTTCAGGATTGAACCATTCCCAAGTTACTGAACCAGTATAACCACTTACAGAATTAGTTGGGTTAAGATTGATATGGGCTTGTAAAGATTTTATCTGATTTCCCAAAATCGGCTTAAGGTAAAGATAATAATCACCCTTCTCAATAACCTTATAATTTAATGTTTCTGTTGTGGCAGCGATTCCTTCTTTAATAACCACTTTGGTTGTAACTTTTTTCTTCTTCTTTGAACCCTTATAACTGATAGGTTGAACATACACTTCAAATCCGAAATCTATAGGATAATGCTGACCTTCTGCATAACAGAAATTATCATTCTTACCATAATGAATCCAAGTTTTTCCATTATTTTCAGATAAGAAAGAGTCACCCTTATAGTATGCTTCTTTTTTCATACTATTAAAACAAGTGTGAGCCCATCCACCTAATCTGTAAGTGTGATTAATATTGGATAATGGTGAACGAATAACTATGGCATATTTTGTTCCTTTCTTAACCTTCGCCTTTTCTTTGAAGGTGAATGCTTCAAGACTGTTTCCACTATGTTGGAATTTCTTTTCAGTTCTTGCTAAAACTTTTTGAGTAGGGTATCCTTTAGCATTTGTTGTTCTGATCTCTACAATACAAGGAGAAACAGTATTCTTTGAACCTTTCATATTCAAGGAAACTTTATTCACTCTACCAGTACTTTCTGCAGTAAATGTTTGAGCTCTGCAGATAGTAGGAATATCAGTACTATCAGGGTCTTTTCTCCATTTGTTTTTGACATTGTAATTTTTGTTATGATTATATCCTACATACCAATATGTATTGCAATGCCAGTTTTTATATGGTCCACTACAATAAGCATCCTTATGTGCTTTTCCAAGAACTTCTTTTTTAGTGTTTTTTAGCACATAATCTGTTTTATAACCATATTCAGGATCTACTGCATCACTTGTGTATTCTACTTCCTTATCTGTTAATTCAGGGAAAAGATAGGAATAAGGATTCCCATTAGCATCTTCTTCACGAATAACTTGCAATCTTCTTTCAGTAGTATCATAATCAAGATCAAGCAAATTATCATTCTTTTCCACTACTGTATCAGCAGTTTCTGATACAATACCATCATCATTAACATCAAAATTAAGTATTTTTGTGAATTGTGTCTTCTGACTGAAACGATATACTTGTTCAAGATAATCATATTTTACCTTCTCACAAGGTTTCAATATATGGGATTCTATCCCATAACTATTGGCTTCATCCATATAATATGGTGGATAAAACCTTTTCCTTGTTTCGGGATCAGTTAAATCCCATAATTGTTTAATTTGGTCATAAAGGTATGCATCATTCTTACAGAATTGTCGAAGCATTTGGCTTGTTATCTTTTTTCTGTCACCAAATGATTCACATTGTAAGTTCTTATATACTTTTGGACAATTTGTCATTATTATTATTCTTCCTCTTGATTAAATGTGAAAATGTACTCTAATTTGATTGTTGATGATGTAGGCACTATGTATTCAGTATGCACATCATGACTTACCAGTATGTTTTTTGTAGTGTATACTCCTATTTCGGCAGTATCATTCACATATTCTCCAGTAGTGTTAACAGTTAATATTATCTGATTATCCACAACCTTGGATTGGGTATCATAAAATACTGTTTCATTAGTTAGATATGTATCATTAACACTCACAGGTTGATTATTTGTTCCAACACCAACATAACCTATAATTCCATACTCATCATTAACACTATAAGAATTGCCATCATCACTCTCAATAACTTGTGGAGTGTATAATGCCTTGTTTAAAAAGAATCTGATTCCATTATTAGTGATTAGGTTATGTTCTTTTATTTTGAGATTATAGTTATGAAACATTGTGGGGATGTTTATATCAAAACAGTATTCCCCTTTTATTCTTTGATTTTCCATTATTCTCTTATTTTTTTCCTTATTCTTTATTGATTTTCATTTTTCCCTAATCTGACAAAACATTATTACTTATCTCTATGATTTCTTCACAAGAATATGGGTCATTATCCCTAATAATGTACCATTTTATGGTGAATTCTTTACTTGTCCAGTTGCTTAATTCCCCATTCACTCCGATTTCGCCATCTTCTCTAGTTGAAATATTCTTATTAAATAATATTGGGAAAGCAACCACATTTTTATTTTCAAGATTAATGTGTTCTAAGAAGCTTGAATAATCTAAAACCACTTCAGTAAGGAGTTGTGGCATATTCATATTCAAGTAATCTAATGATGAATTTCCTT
>OCVV010826862.1_pt1 | contig 13715 bp, 8 predicted proteins | sample 1539721 | NCBI WGS metagenome assembly OCVV01 (sample SAMN02144230, study PRJEB22623) | gut metagenome | biome: sheep rumen | host: Ovis aries | place: New Zealand
TCAGATATCAGGGCGGTAACAATGCGGGACACACTTTAATATATGAAAACAAACCGTTTGTTTTACATTTAATACCATCCGGAATATTGTTTCCTAAAAAAGTTTGTATGATTACAAACGGTGTCGTTGTAGATCCTAAAGCTTTAAAAGAAGAAATAGATGTATTAAAAAAGAAAAAAATTCCCGTTGACGGAAGATTTTTCGTAAGTGAAAGAGCACATGTTATTCTTCCTTACCATAAACTTATAGACGGTATGCTTGAAAGCGATACAACACAAACAAAAATAGGAACAACAAAGAAAGGTATCGGTCCTTGCTATACCGACAAAGTCAGAAGAGTCGGTATAAGAGTTATAGATTATATAGATAAAGAAGTTTTTCTTGAACTTTTAGACCAAAATTTAAAAGAAAAAGAAAATATGCTTAAAAGAGTTTGTGATATAAAGAAATTAAAGAAAGAGATATTGAAAGATCATGCAGTATTATCAAAGTTCTTGAAAAAATATGTTGCGGATACTTCGGTAATGATTGCAGATGCAATAGCAAAAAAGAAAAAAGTTTTATTCGAGTCTGCTCAAGGTACAATGCTCGATTTGGATTACGGAACATATCCTTTCGTAACATCATCAAATCCTACATCGGGCGGAGCAAGCACCGGTGTCGGTATGGGGCCGTCAAATGTAGATGCTGTTTTGGGTGTAGTTAAAGCTTATACAACAAGAGTCGGCGAAGGCCCTTTCCCAACGGAACTTTTTGATAAAACGGGCGAATTTTTAAGAGAAAAAGGTCAGGAATTCGGAGCAACAACAGGCAGACCGAGAAGATGCGGTTGGTTTGATGCGGTTGTTTTAAGACACAGTGTCAGAGTTAACGGTATAAAACATCTTATCCTTACAAAACTTGATTGTTTGGAAGGATTGGACAAAATAAAGATATGTGTAGCTTATAAATATAAAGGTAAAATTTTGAAAGATTTTCCTGCATCGAGAATAGTTCAAAGAGATTGTAAACCTGTATACGAAGAAATGCCGGGCTTAAACGGTGTTGTAAGAGGCGTAACAAAATTTGAAAAGTTACCGATAAATGCAAAAAAATATATAAAGAGATTGGAACAGTTGGTAGGTGCAAAAATAGATTTGGTTTCTCTCGGAAGAAAAAGAGAAGAAACAATTCCTGCGGGAAAGAAAGTAAAATTATTTTAAGAAATTTATATAAGTAGGGAAGAAAAATGGTTTTAAAAAAATGTATTTTGGCTTTAGAAGACGGTAAAGTTTTTGAAGGATTTTCCTGTGGTGCAGATACGGAAAGCACGGGGGAAATTGTTTTTAACACTGCTGTTTTCGGGTATCAGGAAATTGTTACCGATCCCGCAACAGCAAAACAATTAATCTGTTTTGCTCATCCGCATGTTGGCGATTGCGGATTTAATAACCAAGATTTTCAGTCCGGAGCTATTCAAGCTACCGGGCTTTTTTTTAAGGAATACAGCAAAAGATATTCCAATTGGAGAGCAGACGGTTCAATGCAGGACCAAATTGTTAAAGACAATGTAGTTGCAATGGAAGGATTTGATACGAGAGCTTTAATAAAACATATAAGAGAAAACGGTACTCAAAAAGCCATAGTATCAACAAAAGATTTTGATGTTGAAAGTTTAAAATCAAAACTTGCAAAAGTTGTCGCAAACGATAAACAGGATTTGGTTAAAACCGTAACATGTAAAGAAAAATATTCTTTAAACGAAAACGGTAAAAAACAAAAAATCGCAATAATAGATTACGGTTGTCCGAAAAGTTTTATAGATACTTTTACATCTCAAGACTATAAGGTTACGGTATTTCCCGCAACCGCAACGGCAGACGAAATTTTAAAAGAATGTCTGCAGGGTATATTTTTATCAAGCGGTCCGGGATATGCGGCAAATTCAAGTTATGCAATTGATACGGTTAAACAAATAATACAAAAATGTCCGGATATGCCTGTATTTGCTATCGGTTTCGGTTCACAGGTTTTGGCACTTGCCAACGGTGCAAAAGTGGTAAAGCACAAAATAGGTCACAGAGGAGCAAATTATCCCGTTAGAGATATTAATACAAACAAAATAGCAATAACATCTCAGAATAACGGTTATTATACGGACAAAAACTCAATAGAACAAAACGAAAATTTACAAGTAACACATATAAATTTATATGATGGGACGGTCGCAGGTTTTGCCAATAAAAAAGGTAACAATTTCGCAGTGGAGTTTTATCCTTCTTTAGATTCAGACGAAACCGGATACTTGTTTAAAAATTTCTTTGATATGGTGGAAAAAAATGCCTAAAAGAACAGATCTAAAAAAAATACTTATAATTGGTTCTGGACCTATCGTTATAGGTCAAGCTTGTGAGTTCGATTATTCCGGAGTACAAGCAATAAAAGCTTTAAAAGGAGAAGGATATAAAGTTGTTTTGGTAAATTCCAACCCTGCAACAATTATGACAGACCCCGAATTTGCCGATGCAACATATATTGAACCTTTGGTTCCGGAAATTGTTGAAAAAATTATTGAAAAAGAAAAACCGGATGCCATTCTTCCTACACTCGGCGGCCAGACAGCATTAAACTTGGCTGTAGCCTTAGCCGAAAAAGGTATTTTGGCTAAACATAATGTAGAACTTATCGGTGCGGATTTTGATACCATTTCAAAAGCGGAAGACAGAAAACTTTTCAAAAAAATGGTTGAAAGTATCGGCCTTGATTTACCGAAAAGCGGTTATGCTTACAACATGAAAGAAGCAAGAGAAATTGCGGAATCCATAGGTTTTCCCGTTATTATAAGACCTTCGTTTACTTTGGGCGGTGTAGGTTCCGGAACAGCATGGACAAAAGAAGAGTTTGAAGAAATTGTTCAGGCGGGACTTCAGGCAAGCCCTATAAGCGAAGTTTTAATAGAAGAGTCCGTTTTAGGTTGGAAAGAACTTGAAATGGAAGTTATGAGAGACAGAAAAGATAATTGTATTGCAATATGTTCAATAGAAAATGTTGATCCGATGGGTGTTCATACGGGAGATTCCATTACCGTTGCACCTGCAATGACAATTACCGCAAAAGAATATGCAAAAATCAGACAAGATTCGTTCAGAATACTAAGAGTTATCGGTATGAGACACGGCGGTGCAAATATTCAGTTTGCACAAAACCCTAAAGACGGAAGACTTGTTGTTATAGAAATGAACCCTCGTGTAAGCCGTTCATCGGCACTTGCATCAAAAGCTACGGGTTTTCCTATAGCAAAAATTTCAAGTTTGTTGGCGGTAGGTTATACACTCGATGAACTTACAAACGATATAACTTCACCTAACCCGGCAAGTTTTGAACCGACGGTAGATTATCATGTTATAAAAATTCCGAGATTTGCTTTTGAAAAGTTCGGAGATACCAACCAAACACTCGGAACAGCAATGAAATCCGTAGGTGAAACGATGGCGTTGGGCAGAACATTTAAAGAAGCATTGCAAAAAGCTATAAGAGGATTGGAAGTTAAAAGAAGCGGTTACGGTCTTGAAAATGTAGGTATAGATAAAGAGTTAAACAAACTTCTTGAGTTGGGTACGGATGAAGCGAAGAAAAAAGCTTTGGAAATTGTTACCGCAAAACTTGCAACACCAAACTGCGACAGAATTTATGTAATAAGATACGCTTTGAAGCTCGGAATGTCCGTTGACGATATTTTCAATGTATGTAAAATAGATCAGTGGTTCGTAAATCAAATAAAAGAAATTGTTGATATGGAAAGCGAAATTCCCAACATATTCAAATTGAAAGGGGAAGATCAAAAACTTCTTTTAAGAAGAATAAAACAGTTCGGATTTTCAGATAAACAAATAGCAATAGCTACAGGCAAAAAAGAAGAAGAAATAAGAGCATTAAGAAAAGAATTAAAAATTATTCCCGTATACAAACTTGTAGATACTTGTGGCGGAGAGTTTAAAGCTAAAACCGCATACTACTATTCAACTTATGAAGATGAAGACGATGTAGTTGTTTCCGATAAGAAGAAAAAAGTTATGATTTTGGGTGCAGGTCCCAACAGAATAGGTCAGGGTATAGAGTTCGACTATTGTTGTGTGCATGCAGTGCTTTCCTTAAAACAGGAAGGGTATGAAACAATAATGGTAAATTGTAACCCTGAAACCGTTTCTACCGATTACGACACTGCAGACAAACTTTATTTTGAACCGTTAACGGTGGAAGATGTTTTAAATATTGCGGATAAAGAAAAACCGGAAGGTGTTGTTGTTCAGTTCGGCGGACAGACTCCTTTAAATTTAGCATCAGCTTTAAATAAGGCAGGACTCAAAATTTTGGGAACATCCGTTGAATCTATAGATATGGCAGAAGACAGAAAAATATTCAGTAAAGTGTTGAAAAAATTGAATATTCCTCAAGCGGATTCCGGTACTGCAACAACATTTGAAGAAGCTAAAGCTATAGCAAGTAAAATCGGTTATCCGGTAATGGTAAGACCTTCTTACGTGTTGGGCGGTAGAGCCATGGAAATTGTTTACGATGAGAATCATCTTGAAACATACATTTCAAAAGCTACCGATGTAAGTGAAGGTAAACCTATCCTTATAGATAAGTATCTTGATAACGCTATAGAAATAGATGTTGATGCACTTTCCGACGGTAAAGATGTGTATATTGCAGGTATTATGGAACATATCGAACAGGCAGGTATCCATTCCGGAGATTCCGCTTGCGTTCTTCCTACACACACTTTATCTAAAGATGTAATAACAAAAATAAAAGAACATACAATAAACTTGGCAAGAGAAATTAATGTTAAAGGATTAATGAATATTCAGTATGCCGTTAAAAACGGTATTCCTTACCTTTTGGAAGCAAACCCGAGAGCTTCAAGAACGGTTCCGTTTGTTTCAAAAGCTATAAGTTATCCTTTGGCAAAACTTGCTTCAAAAGTTATGATAGGAAAAGCGGTTAAAGATTTAATTCCCGCGGAATATTTGAACGGTCAACTAAAACATATAGATTATACATGTGTAAAAGAAGTTGTGTTGCCATGGATAAGATTTGCTAATGTTGATACCGTTTTAGGTCCTGAAATGAAGAGTACCGGTGAGGTTATGGGTATAGATAAAGATTTCGGTAAAGCATTTGCTAAAGCCGAACTTGCTTCAGGTACAATATTGCCCGATTCGGGAACAGTATTTATAAGTTTGGGTCAAAGAGATAAATCGAAAGGTCTTGAAATTGCAAAAGATTTTATAGACCTTGGATTTAGTGTTATAGCAACAAAACACACTGCGGAATTCTTTAAAGAAAACGGACTTGATGTAAAAGAAGTTCACAAAATCCAGGAAGGAAGACCTAATGTCGTTGATATAATTTCCAACAAAGAAGTTGCTTTGATAGTAAATACACCGTCCGGACAAAAGAGTCATCACGACGGTTACAGTATCAGAAGAACAGCTTTAATGTATAATGTTCCTATAGTAACAACACTTGCCGCAGCCAGAGCAAGTATTGAAGCGATAAGGGCAAAAAGAAATTATGATTGGGAAGTTTGCAGCATACAAACTCATTATAAGCTTGATAAATAAAAAACTGAAAAATTTTAGTTACAACTTTGAAATTCCGAGCTTCATGTACCGTGTACACTTTTGTACACTACAGCTCGGAATTTCTTCGTTTCACAAACAAATATTTCAGTTTTTTTCTGTCCTTACATTAATTACTAATTAATAATTACTAATTACTAATTGCAAATTTGTCTTTGGCAATTTAGTGCCGTTTTTAGTATAATCTAATCAATATAAAAAATAATAAATTACGGAGGCATAAAATGGCAGAAATAGTTATAACGGAAGCAAATTTTGAACAAGAAGTTGTAAAATCGGATGTTCCCGTATTGCTTGATTTTTGGGCTCCATGGTGCGGACCTTGCAAAATGTTGTTGCCTGTAGTAGATGAAATAGCAAAAGAATATGACGGCAAAATTAAAGTCGGTAAAGTTAATACCGATGAAAATATGTCATTGTCATCGCAGTTTCAAATAACATCTATTCCTTGCCTTATAATATTTAAAGACGGAAAAGCAATAAATAAAATGGTCGGCTTCAGACCTAAAACCGCTATAGAGCAGGAGTTAAATAATGTTTTATAAAAAACTTTTTGTCTTGTTATTGTTTGTAGTTGCATGTTGTTCTTTTTCTTGTGCGGAAATATCTCCCGATTTTACTTTGCAGGATTTGGAAGGTAAACCGGTATCTTTATCCGATTATAAAGGTAAAGTCGTATTTATAGATTTTTGGGCAACTTGGTGCCCTCCCTGCAGAGCTTCTATTCCGGAAGTGGAAAAGCTATATGAACAGTATAAAGATAACGAAGATTTTGTAGTGTTAGGTATAAATTTGCAGGAAGATAAAGATACAATAGCTAAATTTTTGAAGAAACAGAAAATGAGTTATCCTATATTGTTAAGTGATAAAAAAGTTATAGCAAATTATAAAATATCGTCCATACCTCAATTCTTTATAATAGATAAGAACGGGGAAATTTATAACAAATTTGTAGGCTTTGCTCCGGGTGTGGCAGAACTTTGGCAAAAAGATATAAAAAAATTACTATAGAAAAAATATTAAAACAGAGAGAATAAAATATGATATATGATGTTATAATAGTCGGCGGCGGGCCTTCCGGTATGTCGGCTGCAATATATGCTTCAAGAGCAAGGCTTAAAACTTTGCTTATAGAAAAAGCAGGTTGCGGCGGGCAAATCGCAATAACCGATCATCTTGAAAATTATCCCGGTTTTGAAGAAGGTATTAACGGGTTTGAGCTTGCCATGAAAATGGAAAAACAGGCAAGAACTTTCGGATGTGAAATAGTTTACGGTGAGGTTTCTTTTATGGAAACCGATGATGCGATAAAAAAAGTTATACTTTCGGACAAAAAAGAATATTTTACTAAAACGATTATTATAGCAAGCGGAGCAAATTTCAGAAAGTTAGGCGTTGAAGGAGAACAAGAATTTATAGGTAAAGGTGTATCTTATTGCGCTACTTGCGACGGACCTTTTTTCAGAAACAAAGAAATTGCAGTTGTCGGCGGCGGAGATTCGGCATTACAAGAAGCATTGTATTTAACGAAATTTGCTACAAAAGTTAATTTAATTCACAGAAGAGACCAATTCAGAGCGGCAAAAATTTTGCAGGAAAAAGTTTTTGCGGAACCTAAAATAAATATAATATTCGATTCCGTAGTAGAAAAAATTTCAGGTAATATTTCGGTGGAACAAGTGATGTTAAAAAATGTTAAAAATAACATTTCGTCACCGTTGAATGTTAACGGCGTTTTTGTCTTTGTCGGTTGGTTGCCGAATACAAAATTTTTGGAAAACACAAAAATAAAGTTAAACGAAGCAGGTTACATCGTAACCGATGACAATATGAACACTTCAATAGAAGGAATTTTTGCTTGCGGAGATGTAAGACAAAAAATATTGAGACAGGTAGTTACCGCCGCGGGTGACGGAGCTATAGCGGCAATTTCCGCCCAACACTTTATAGAAGGATAAAAACTTTTTATAGAATAAAAAGTTTGGTGAATAGCTGAACACAAATTGTAAACAATTTGTTGGTGAAAGGGTGAAAAGTTTGTCATCCCGTACTTGATACGGGATCTTCGGATGATTTGCCATTGCAATGTTGGCAAACATTCCGTGCAACGACTCGTAGTTAAAGCCTTTAAGCCATTCACCCATTAAGCCTTTAAGCTAAAAAATACGGAGTATTTTTTATTGTGGACAAAGTTTTATATATCATAGATGCAAGTGCATATATTCATAGAGCATACCATGCTATAAGACCGTTAACGACATCAAAAGGTGTTCCTACGAATGCCGTTTATGGTTTCATAAAACTTATCAATAAAGTAAAAAACGAACAAAAACCGGACTACATTGCAGTATGTTTCGATCATCCGTCAAAAAATTTCAGACATCAATTATCTCCGATATACAAAGCAAACAGAAAACAGTTGGATGAAGATTTAATAAAACAAATGCCTATAGCAAGACAGGCTGTTAACGCTATGCAACTTGCTTCTTTTGAAATGGCGGGCTTTGAAGCCGACGATGTTATAGGAACGGTGGCGAAAAAAGCCGAAAAAGAAGGTATAAAAGTTGTTATTGTTACGGGTGATAAGGATTTGTTTCAGTTGGTAAACGACAATATTCATATTTGGAACGAATCTAAAAATATAATGTTCGACAGTCAAAAAGTTTATGAAAAATACGGTTTATATCCCGATAAAGTTGTAGATATGTTGGCTTTAATGGGCGACAATTGTGATAATGTTTGCGGAGTTAAAGGTATAGGGGAAAAAACAGCAGTAAAACTTATAAACACTTACGGCAGTGTTGAAGATATTATTGCAAATGCCGATTCGATTAAAGGTAAAATATCACAAGCAATTAAAGACGGTGCAAACGATGTTTTGTTAAGTAAAAAGCTTGTACAACTTGAACTTAATGTTCCTATAGATGTTTCTGTGGAAAAATTACAATATAACGACAATTTGTTTGAAACAGAAACGGCAAAAGAGTTTTTTAAAGAGTATGAATTATACAGCTTTATTCCTAATCGTTCACAACAGATAACTTTTCAAGCGAACCGACAACAAGATAAACAAGAAGAAGAAATTGCAGAACAAAAAGTTATACATAAAGAAACAAAAAATATTGTAAAAATAGTCGATACTACAGAAAAGGCAACCGAGCTTAAACAACAGTTATTACAACAAAAAGAAATAGCAATAAACATAGAAACCGCAGGTTCCGGAATAATGCAGGATTTGTTGGTGGGAGTTTCTTTCTGTTACGGACAAGACAACAATTATTATATTCCCGTAAATCATAGCGATTTTATATTGCAACAGGTTCCGGAACAAGATTTTATTGAAATTTTTAAATCTGTATTTGAAAATGAAAATATAAATTTTATAGGTTGCGATTTAAAGTTTGTTAAACATATACTTAAAACATTAAATATAGAACTCAAAAATATATCTTTTGACGTTATGATAGCATCTTATTGTATAAATCCTTCACAACAACATACAACAGAACAGTTGGCATTAAAGTATTTGAATTTTTATATAAAAACAGACGAAGAAATTTTTTCCAAAGGAACAAAAAAAATAAAAGCCGATAACCTTGATATAGAAACATTGGCACAATATTCATGTTCAAAATCCGTAAGCCTTTATAATTTAAAAGATGTATTAACAAACGAACTGAAAAAAAATAATTTGTCATCTTTATTTTTTGATATAGAAATGCCGATAGTTCAAGTATTATATGAAATGGAAAATATCGGTATAAAGACAGATAAAAACTTTTTAAATGATTTTGATAAAGAATTAACAAATGCAATATCTGTTCTTGAACAAAATATCTATAATTTGGCAGGAGAAACATTTAATATAAATTCACCTAAACAGCTGGCAACAATATTGTTTGAAAAAATGAATTTGCCTGTAATTAAAAAAACTAAAACAGGTTATTCAACCGATGAATCCGTTTTGGCTGAACTTTCTCAATATGATATTGCTAACGAAATATTAAAATACAGAGAATTACAAAAATTAAAAACTACTTATGTTGATTCGGTCAGAAGATTTACCGAAATTGAAGGAGAAAGAATACACACAATATTTAATCAGGCGGTTACAACAACAGGCAGACTTTCTTCTTCGGATCCGAACTTACAAAATATTCCTATAAGAACGGAATACGGCAGAAAATTCAGGAAAGTTTTTGTAGCAGATGAAGGGAAAATTTTTGTTTCTGCAGATTATTCTCAAATAGATTTAAGATCTTTAGCACACATATCCAAAGATGCAAACTTAATTAAAGCTTTTTGTTCCGGTCAAGATATTCATACTGCAACCGCTATGGAAGTTTTTAATATATCTAAAAAAGAAGATGTTACAAAACAGCAAAGAATGGCGGCCAAATCCATAAATTTCGGTATAGTTTACGGTATATCTTCGTTCGGCTTATCCAAACAGTTGGATATTCCTGTTAAACAGGCAAAAGAATATATAGACAGCTATTTTTCAAAATATTCCGGTATAAGGAACTGGTCTAATAAAATAATAGAAGAAACAAAACAAAAAGGATATGTTAAAACAATTACCGGAAGAATAAGATATATTCCGGAGATAAATTCTTCCAATAAACAGATAGTATCTTTCGGTGAAAGAATGGCTCTTAATACTCCTGTTCAGGGAACATCGGCGGATATTATTAAAATAGCAATGATAAATGTATCCAAAAAGTTAAAAGAACAAAACTTGAAATCCAAGATACTTTTACAGGTTCATGATGATTTATTATTGGAAGTGCCTAAAGAAGAAGAAAATATTGTTATAAATATGCTAAAATATGAGATGGAACATGCGGTAAAGTTGGATGTTCCTTTGTTGGTGGAAGTAAAAACAGGTAGTAATTGGGCAGAAATGGAAGGTATAAAATGATAATCGGGCTTACGGGAAGCATAGCTACCGGAAAAAGTCAATCATCTAAAATATTTAAACAACTCGGTTGTTATATAATCGATGCCGATAAAATATCGAGAACATTAACTACTAAAGACAGCAAATGTTTGAAAGATATTGTCGGTACGTTCGGAACGGATGTATTAAAAGACGACGGTTCTTTGAACAGAAAAAAGTTAGGTGAAATTGTTTTTAACGATAAACAGGCAAAAATAGAACTTGAAAGAATAATCCATCCTCACATAATAAGAAAAACAAACGAGATAATAGCAAAAAAATATAATGTTACCGACATTATAGTTGATGCTCCTTTACTTTTTGAAGTGGGATTGGACAGAATTTGTGATAAAGTTATTGTTATATATGCAAAATACCATTTGCAGCTGTCAAGACTTATGAAAAGAGATAATCTTTCAAAAGAAGAGGCTACCAAAAGGATAGCATTACAAATGCCGATAGAGGATAAAATGAAATTGGCAGATATTACAATAGATAATTCCGGAACTCTTGCAGAGCTTAAAAAAAATATAAAATTTATTTATAAAAAACTAAAAGATATAGATTAACGGAGGAAAGACATGAGAAAAGTTATTAGCTTAGCGTTAATGTTTTTATTTGTCGGTAGTATTTGTTTTGCTCAAGTAAAAAATTATAAAGTCGAAGCAACGGATGATATTCCTTCAAATAAGTCACAAGATGAAATAGTGTCTTCGTTAATAGAAAGGTTAACAAAACAAGCTATAGAAAAGTCCGATATTAAAATAAAAGATTATAAATTATCAAAAAAAGAATATAATCAATTCGTAAAAGATGTTGCTAAAGTTGAAGTGAAAAACAAAAAAGTATTCATGAAAAAAGGTAACCAAACAGCTGTAAATATTAAGTTGGTTCTAGAGATGGATCCCGATGTTGCAAAAAATTATTTGGATGAGTTGCAAAGTGAGAAAGACGCTAAAAAGCAAGAAGAACTTATAGAGGATACCAAAGAAAAAGATAAAATTGAAAAACCTGAAGAAGAAAAAAATGAAAAAGCCGAACCTGTTGTAAGTGCGATAGCGGAAGAAGAACCGGTTAAAGAAGAATTAACAAAAAAATCTAAGAAAGATAAAAAAGCAGAAAAGAAAGCAAAAAAAGAAGCAGATAAAAAGGCAAAAGCAGATAAAAAAGCAGAAAAGAAGGCAAAAAAAGAAGTTCAAAATGGAACAACTGCAGCAGCATCAGCAGTAAATGTAAGTACTGCAAATGTTACAAGCGATGCGGAAACTATCGGTGTTGTGGTTGTTGATACGGCAACCGTAAAAGCAGAGAAAACTGCAAATAATGTTGAAGTTAAAGAAATTGTTATTAAAGAAGAAAAAATGTCGGTAGAACAAGCTTTACAGGAAATAGAAGCGATAAAAAATGAAATAAGACCGGAATTGGATAATCTTGACAGTTCATTAAAAAAAGGCGGGAACAAAGCAAAGTTAGCTCAAACATTGGTTTCAACTATGCAACCTAAAATTGACAAACTAAACTCTCTTCAAGCTGAGAAAGCTTATGACGAAAATTCCGAAAAAGCTAAGATTCTTTCTTTAGGTTCTATTAATACAGATAAAAAATATTTTGAAATAAAAATATTATATAATGCCGAACAGTCTGTTGTATCTGCATTAAAGTATGATTTTTCCGATATGGAAATAGAAAAAGCAAAAGAAATATATAAAACTCCGAAAAAATTTGTAATAAAACCGTTGTTTTCTATAGAAGAGAATATGAAAACCAGTGCTTTAAATAAGGCATTAACCGCATTTACTATAAAGCATGCGGATGTAGAAGGAGAAAAAATAGTTGATCTTTCTAAAAAAGTGTTGCCGTTTAAAGAAGTTGCAAGGTTTGAGGCTTATAAAAATATTGCAAAACAAAATCAAGCAAAAAAGAAATAATCGAATTTTGATTTGTAGAGGTTTTAATGTATAAAAAAGTTGCAATTGTCGGCAGGCCGAACGTCGGCAAATCAACATTGTTTAACAGGTTTATCGGCAGGAAAAAAGCTATTGTTCATAATATTGCCGGAACAACAAGAGACAGAAATGATTATGAAGTAACTTGGAAAGATAAACATTTCATAGTTACCGATACTGCCGGTTGGAGTACCGAAGTTTCGGAATTTTCCGAATCTATGAGTCAACAGCTTAATTTGGCAATAGAAACTTCTGATATTATTTTATTTGTTGTTGACGGTAAAGCAGGTATTCATCCTTTTGAACCTGTAATTGCAAAATCTGTTAGAGCAAGCAAAAAACCGGTAATACTTGTCGTAAATAAAATAGATACTTTTGCCGAAGAAGTAAAAAGTTATGAGTTTTATCAATTAGGTTTTGAAAATATTATATCAGTGTCATCTACACATGGCAGAAATATGGTTGAATTGTTGGAAGCAATATGTGATATGATAGGTGATAACGATGTTGTTGAAAAACAGGATAATTTGTTAAAAATAATATTTGTCGGTAAACCTAATGTAGGTAAATCTTCGTTGGTAAATTCCATAACACAACAAAACAGATGTATAGTCCACAATATTCCCGGAACGACAAGAGATTCTCTTTCGGTTCATGCAACTTATGAAGATACTGACTATTTGTTAATAGATACTGCCGGTCTTCACAGAGGCAACAAACAAAAAGACGATTTGGAATATTTATCTACACTAAGCACGAACTATGCTATGGATGAAGCTGATATTGCCGTTCTTGTTGCGGATGCGGAACAAGGAATAGGTGAAACAGAAGCTAAAATTTTGGGAATGATTATAGAAAAGAAAAAACCGTGCATAATAGCCGTAAATAAATGGGACTTGATAGAAGAAAAAGAAGATAGAATAAGATTGTTTCAACAACAACTTGAAGAAAAATTAAAGTTTTTAGATTGGGCGGATATTATATTTATTTCCGCTAAAACAAGACAAAGAGTAGACAGAATATTTAAACTTGCACCGGCAATTTATAAAGAATATTCAAAGATGGTTCCGCAAGAAGAACTCAATGAAGCAATGAGATATGCTACGGATAAAACACCTTTTACAAGAAAAGGTAAAGTTTTAAAAATAAAAGATATAGAACAACCTGTATCCAAACCTCCGACATTTAGAATTGCGGTAAACG
>OCVV011320266.1_pt1 | contig 13715 bp, 14 predicted proteins | sample 1539721 | NCBI WGS metagenome assembly OCVV01 (sample SAMN02144230, study PRJEB22623) | gut metagenome | biome: sheep rumen | host: Ovis aries | place: New Zealand
GGACGAAGAAGGTGTATTTGTCGGGCTTAAGAAGCTCAAAATCGTTATAACTATTCGACATATCTCCACCTCAGCTCATTTGCAATAATGTAGGTATCCGCTGGCTCATGAACAGCGTTATCGATTTTGTGCGGATCAAAGGCGCTGTAGTTCGACCAGACTATCTGTTTCCCGGGTTCTCCCGGAAGCAGCCCTTCTGCAAAAGATAAATAAGCCTCACATATATTACATGAATAATTATATTCCCATCCAATCAGATGGACCTGTCTTACCCCAATAAAATACAGCTCCAGACTTCTCTTCGCCATCTGCGACTGAAAGATCACCGACATCCTGTGCCCGCCGGCACCCGGGCAGTACAATGTCCCCTTGCAGTCAACGCCTGCCCCGCTTTGATAATTGACCGCGACAATGCAGGAATCGTGGAAGCCAAAATACTCTTCATAGAGCGCTTCGAGATCGTCTTGTGTACTGATGGTTTTCCATGGATCCATAGGTTATTTCCTTTAGCTGTACTGGCTTATCAAGTATGCTGCGCCCGAGGCGAAATCAGAACGCAATGTATTTATATCCAACCTCTGTCACTTCTCCGTCTTCAATCAACACTGCAACACCGTTGTCTTCTATGTCTTCTCCGCCCCAGTCACGGTTGAACAAAACATATAACGGGTTTTTACCCTTGGATTCCATAACATATTCCGACTGAATGACGATCGAATCCAGGTGTACCTTCGCGAGCAGTTCCTCTTCCGTATCAATTTCCGGCCACCACAGCTTAAATTCATCCGCGTCTTCCGGACCGTATGCACCCTTTTCTTCGTCGTTATAATACTTCAATATTGCAGCAGCTATCTTATGCTGCATTTCATCCCAGCCTTCAATTAACGCTTCAAATGCATCACGATGGAACTGTGATATCTCTTCATCCTCGTCACATATGATCATCACTTCTACAGGCTGCTCGGTTCCGCCAAAGCTGAGAGTCTTTTGGCAGATATATCCGCACTCCTCATCGTGTTCGATTTCTCCAAATGTCTCATCTGTCATCTTCTTCCACCTCTTTTTAAAATGCAAACCTACAACTCGCACACCATAATATACTCTTCAGCGTTCTCATCAACGATGTCGAATCCAACCTTCTTGTACATCTTCACCGCATAATTCGCCTTCTGCACCGCCAGAGACGCCCGGTCATATCCCTCCCACTTCAGGAGTTCCAGCATCTTCACCATCAGCTGGGAGCCGATGCCCTGCCTGCGGTACTCCTTGTGCAGCGAAATCGCAAATGACGGAGTCTCATCATCCACATGCCCGTAATCATTCATGATCCTTGTCCAGACGGCGCCGACAACCTTTCCGGCAAAATCCGCTACCAGGCAGTGATCACCCCTGCGGCTCCCGAAGTCATCCGTGTAGACCCTGAGTTCCGGCTTTTCGATGATATCCTTCGCGGGCGGCTCCACACCCTCCGGGATGAAGATTGCCTCATACAGAAAATCCTTCAGCAGCTCCGTCTCGCTCTTTCTCAGGCTTCTGATAACGTATTTTCTTCGCTTGTCACTCGTCATATGGGAAATGTGCTCGTTCTTAAGCTTCGCATACACTTCCAGCAGCTGCTTTCCGATCTTCTCAGGGTCATAATCGTTCCCTCTGCAAATGAAGTCCAGTATATCCGGCGTCCATATGTAGCCGTGTATTGTGTTGTACAGGTACTGTTGATATTCTTCGTAGTCCCTATCTTTTATCTTCTTCATTTGACAGTTGCCTCCGTTTTTGTGCCTCGCGTTTCCGGTTCTGATGTCCGGGGTGTCTGGGGAGCATTTTCGTGACGTCACGAAAATACTCCGCTTTCAGTCCTACATTCATATGCCTTTAAGACTACTATATCAAATTTCACGTTGTATGTCTTTACCTGTTTAAGAGATAAAATGAAAACAAAAGCGACCATCTTTAGTCTTTCGACCGAGGCTGATCACTTTTGCTTTGTTTTTGTGCCGTTCTCTATTTTATTTTTTTTGAGTAAGAACAGATATGTTAAGAAGATGACTCACACAATTTTCGTGGCATTGTTGCGTGACACAATGATGGTTTTAGAAAGCAAGGTATAGGGCCTTCTTAATAATTGTGTGTAACAAGTACTTATCCTTGATAAGGTGACTATGATTGTTTAATTGAGAATGTAGCAAAGAGAAGGTATTCTTTAGAATAAGCTTCTTCAAATTCCTGAGTTTTTTTCAGCTCTTGCACATCACCTTTATCTGACTCTGAAAAATATCTAATTCTCAATAAGTTATGCTCAAATAGCATTTTTATGCAAGAATATAGTAGCATAAGAGATTCATCCCTACTGAACTTATCCCTGTCCAGACTTATTACAGCGGTTAACAAAGCTTCTGGTGCTTCCAAAAAATGGTATACCTTAAAATCCTTAAAGATTTCCCTTAGCCATTTCGTTAAGTCATTATTCAGCAAAGCTTTTTTATAACTAAAGTCAATCAACCGATTTTGAAATGGCGGTCCCACGTTAAAATACATATTTTGATTCCATATCCCATTGAGCATTCCTTCCATAGTGGGAAATAGGTATGCCTTACATAGGAAAGGATATAAGTCGATCATAAAATTATACAGTGTTTGAAACTCTTTCTCATTCAAAAAATCATCGTGAGCGATGTAAAAGTGGGTTGCATTATTCCTTAAATTATTTAGTAGTTTCGTTTCACTAATGAAATAATTCTTGTTATCTACGTATAAGTAGAGAGGATTACATTCTTTACGAAGAAAGTCTTTAAATTCTATTGAGAAGAACTTGCGTCTTTTGTCGGAAGGTAAATTAAGAAAGTAGTCATTTAAATTAATCGCAGCGTAATATGACTTAAGTGGCTCACCTTGCGCATCGGGGGCTCTAAAAGTAGCAACACGATGATCATTGTTGTTTAGCATAATCTGTTTATAAAAAAGTTCAACAGCGTTATGAAGCAAAGAAACAAAAGATTTTTTTATACCCAATGTGGCATAACCTTGCTCTAGATATGTGGCAAACCTTTCTGCGTTATGCCACGCTTCATGCGCGTTCTCCAATAGTATTTGTTTCATGGCGTACTTTTACTCCGGTAAAAGAGGTTCATCAAAAAGAATATTTTATATAGAGACAACTTAATTATAGATGAGGTGACATTATTTGGCAAGTATTCTTACTATTGAAAAGTCATTCCGGTGAATGGCAATGTCTTTACTGTTGAAGAAGAAGATTACTGGAATCTATTAACTATAAAAAAGGCACATTATAATTACTTTAAGTTTTCCCAATCTGCCGTACTATATAGCAACGGCAGATCAGGAATTCTTACGTGAACGTCCTCCTTTCAAAGCGTACTATGACGCCAAGTTTGCGGAAGGCCGGTCTCATTACAATGTCCTCTGGCACTGTGCCGACAAACTTGCCAGAATCATCTTCAAGATGCTTACTGACAAAGTTGAATTTAATATCGCTTAAGCGGGATCGAATATCCACTATCGATAGGTTTTAAAAAACCCTCCGTAGGGAGCTTTATTAAGGTTACCCTTATTTGCCTATGATAGCGGATTGGAATTTCCAGTAAAATCTTCTTCGATTCATACTTGACTTTTCATAGCTGGGCTCATTTGTTTATTTTCCTTAATGAGCTTCTCTGCTTCTTCTCTAGTAAATTGATAATACTTTAATACCTCTTGCACTTGGTTATCATATAAACTCATGTCTAATTCCTTAAATTGATTTAACGCAACAATATCCTGTACTTGTTGTAACCTTTCAGCAGACAGACTCCAAAACTTTTCTTCCCATTCCCTAGATAAGTTATCCTTAAACATAAACCTATAAATGATGAAAGTTTCAGGCATCCAAAGTATCGTCCAGAAGCGATGTTCATCTTCTCCAAATGCTTCTTCAAAGAAATGCTTTCCTTTTCCAATCTTTCCTTTTGTCGAATTCAGAACCGCTTGAATCGCTCGTATGAATTTGCGATTCCAATATTTCCCGATATAATCACGATTCATAAAAAACTCTGGATCATTGATTGGATGATACTTCATCGGAAATGAGTATATATTTGCACCAAGTTCATCGCACAAATCAATATTAAGCTTCATACGATAATACAGATGTTCCGGTTTATCACGGAAATTGTATAGCATATAATTTGAAAGATTTTTGATGCCATTATTAACGGCTGTTCTAACCGCTTGTTCGTAAATATCTTTCTGCTCCCAATGATCAAATGCTATTCGTAAAGGGTAAATATTTACCTCTGATAATTTTTTCATGTTGGCATCTGTAACAAGGCGCGCATCTATCCCCTGATTAAAATCTACGATACGCTTCAGCCCTTTAGTATGTTTAAAATATTGTGCATACAAAGGAGCCACAAACTCATCTAAGGACAATATTGCCTCTTTTGTCGCAGTTTCATAATGAAGACAGTCCTTGTCTTCAAGCATTAGATAGAACTTCGTCTTTTCATCTGATGGCAATTTTTCCATCAGTGATTTATATAGCCCTATACACTTACGAATATATGCCCTGTCATTAAATCCATCTTTCAAGTTACGAATCGCTACTTCATATTGACTCGGCGGAATATAGGTTGCCCCACGTTGAAAGCCACACTCCTTAATCTCATCAATAATTCTATCGTAACACTTAGATGCTAATACATTATTATCCAACAGAAGAAGATCTCTCTGCTCTCCAAATCTTTCTTTTGCAAGATTTATCTGTGTTTTTAATCCGATGTAATCAAAGTAAGACGGTTCGAGAGTTGGTACTGCACAGAACGCGCAGTGGTTTATACATCCCCTGGTCATATAAGCAAAGTAGGCATTATTTGCAGGATACTTATATTCGATTTCTTCTAAAATAGAATAATCTAGTGGTAAAGTATCAATAATCGTTGTATCTCCTTCATCTATATCACCGGGATGATTAAGCAATCCAACAAAAGGATGTATACCTGTTGCTTGATAAACCTCCTCCGGGAGTAACGTAGACATGATTCCCCCCACCATAACATCTTTCTCATCTTTGCATAATTGCTTAACAAAGTTGATTGTGTCAATTGTAATATCCCAATAAAAGGTAAACAGCGTAGTAATCCCGACTTTATCAAATGGAGGATTTTTGAAATACTCTTTTTTTCTATAAGACTGACGCGCATCTTTAGCAAGTTGGTATGCTATTGGGTTTGATGTAAATGCATCACATTCATCCAATGCCGACGTGTTTGCCTTACGAATATAATTAAACAGATTCAGTTGATATTTCTTCCACTTTGTGTTTGGATCTAGTGCATTAAGATGTTCTATCAAATCCTCTATTACCAGATTCGCAACAAGGTCTCTCAAATCTCCTTTAAAAAATCGAACATCGTCTCCACGGCGGCGATAATAAGTCGCAATCTTCATAAGCCCCATTGGGGGATATTTGTTTTTATAATTCGGTTCAACCAAGAGAACCTTTCTTTTCATGATTATCTAAACTCCTTTTCTATAGCTGCCTGTATCTCTTCAGCGATATCTTGAGGAGCGATTCGATTAACGATTCCCATTATTTGCCCTACGAGTTTACGCTTGCTCTTATCAAGTTTAGACAGATTCTCTGTAAAGAACTTTGGTTTTTTTTCATCCTTTTTCTTGTCAAATGCAGCCTCTGTCTTCTCTGCTTTATCAGTTTCTGATAGTACTTTCTTTTTTTCAAACTTTCTTGAAATTTCTTTCTGAACCGCTTGCTCTGGTGTTAGCGTATTATTTGACGCAAAAGATCCAACCGTATTTTCCAGTTTCTTCTTTGCAATATCTTTTTTCTGTCTTGCTTCTTCAACAGCCGCCTCCATCCGCAACTGTTCACTTTTATCAACAAAGCCTTTTGTTCGCTTCTCTTCCAGTTTAGCAACTGCTTCGTTATAAGCCTCTAATTTTCTAAAATTATTTTTAGTAACATTGGCCGTATGATATAAATGGTGTAATTCCTCATAAAAAAACTTTCTTAATTCATCCTCAAGAGTTATTCTTGCGGCTGTTTCATTAAAGTAATCTCTTTGCGAATTAGGAATTAAACTTTTATCTACAGCAAATATTTCTCCTATAAAATAACTATTACCACGATCTTCTTTGAATAATGCCGCAACTGCCGTATTATCTCCAATTTGAATATTGCCTTGTCTTAATCTAAATCCAAACATTGGATTCTGTTGTTTTGGAATAGCTTTTTCGAATCTGCACAATCCATACCATGCCCACGCAATTAAACGTTTTCCAACATAAAAATCTTTAAATGCAATGGCGAAAATATCATCATACGGCTTTTGACTATTGCCAGATTTCTCATATAAACGAGTTTTGTATTCCTTAAATAACTGTGCCCCGTTTACAGTCACCTTATACTCATCGATTGGAACCCTCAGCTTTTGTGCATGTTCATAGATTTCTTGTCTAAGATGAAATTTGTTTGTGTACGGAACTGGAGCTACAAAACTCAGATAATCACGTACTTCTGTACTATTGAGTAAATCTTTATTCTCAGGATTAATGTCAATCAACTCAACTTTAAAGTAATGCTTCTCTTTATCTTCCTTAAAAGTCGTTGTTGATACAATTTTATCAAGTATCTCATCTACGGTATACTTTTTATCAGAAATCAGCATTTCCCTCATCAACTTCGCATCAAAGTTCATCCTAGAGGCTACTTCCTCGCCCGGATATGAGGTTGTAAACGCTAATGTACGGCAATATGCCAATCCACAAAGACGACCAATTCCTCTAAAGCCCTTGTCAACACCAATCTTTTTATCAGAATTAGCAATATCTCCCAACTGTGCTACAAATTCTGCTTCACGCACACCAGTTGCATTATCTTCAATCAAAACATATCTCTTTTTTTTGTCGATAAAAATAGATATCTCCGCTAATTCCGGTGTAGTGATTCCTTCTTTAATCGCTTTATCAATCTGGTCACAGGCATTCTGTACGTATTCTCTATACGTTACCTTAGAATCCGCATACATTCCTGTTGTCAAATTTTCAAGGATATTTTTTCCTATCTTAGCCATATACTCTCACTTCCATCATTTCTCTTGCTTATAGATTGGCTTAGGGAACTTTATATGCAGCATAGATCTGAAAATAGGATTTTGCACAATATATTCTCCCTGCTTTAATCTGGTCATCATTGTCTTATATACCGAAGGAACACTCTTATAATCACCCTTAGTTACCTCAATAGCATTTGTTCTTCCGTAAGCATGTGTTGAACAGTTTCCCGTAACCCTGTCATGTATAGCACTCCGGAACTGCTCCGCGGCGAATAAAACAACTCCCAAAGAACGGCCTCGCTCGGCAACATCTAAAATTTGCTGAAGAATCGGTGAGTTTCGTGGAGCATCTTTAGAGGCATATTTGTTCAGCTCATCTATAAAAATAATGATTCTGGATGGTGATGCAACATTTTCATCACCATTATATTCTCCCAACTGAAGGTTATATAATGTCCTAACAGCATCACCAAATACATATGCCTGCTTATCTTCAGATAGTTTTGCAATATCTATAACATGAACCTCATTTTTTTTAATATACTTTAGAGCATCTCCAAGTCTAGTTTCACGCTCACTCTCATCAATTGCCCTTGCAAATATTGCTGTTTTATCATTGATTGCTTTATTTACAATCCTATAGAACTTACGCCAACTGGAAATTGGAATTTCTTTATCTGTCGCTCCTCCGGCATTGCATTTTTCCTTGATTGCTTCAAGAAACTCTTGCCAGTCATTAACACTGCCAAACTTTCCTTGCCCTGCCATTATATAATTGATGATTGCATCCATTGTTTGTGTCGTATCATCAATATTTGAAAACATCAAATCCAGATTATTGCGATCATATCTATAGATGTACTTATATTTCTTTGCCTTTTTAAGCTTAACATAATCATCTACCTCTTCCTCCTTCAGATATGTGTTCCAAAATCTTTTGGTCGAATAAGGCAAATAATAGGTTACATTTTGGAATGGCTCTGCTGATAATCCCAGCTCCTCATATATTGCAAGATTCTCAACCTTTGCCTGTTCAGGGTTTTCTTCATCATTATAGTCATTCGGTTGATCGATTGTTAAAAGATCTCTTCCTTTAACGTTGAACATAACAAAAGCTACTGATTCTTCTTCGTCACTGCTTTCTAAGAATCTATCCTGTATTGCTTTCATCAGAAACATCGCATATGAGGTTTTTGCCGCCAAACCAGATATTCCTGAAATATTTAAATGTGCACCTTCCGGTCCTATAATAAACTTAGAGTTCAGTCTTACAGGAAGTGTTACTTTTTCACTTCCTGCAGTTCCTTCATACATTTCAAGGTAACCACATACCAATGGATTTCTAATATCCTTTAATCCTAATGCATATTCAATTTCATCCGCTGTTGCAAGAGATACTTTTGCATTGCTTTGGCAAGGAATATAAATGTTCTTTGTATTACATACTACCTTCGCCTGAACGTAATTCATCCCAACACGCAAAGTAGGACTTTCAACAGACACATCACCAAAATCACTTGAAATATAATTTGTCAAAAAGCTTGCCGCGTCTGTAATATGTGATATATCCTCTATCATACCGTAGGTAAATGACTCATTGACATGTTCTACCTTTACAATATCAAAAGGATTCAATATAAGCTTCGGATCTGTCCAAAACGCAAAATTATCAATAGTAGTAGGGGCTTTTTCTGTCGCCAGCACTCTGCCAATAATCTTAGACTCTGTCACAATATTTCCTCCTTAAAACAAATGCAAAAACATTTCTGTACTCATATATTTACTTTTAACAAACGACTCTGTTAAAAATACTGGATATAAATGGTTTGCCCACCTTTTATCTGTACCATAGCAAGTAGGCGTTCTCTCATTTATCAAAGTAGCACTCAATAAATCAACTTCGTCGCTATCTATACCACAACCATTTTCTTCATCCATTAGTATCTTTTCGACTTTGATTACTCCATCAAAGGGAGTTCGGGTATATTTCTTGTCTCTGATTCTTATATACCATACTCCAAACTGGACATCTCCCAAGAACGTTTTATTTTCATACAAGGCTACTGGTGTTCGATGAAATAATGGGAGATCAGCAATATAGTTTGCGTTAGGTTTTCCAGTATGGTCTAAAATACTCTCAGGATTAAAAGATTTTGACACCCCAATAACCCACCGATAGTTATGTTTAATCTTCTGGAGTTCTCTTAAATTTTCTTTGCCACCTTTCATCGGTTTATATTCCAAAGACCCGTCCTTAAGAAGATAATTATTCTGGTTCAGTTTCCCCGCTCTTACAAGTTCATCAACCATCTCTTTTTCAGATTGCATCATATAATCCTGAACACAGGATACACCACTATCTTCAAGTTTCCCATTTTTCTTATCTTTCGGCATTGCATAAGGAAGAATGGCGGAAAATTCGATTTTTAATCTCCTCAGTTCTGCACTCTTATTAAGCTTAACAGTTTTTGCCGCAAAAAATTCTTCATCCCCCCATCCATCAAAGTTACTAACATTTGGTAAGGCAAGCACCAGTCTTCTGTAAAACTTCTCAGCATGCATTATACCGTCTACTCGCTTACAGCACCCAACCCCAATCTGTCCGGCAACGACTGGATAAACCTGTTTATCATATGATATATCGTCTACTTTATATGCGTGGCGTGAGCCGTCCAAAAAATAGCTTATAACCGGGGGTCTACCCGCTAATCTTTTTGCATAATCCTCAAGAGAAATCGGTTTTTTATAATGTGTTGTTTCGCCTGTCACTTGCCATTTCATGATCTTATTACTATCATCATCATAATCAAATGACGGCATATCTAAAGTATCAAATGAATACTTTTCGGTATTATAGCTCTTTCCATGTGTTTCTTTAGCTATGATTTGCATTATTTTCGCCATGATTATACCCCCAATTAAACATCTTCTAGTTCAATGACAAACTTAATTGAGTTTTTATGGCAAAACATATTTATTTTTTTCATAGCTGCATAATTAGGCTTTGACTTTCCCTTTTCCCACCGATTTACAGTTGAAAAAGACACACCTAATTCTTTTGCAAAAGATTCCTGACTAAGAAAGGACACTTTTCTGATGTACCTGATACCTTCTGAAAAGTTCATATATTCACCCCTTTATTTCATGGTGTTCAAATGTATATTCAGAATATATTATAGCGTCCTTGCTATAGTGATGCAATGACAAAGCTATATTTTTGACAACTACAGGCTATTGTATTATTTTATCAACCATATTTTTCTCAAATCATGTATCTAAAAAAGAGCCCGGCCCCCGCCGAACTCTCTCCAATACTATTCTTTTCTTACAATCCCGCCCTCATATGATGCCTCACCGTCTCCAGCACACTGTTCATATGATACCGGATCAAAAACAGCTGATTCGAATACTCCGGATACTCATCCCTCGCCCTCTTCATCAGCGGATGAATGTACTCCTGCGTCTCCTTGATATACTCCGCCATGTGCTCGTCGGTGAAGCTGGTCGCCATACTGGAAATGTTATTGCACCGATCCAGCAGCTTCACAATCAGGGCGATCCGATTCCCGGCGATCCCCTCGTAGTAGGTTCGGTACTCCGGGTCCGTCTTACCGAAATTCTCCGGCTTTGTGAGAAGCCGGACGGCTTCCCGGGTGGCGTCATTTACCGGAAGCTCGGAGATCTCCACGCCGCAGTCCTCGCACACATCGTGGAGGAGGCAGGCAGACAGAAGGTCGTCGTCCTCGAGCCCCAGCGCCAGCGCGTGGCAGGTCAGAAGCAGCGGATGGTAAATGTAAGGGATCCGCTCGTCACTGTGGCCGGGCTTTCGGTACTGGCCGTTGTGCTTCTCCCGGGCAAATGCGAGCGCCTTCTTCGTCTGGTACAGGCCCTTCGCGTTGCAGTAGGCCCCCACATACGTGATCATGCGAGCCTCGCTGAACAGCCTGTCGGAGAGGTTGGAGGTCACCTCCAGGATCTCGGCCGCCGGCAGCTTCCCGCTTAAGAGCCAGTCGGTCGTGACCCCGTAGAGGGCCGCGATCTCCGGCAGCTTCTCCGTGTCCGGGATCGAGTTCCCGCACTCCCACGAGCTCACGGACTGCGTCGTGATGTGAAGGTTTTCGGCTACCTGCCCCTGCGTAAGACCGCTGTTCTTCCTGGCCTCAGCCAGGCGAAATGCGAGTGATTCCATTTTCCTTTAAGCACCTCCGCGTTCTTTATTTTCCTCAATTACACTATATCTCAGAAAACAGCGGATTTCCAGCAGGTCTTGGTTGAAGTTGCCCGGTATAAGGTCAACCGGTGCTTGAGAACTGCCCTCGTGAAATGAGCTTCGACCTGTTTACCTGTTATCCACTCTCTCGGGAACCATATCATAGGAGATTACTATATTTGCAAAATCCGGCTGTCCCGTGATCGGGCACAGGCTTGTAAACTCCGGACAGTTGGCTTTAACGATGTAGTCGTTCCCCGGATGCTTGTTTTCAAAGCTTTCCAGTAAGCCCGGATCGTATTCTCTTATAAATTTCTCCATGAAAATGGGAGCCTCTCATCTTCATGAGAGACTCCCGTTTAGCGGCGGCCTCGCGGCCGGCTTTATATCACTCCTGTGCAGTTACGCGGCCTGGAAGATGAGCAGTTCCCACTCAGACTTCATGCAGCCGGAACCGAGTTTCATCATATGATGCTCGTTTGAAATGGCGATGCTCGTCGAAAACACACCGGGCGTATTGTCCTTCCAGAACTGTTTTATACCTGTTGCAAGATACGGATAATTTTCGCCCTTTACATAGCTGCCGCTCTTGCTGGGCCAATCCTCAGTCTGATAAGCGTACGGTACGACCACCTCACCTTTTTTGGCAAATGCCATAATCTCCTTTCTGTCTTTTCCAAGACGTTCATTTCTCTTTAGTACGGGAAGAGAATATCCTGTGAAACATCACAGAAATATCACACGCTCGGGGAAATATCGGAAAAAGTGCAGTTTTTGCAAAGGTGTTGCAAGGGTTGGGGTGGTAAGATGGGATTTTCCAAGTAAGGTCTATGACTCCAAAGGGTTTACTGTTTCATTTTTTATTTCTTCCCACCTTTGCGATTCATGATTCCATGCAGCAACAAATTCTTTGTCACCAATGATACTATCGACAATCGGCAAGAGCAACGAGCGCAGCAGTGCAACTACTTCTGCCAAATCAACGTTTAAAAGTGCTTTCTTCTTTCTTAAAAAAGCCTTCCATCTATTTTGGTGAATCTCGCTTGTTATAAATCCATCTGAGAAGGCAAATATTTCATCATAACCAGTTTCTCTACGCTTAAAAGTTTCTCTGACCGCTTCTCTAAGTTCAGTCCCGCAAAGATCACATTGTGCCGCAAGTATATAAAGATCATAAAAATCCTTATATCGACTGTTTGCATCTCCAAGCGAAACGATAGCCTCAAATTTCTCTGCAATTACGGAAGCTATTGAATATGCATAGATTTCCGGCACATTCATGTCCAGCAGTACAGGAAACTCCATTTTTACTCTGTTTGGATAAACGACATCCCCAAATCCGATATCAATAGATACCGGAATCCTTGTCCTGTCCAGATATGCCATAATAGAAATATTCACGCCATGATATTCCTTAAACTCTGTTATATTTTTCACTTCCAGTGTATTAAGATCATATCGTAACGCATCATCACAGCTGATACTGAAAATATTCTCAAATACCGTTTTTATCTCCTCTGCATTATTCGAAATATTTTTCGCCAAAAAATCTATGTCTCTTGTGGCTCTTGCAAACTCTCCTTCAAAAAAAGCATACAGAAAGATACCTCCTTTCAAGGTAAAACGCTCCGCATATTCTGAAACCGCCACCCGGTATATGGTTCTTTCCAATCCATACACTACAAGCAATTCCTGTAAGGTCTTTCCGTATGCTGCCGCCTGATTCTTCAATCTGTCCTTCACAGATATTGCACTAGTCATACCAGCACCTCCAGATACCGCCTCATTATCTTGTCACATTTCATCAGCCTCGCATATTTCAGGAGCCGATTCAGGTCACGATCTTTCCTTTGCAGGTAGGTTACCAGGATTTCTTTAGTCTCTTCAATTCCAACCTTCTCTCTATAATACACAACATCAACGACAGTCTTCTCCATATCATAAATCTGGAATTCATTATTTCCTTCGTTGATCGTGGTCACTCCCAGCCTATGTCGTTCATCCGTATAATGGTGAACAATTATCTGCGGCCAATCCGGTCTGGTAGAGATTCTGTCCTTCCTCGGGATTGCAACATCGATTGCATCCGGTATGAATGTCGTCAGCTGATAGTATACCGCTGCGCTGAGCATGCAGATTACGCCTCTTGGTGCATAGGCCTTTACATAGTAGAAGTCGGATTCCTCTCCGCAATACTCCGTACTCTCGTAATAGCTTTTACTAAGTTTTCTAAGTTTTCCCTCACTGACAAGTTTATTGACCTGATAGTGTGAAAATCCACTACTTTTAAGTTCCTGCATGCTAAAAATTTTCTGATCCACTGGAAGCATCGGGGTATCCATCATCATTTCGCCTCACTTCATTTATTTTCGGCATTATTTCATTTTGCCGAATTTAATTTAATTTTAGTATTTAGCCTTCCTTTTGTCAACCCAGAA
>OCVV011309052.1_pt1 | contig 13714 bp, 10 predicted proteins | sample 1539721 | NCBI WGS metagenome assembly OCVV01 (sample SAMN02144230, study PRJEB22623) | gut metagenome | biome: sheep rumen | host: Ovis aries | place: New Zealand
AATGCCAGCGCAGAGTGGTAGACACGATATACAAGCCTATGCAGGCAGAGGAGGTATAACTCTGAACCATCATAAATTCCAATTTAGCAAACAGAAGCCGCTGGCTGCGTTGGCGCAGCAAGAGACGCCCGTTACCGGCGCCGAGGGCGTGGTGGTGGACGTGCGGGCGGCGTCATTAAATGCCTTTCGTGTGGCTGGGGCTGGTGCCGGTTTGGCGCTTGAACCAGGTGCCGAAGGCCGACTGGTTTGGGAAGCCGAGGGCGGCGGCGTCCGCTTCGTTTTCACCATACGCAAAAAACATCAACCGACCCTAACCCGCACCATTATATCATACATAGTTTACCGTCAGATCTCGACCATTTTCTTCTCGAAGCCGTCGACGGTGAGCTGGTCGGGGCTGACGAACCAGAGGGTGTCGTCGTGGAGCAGGACGGTGTCGCGGTCGGGGTTGACGATACGCTGGCCGCCACGCTCGATAGCAATGATCATGGCGTTGTGCTTCTGTCCGAAGGCGGCCTGCCGGATGGCCAAGCCGCACAGCGGGCCGCCGGCCTCGACATGGTAGCGGTACATGTGCATCTCGTGGTCGGAGTGGTCGTGCACCAGCATGTCGGCCTCCTTGGTGATGTCGGCCCGGATGGCACTGACCTGCTCGTCGGTACCGATGACGGTGAGCACGTCGTAGGGCATCATGAGGGTGTCCTTGCCGGGCAAGTCGATGATGGTGTCGCCGCGCTCGAGGGTGACGACGTTGGCGCCGTAGCGTTCGCGCAGCTGTGCCTGCTGGAGGGTGAGGCCCGCCAGGGGCGAGGCGGGCGTCATGCGAAGGCGCTCCATGGCAAATTCATTCTCCATGCCGGCGGGAATATGGAACGAAGCCTGCGCCTGGCGGCTGTTGAAGTTCTTGGTGAAGCGGTCTTCGATCTGGCTGTAGAAGCCGTCGGCGCGACGCGAGAAGAGCACCACGGCCACGACAATGACGGCAATGACCATCAGGAAGCCCACGGCGATGTCAACATAGCCGGCCACCACAACGCCGACGGTGAAGAGGGCCACGAAGTAGCGCAGCACCAGCACCGGGATGACCACGGCCTGCGAGAAGCGGTAGGTGTCGAACATCTCCTTGATATGTTTGCGGCTCACCCCCTTGACGGCCACGGCCCAGAGGAAGGGTGCCATGAGGGAGAGGGTGGCGATGAGGCCCACCAGACGACTCCAGATCTGCGGTATCTTGAGGTCGACGAAGAGACGGTCGAGGAAGGGACGCAGCAGGCCGATCGAGAGCAGCGAGATAGCCGTCAGGATGACACCGTAGAGGAGCACGTTGCCCAGATGCTTCTTGAGGAAGGTCTGAATGCTGTTGCCGTTGTCCTCGCCGCCGCGCGAGTGGGCACTATACTCGTCGATGCGCTGCATGACGCGCTCCGGCACCTTGGGCTCCAGCCAGTTGTAGAAAGGCAGTGCCCCCTTGATCATGTAGGGCGTGACGAAGGTGGTGAGGATGGAGACCGAGACGATGACGGCGTAGAGGTCGGGGTCGATGACGTGGAAGCTGTTGCCCAGGCCGGCAATGATGAACGAGAACTCACCGATCTGGCAGAAGCAGAAGCCGCTCTGCACGGCGGTCTTCAGCGGCTTGCCGCTGAGCAGTACGCCAGTGGTGGCGGCGGTGGTCTTGAAGAGGATGATGCTCAGGGCGATGACGAGGATGGCCCACCATTTCTGCCCCAGCACGGCGGGCTGGATGAGCATACCCACCGATACGAAGAAGACGGCGCTAAAGAGGTTCTTCAGGGGGGTGATGAGGCGGTGTATGACGTCGGCCTCGATGGTCTCGGCCAGGATGGCACCCATCACAAAGGCGCCCAGAGCGGTGGAGAAGCCGGCCTTGGCGGCCAACACCACCATGCCGAAGCAGAGGCCCACGGCCACCAGCAGCAGGGTCTCCTCGGTCATATACTTGCGCATCCAGCGCAGGAAGGTGGGTATGAGGTAGATGCCGAAAACGAACCACACGATGAGGAAGAAGGCCAGCTTGACCATGCTCATCACCAGCTCGCCACCGTCGAAGGTGCGGCTGACGCTGACGGTGCTCAGCACCACCAGCAGCAGCACGGCCACGATGTCCTCGACCACCAGCACGGCGGTCACCGTCGAGGTGAAGTTCTGCTGCTTGAGTTTCAGGTCGTCGAAGCTCTTGACGATGATGGCCGTCGACGAGATGGAGAGCATGCAGCCAAGGAAGATGCACGACATGTCGCTGAAGCCCAGCAGGTGCCCCACGGCGTTGCCGACGAGGAACATGATGGCCAGCTCGGTGAGGGCCGTGATGGCGCCCGTGGCGCCCACCTTCTTCAGCTTCTTGATGCTGAATTCCAGGCCGAGGGCGAACATCAGGAAGACGATGCCGATGTCGCTCCAGACGTGCACGTTGGTGGCATCCTTGACGGCCGGGAACCAGGGGAAGTAGGGGCCGATGAAGAATCCGGCGAGGATGTAGCCCAGCACCAGGGGTTGCTTCAGCCATTTGAAGACGACGGTGATCACTCCGGCCGTGATCAGGATGACGGCCAGGTCCATGAATAACGCAGGTAGACTTTCCATTTTCTTAGCAGGTGAGAAGTTGATACAACGGCACTTACGGGCCTATTTTTCTGGGACAATAAAGTTGACTGCCTTGGGCAGGATGGTGATTTCGAAGCGGCGGCCGGTGAGCAGCTCGCCGTCGGTGACGACGCTGAAGTCGCGGTCGGCCTCGAAGCACATCGAGTGCACACGGCGGTGGTGGACGACATCGTGCATGTCGACACGGTCCAGGTGCTCGCCGCGGCGATAGGGGCCGATCAGCCGCAGGAAGCGGGGGATCGAGAGGGCGTCGACACACTGCGCCTCGAGCCAGCCGTCGTCGACCACCGCCCGCGGGGCGCACTGGTAGCCGCCACCCACGAAGCGGCCGTTGGCGGCCGACCCCAGCAGCATGTCGCCCGAGTGCCAGGCTTCGCCGTCGACACTGATGCGGCAGGGATTGTGGCGCTTGTGCAGCAGACAGTGGACGATGCCGGTCACGTAGGCCATGCGCCCGCCCAGCAAGGGCCAGCGGCGCACGTGCTCCATCGTGCGGCACACCTCGGCCTCGAAGCCGTAGTTGAGCACGTTGACGCAGTAGCGGTCGCCCACACGCATCACATCCACCGGCTGCGACGGCGCCCCGACGAGGGCACGCAGGTCGGCAAAGTCGACCCCGGGCCAGCACTTGATGTAGTCGTTGCCGCTGCCGCACGGGTAGCATCCCACCTCCACTCGCCGCTGTCCGCACTCCGCTCCACGCGCTCCGCTCTGCGCTTCCATCACACCGCTAACCACCTCGTTCAGCGTTCCGTCGCCGCCACAAGCATAGAGGCGCACCGGCTCGTCGCCGTCCTGGCGCAGACGGTCGGCCACATAGGCCACCGCGTCGCGCGGGCCGCGCGTGACGTACACTTCGGCGCCAACATCCATCGACTGCACCAACTGTTTGATATATGGTGTGTTATCCCGCCCTCCGGCGTAGGGATTGACAATAAAGATATGCCTCATTCCATCACTAATTCGTGCACTTCATAACGATCACATCCGCAATTTATTGTCTACCACACGAAATAAAAATCCACCCCACCTGCCGACACCCCTCCCCGACCGCCGTTACGGACCTGGATCGGGCCTGGAAAGAGACTGTTAATTTAACTTAAATCACCCCAATTCAAAAACGACAAAACCGGACCGTTTTCCAGAAAAACCCGTTTTGTAACCCCCTCAAAACGCGGTTGATACGGCACCATGTCTTACTCAACTCCTACTCAACCCCTTATCAACGCCTACTAAACGCCTAGTTGAGTAGGAGTTAAGTAGGTTTTAACAAGGTGTTAAAAAGTGTTAAATAAATCGAGGGTGCAGCGGCACCTATTCGAGGTCATTTTAACATTTCGTCGCCACCGATGAAAGAAAAACACAAAAACATCTTCAGAGAGGAAAAAAAATTTGCATATTCCAAAATAAATACCTAACTTTGCAGATGGGAAAAAAAGAGAAGAACACCACTAAAACAAATCATTATGAATAAATTAGCATCATTTATCGTTCTGTCAGGGCTGATGCTGGCCGCTTCGGATGCCGTCGCGCAGGAGTTGACCACCCTACCGGGATGGACAGTGCCGCAAAAGAACCTGGTCCGGCAATGGAAAGATAATTGTAGCATCCACTACATGGAAATCGGGTCTATGCATCGTTTTGTGCTGCACGATTTGGCTGATTCCAGCAATGTTATCGTCGCCACATTCCCTGCCAACTATGAGGTGAACGACTTTGAGATATACGACAGCACTGTTTACTTCTGCGGCACCATACCTAATGGTGGGGATCCTTACGGCATTGCGGGTTATATCGCCATAAAAGATCTATTTTACCACAACTATCCATACAATTACTGCATCATTGACCAAATGTATTTTCTTGACCCAGCCACGCCCACGAATACCCATATTACGTCGCTGGATCGGATGGATGTGTTCGTGGATGCCGGGCAGATACATATCGCTGCCGTGGGTGAAATGGCACACGGGAGCGGGTACAACGAATTGCGGCGAACCGTTTGCGACATACAGTACACCGGTTCGTGGAATGGCATGGCGCTATATCAAAAAGAGGACTTCTACAAGCCTTCCGACATCACATGTACAGACCATACAATTGTGGCCAGCGCCTACGACGACAACACGAGCTATAGTATACTGCTGGCATTCATGAAGAACACCGACTTTCCTGCAACACCACTCTACCCCTACTCCATCCGCATCGGCGATCGTCGTGTGGGCGACAACGTACTGGTGGAACGGTTGGGCGACGACAACGTGGCTGTGTCACACTACAGCCATACCCCTGCTACCGGCAACTACTCTGTGGCAGTGCACCTGTTGGGAAACATATACTCGCTCCCCACCCCACCCTACCACATCTCCGTGCACCACTCCATCGGATCCATCGCACCCGGCACACCGATTCGCGACCTGAGATACAATATGGCATCTGACGACATGATGCTGCTGTTCGACTACCCCGTAGCCACCTGGGGGCCTTCGCCTTCGTCTATACTTGAGTTTCAGACTGCCACACTGCCTTTTCTTTTGAGCAACGTATGGTATTGCACCCAAAATGTTTTGCTGCGGGCCCTGGACAACCACGTGCAGCATCCGTTATTCTCGCTAGGGGGTGCCCATACTTCCCTGGGAATGCCCCTGATGACAAACAAGAACAACGGAAATACCACGTGCTATCAACAAGGGATAATTACATTCGAGGATGCCACACCCATAGTCAGCTTCAGCACCGGTGTATTTGATCCGAAAACCATAAAATTCAAACGATTCAACTACACCACTTATCCCAACCCCTACAGTGTACCGATCAAAAATCTTTGTGAATAAACTCAAAAACCATAAAAGATGAAGAACTCAATGAAACGCATTGTTTTGATGTTGGCGCTGACGGCCTGCACCGCGGGCGCCTCGGCACAAAGCCACTTCTACCACTTGGTGGGCGACACCGTGTATGGGAAGAGCCCCATCTACTACTACGATTGGTGGCCGACACTCGACAGCAACTATATGATACATGACAGTATTGCAACCAACATCTTTGCCACCCAGCAGGGGTTCCAGCTGCACAGAACCAGCGATACACTGAAGATAATCGGCATCGCCTCCACCCTGACACGCTACATTGATACCGTAAATACCGTATATAATATCATAAACAATCTGCCGGAACACGTTGACACGACGTATGACACCAACATGTTCTACGTTCTGTACGATGCCACTCCCAACGGTCCAGTCGAACTGAAACGGGTCCACTGGGTGGAAGACTATATGACCCATCCCAAACGGTACATGGCTTTGCCTGTTGGATGGGGTTCCTGCGGCCATGTAACAAACGCACTCAGGATTGCTCCGCTGCGGGAGTACTACTTCGATAGCCCCATTTATATAACAGATTCGTTCTATCTGGGATGGCAATACATGTATCGTCATAATGAAAATTATACATACGACCCCATTTTAGGCTACATAGACAACCCCGACCCCGCATTGTTTCAATACCTATTATATCACGATATTATCAACCTAGGACTCCAAACACTTTCAGATCAACCATGCCATATCCATATCCCTTCCCAGAAATACTTTACTATCAGCCCCAACACCTGGTATGCTGGGATGAATCCCCAAAATCCCATTTACGAATATCAGACTGCCCAAGATTACCTGACTATTTTCCCCATCATTGAAGTAGACACAACCAAGCTGACCTACAACGAGTCGCATTTCCGCTGTCCGGCACCTACCAACTTATTTCTGTTCGCTCATGCGGCAAGCCGCATCAAGGTGACATGGGACGATTCAGGACGCAACCATGGGTGGCAGATCGTCTTGACGACCTCCGACACTATCAGTCCCGACTCCTGCACAGCCATCGACTGTTCCACAACCAGCTATGACACTTACACTACCAGTCCGGACTCGACCTACTACATCTATGTTCGCGGCCAGTGCGACCTCATCGGGTGGGACAGCACGGCGTGGAGTCCTTGGTGCGGTCCGCTGCAAGTAGACGCGCTGAATGGTCCCGTTACCCCCCCAGACGACCCTGACGACCCTGACGACTCGCTCGCCATACATACCGTCGAAACGGTAAGCTTCGCTCTCTCGCCCAACCCAACGTCGTCCATCGTGACAATCGTCACCAACGAGACGGAAGGACATGTGACACTGCTCGACTTGCAAGGACGACACCTATTCGACTTCCCTCTAACCGGAAACAAGACCATCGTCGATCTCAAGGGAATCACTCCTGGCACCTATCTGGTAAGGCTCGATTCACCAAGAGGGTCCTCGACACAGAAACTCACGGTGCAGTAACCGTTCCGCACATATAAAACCCCTGGAATACGGGGGCTGAGCAAGTGATACTGTCCAGCCCCTGTATTTTTTGTATTGCAGAGAAAGAAGTGTTTTTTTTCGATAATATAGATTTTATTTGTATATTTGCAAGTTTAAAGCGACAAGAGATGCAGTTTAAAGACATTGTAGGACAGCGAGATGTGATCAACCGGCTGACGGAAATCATCGACAGCGGACGCGTGAGCCACGCCCAGTTGCTGCTGGGCGCCACCGACGACGGCAGTCTGCAGGTGGCTTTGGCCTACCTGCAGTACCTCTGCTGCGAGCACCGCGTGCACCCCGAGGAAGGTGACCTGCGGGCCGACTCGTGTGGCGAGTGCCCGAGTTGCAAGAAGATCGCCGCCCTGATGCATCCCGACCTGCACCTCTACTTCCCGACGGCGACCACCACGCGCGTGACGTCGGCACCCAAGAGCGACGACTTCGTGGCCGAGTTCCGCGAATTCATCGCGGCCCACCACGCCCTGGGCACCCTGGACGAGTGGTATGCCCACCTGGGCATCGACAACAAGCAGGGCATGGTGCGCGAGGCCGATGCCGCCGCCATCGTGCAGGCGCTGGGCATGAAGGCCTACGAGGGCGGATGGAAGATGGTGGTGGTGTGGATGCCGGAGAAGATGAACGCCGCCGCGGCCAACGAACTGCTGAAGACCCTCGAGGAGCCGTCGGAAGGCTCGGTCATACTGCTGGTGGGCGAGAGCGACGAGCGCCTGCTGCCGACGATCAAGAGCCGCGTGCAGACGGTTCGCTTGAAGGCCGGCAACAGCCGCCGCGCCGCCGAAGCCGCCCTGGCCGAGCAGTACGCCCCCCTGCTGGTGGAGTGGCTGCGAATGCTCTTCAAGCTGAAGATGAAGGAGCTGTCGGCCCAGGTGGACAAGATGGCCGCCCTGGGACGCGAGCAGCAGAAGCAGTTTTTGGGCTACACCCAGGAGGTGATGCGGAGCTGCTTCCTGCATTCGACGGCCGGCCTGCCCGTCGAGCTGGGCTCGGGCGATCAGAAGTTCGACGCCATGTTCCCGCAAATGGTAACGGTCAACAACATCGAGATGATCAACAACGCCCTGGACGACGCCCTCTTCGCCATCGAGCGCAATGCCTACGGCAAGATAGCGCTGATGGAGCTGTCGTTCCGCCTGAGCAAGGCGCTGAAGAAAAGATAACACCCCTTTTTGAGAAAAATGGAAGACAACAAAGATAAAGAACTGGAGAAGAAACCGCAAGAGCCCGTCCTCGACACCGAGGAGACCGTGGCGTCGGCGGAAGATATAGCGGAATTCATGCGCGAACGGCGCAAAGCCCGCGAAGAGAAGAAACACACGGTGGAGCGCGAGAACCCCGAGGTGGAGGAGTACCACAGCGAGGAGAGCGCTCTGGATCCCTACCTGGACCCCGACCCCGAGATACCGTGGGTGAAGTACGACGAGCCGCTGTTCCTCAGCCGTGGCTGCCGGCGCTGCCCGAAGAGCTATGTGCCGGTGAGCGCCCTCGAGCGCCAGAGCTGCTCGAAGGTGACGTCGACCAACTGGCTGAGCGGCATCCGCCAGCCCACCGAACGGCCGTTCGACTGCGTCGAGGTGCGGTTCAAGAACAACCACAAGGACTTCTACCGCCTGCCCGACGGGCTGGAGGTGACCGAGGGCGACGTGGTGGCTGTCGAAGGACAGCCCGGCCACGACGTGGGCATCGTCTGCCTCACCGGCGAACTGTGCCGCCTGCAGATGCGCAAACACCGCATCAGCCCCGACTCGGAGAACATCAGAAAAGTGTTCCGCCGCGCCAAGGAGAACGACATCGAACGTTGGGAAGCCTCGCTCCGCGAGGAACACCGCACCCTGATACGCACCCGCCAGATCGTGCTCGACATGGGGCTTGATATGAAGGTGAACGACGTGGAGTTCCAGGGCGACCATTCGAAGGCCATCTTCTACTACACGGCCGACGAGCGCGTGGACTTCCGCGAACTGATCAAGGTGCTGGCCGAGGAGTTCCACGTGCGCATCGAGATGAAGCAGATCGGTGTGCGTCAGGAGGCCGGCAAAGTGGGCGGTCTGGGCACCTGCGGCCGCGAGCTCTGCTGCGCCACCTGGCTGACCTCGTTCAAGAGTGTCACCACCAGCTCGGCCAAGACCCAGCAGATCATGCCCAACCCGCAGAAGCTGGCCGGCCAGTGCGGCAAGCTGAAGTGCTGCCTCAACTTCGAGTACGAGGTCTACGCCGACGCACTCAAGAAGTTCCCCCCGGCCAACCAGGCCATACGGTTCCAGAAAGGTCTGGCGCTTTACAAGAAGACTGACGTTTTCCGCGGCATCATGTGGTACGCCTACGAGGGCGAGAACGAACTCATCGCCGTCAAGGCCGAGGACGTGAAGAAGATCATCGAGATGAACCGCCAGCAGCAGTACCCGGAGAAGCTGGAGGACTACCAGGTGGAGCTGATGTCCACATCGGCCCTGGCCTCGGAGGGCAACAGCGAGGAGATCGAGCGCGAGATAGCCCGCCTGTCGGAAGGCGGCAACGGAGTGGTGGGCGAAGAGCGTCCGCGCAAGGCCGAGGGCGAGCCCCGCCCCGCACGCGACCGCGGCGACCGCCAGCCGCGTGGCGGCGAGCGCCGCCCCAAGGGCGACCGCCCCAACCGCGACAAGGAGCAGCGCCCCCAGCAGCCCAAGCGCAACAACAGCAACAACAACCCCGGCAACAAGCCCCGCCGCGAGGGCGGCGACCGCGAGCGGCGCAGCGGCGGCAACCGGGACAACAGAGAACGGCGCGGATGATGAGAACGGTGTTCATACCCAAGATCCTCCTGTGGGGCACCTTGGCGCTCCTCCTGGCGTCCTGCGACGGCTCGGTGTTCTACGACCGTCAACAGAGCGTCGACGAGCACGGATGGCTACCCACCGAGGCGGTGGACTTCGACGTCGAGGTGCAGGACACCACGACGGTCTACAACTTCCAAGTCGAGGTGCGCAACAGCATCAGCTACCCCTACGCCAACACCTTCCTCTTCCTCCACACCACCTTCCCCGACGGCAGCACGGCCCGCGACACGCTGGAGCTGCCCTTGGCCGACGCCTCGGGGCGCTGGCTTGGCAAACGCACCAGCCGATACGTCGACACCCGCTTCTACTTCCGCCGCAACGCCCGTTTCCCGATGGAGGGCAACTACCGCTTCAGCGTCACCAACGGCATGCGCGACAGCGCCATCACCGGGCTCAAGGACATCGGACTACGCATCGAATACAGTAACATGAAATAACACATCGCTATGGCTAAAAGCAAGAACGAACACCCGAAATACATCAAGACGATGTGGCTCGTCTTCGGCGGCCTCTGGGTCTTTGTACTCCTGTTCTTCCTGTTCCTCTCGCTGGGATGGCTCGGATTCATGCCCTCCTTCGAGGAGCTGGAGAATCCCCGCAGCCTGCAAGCCTCGGAGGTCATCAGCGACGACGGCGAGGTGCTGGGCTTCATCGGCCTCGAAAACAGGAGCAACGTCACCTACGACCAGATATCGCCCAACCTCATCAACGCCCTCATCGCCACCGAGGATGTGCGCTTCTACAAGCATAGCGGCATCGACAGCCGCTCGCTCTTCCGCGTGCTCTTCAAGACGGTCATCGGCCGTCACGGCTCCTCGGGCGGCGGATCCACTATCACCCAGCAGCTCGCCAAGAACCTCTTCCCCCGTGGCAAACGCTCCAAGCTGGGCGTGGTCTACGTGAAACTCAAGGAGTGGGTGGTGGCTGTCAAGCTGGAACACAACTACTCCAAGGAGGAGATCCTGGCCATGTACTTCAACACAGTCGACTTCGGCAGCAACGCCTACGGCATCAAGACGGCCTCAAAGACCTTCTTCGACAAGAGCCCTGCCGACCTCGACGTCGACGAAGCGGCCCTGCTCGTGGGCCTGCTCAAGGCACCCACCTACTACAGTCCCGTCCTCAACCCCGACCGCGCCCTGGCACGCCGCAACACGGTGTTGCACCAGATGAACAAGTACGACTACCTGAGCGACGAGGACTACGTCATCTACAGCGAGAAGCCCATCGACATGGGCCGCTACTCGCCCCAGAGCCACAACGACGGCCTGGCCACCTACCTGCGCGAATACCTGCGCACCTACATGAAAGACTGGTGCAAGCACCACCGCAAGAAGGACGGCGAATACTACGACGTGCACCGCGACGGTCTTAAGATCTACACCACCATCGACAGCCGCATGCAGCGCTACGCCGAGCAGGCCGTGCGCAAGCACTTCAGCGAGGAGATCCAGCCCGCCTTCGAGCGCGAGCTGAAAGCCCGCAACGGCAACCCCTTCTGCGACGTCAGCAAGGAGCAGCAGACCAAGTTCCTCACCCAGGCCATGAAGAACAGCGACCGCTACCGCGCCCTCAAGGCCGAGGGGCTCAGCCAAAAAGAGATCCGCGCCCGCTTCGACGAAAAGGTGAAGATGCGCGTCTTCAACTGGAAGGGCAACCGCGACACCGTCATGTCGCCCTGGGATTCGCTGCTCTATTACAAGAAGTTCCTCAACGCCGGCCTCATGAGCGTCGAGCCCGGCACCGGCTACGTCAAGGCCTACGTCGGCGGCATCAACTACCGCTATTTCAAGTACGACAACGTGCAGAGCCACCGTCAGGTGGGCTCCACCTTCAAACCCTTCGTCTACACCATGGCCCTGCAGGACCTCGGCATGTTCCCCTGCACCGAGGTACCCAACTCGCAGGTCTGCTTCGAGGTGTGGAATGCGCCCGACTGGTGCCCCAAGAACAGCACCCACGAACGCGAGGACGAGATGGTGACCCTCAAGTGGGCCCTGGCCCACTCGGTCAACTGGGTCTCGGCCTACCTCATGAAGCAGGGCTCGCCCGAGCAGGTGATCAACATTGCCCGCAAGATGGGCGTCCGCAGCCCCATCGACGCCGTGCCGGCCATCTGCGTCGGCACCCCCGAGATCACCGTCTACGAGATGGCCGGCGCCATGGCCACCTTCGCCAACAAGGGCGAATATGTCGAGCCCATCTTCGTCACCCGCATCGAGGACAACAAGGGCATGGTGCTCGAGCGCTTCACGCCCCAGCGCAACGAAGCCCTCGACGAGCAGACGGCCTACATGATGCTCGAGATGATGAAAGGAGTGGTGCAAAGCGGCACCGGCGTGCGCCTCAACTACCGCTACAACCTCAACCAGTACTCCACCGCCATCGCCGGCAAGACGGGTACCACGCAGAACAACTCCGACTGCTGGTTCGTCGGCATCACCCCCCGCCTGGCCACCGCCGTATGGACCGGCGGCGAGCTGCGCTCCATCCACTTCCGCAACATGACATTCGGGCAGGGTGCCGCCCAGGCGCTGCCCATCTTCGCCTACTTCATGCAAAAGGTCTACCAGGATCCCAAGATCAACTTCTACCGCGGCGACTTCGAGCGGCCCGCCGTACCCATCGAGATGGACTGCTCCAACTTCCAGCAGGAAATCGAGAACGAGGGCTTCGACTGGGACTTCTAATCCGTTATGAGCTATGAGTGAGGAGCCAAAAGTCAATCTGCTGGGAATGACGCTGGAGCAGCTGCAGGAGCTCTGCGCCGCCGAAGGCTTCCCCCGCTTCACAGCCAAGCAGCTCTGCGACTGGCTGTACCGCAAGCGCGTCGACAACATCGACGCCATGACCAACCTCTCGCTGGCGCAACGTGCCCGCCTGAACGTGATGGCCTACATCGGCCGCGACTTCCCGGCCAACTGCCAGCTCTCGCGCGACGGCACGAAGAAGTACCTCTTCCCCGTCCTCGACGGCCAATACATCGAAGCCGTCTACATCCCCGACGACGACCGCGCCACCCTCTGCGTCAGCTGCCAAGTGGGCTGCAAGATGGGATGCCGCTTCTGCGTCACCGGCCAGCAGGGCTTCCACGGCAACCTCGCGGCCGGCGACATCCTCAACCAGCTCTTCGCCATCCCCGAGTTCGAGCAGCTGACCAACGTGGTCTTCATGGGCATGGGCGAGCCGATGGACAACCTCGACACTGTGCTCGCCGCCACCCGGGTGCTCACCGCCCCCTGGGGCCTCGGCTGGAGCCCCAAGCGCATCACCGTCAGCACCGTGGGCATCCTGCCCGGCCTGCGCCGCTTCCTCGACGAGAGCCAGTGCCACCTCGCCGTCAGCCTGCACAACCCCGTGGCCCCGGAACGCCAGCAGATGATGCCCGTGCAGAAGGCCTACCCGCTCGCCGACGTGCTGGCCCTGCTGCGGCAGTACGACTGGAGCGGCCAGCGGCGACTCTCGTTCGAGTACACCATGTTCCGCGGCCTGAACGACGACCTCGGCCACGCCGCCAAACTGGTCGACGCCCTGCGCGGCCTCGACTGCCGGGTGAACCTCATCCGCTTCCACGAGTCGCCCGAGGCCCCGTTCAAGACCTCCATGCCCACCGCCATCAAGACCTTCCAGGACTACCTGAACCGCAACGGCATCGTCTGCACCCTCCGCGCCTCGCGCGGACAGGACATCGACGCCGCCTGCGGCCTCCTCGCCGGCAAGAACAAAACCTCCTAGCAGCCGGTTCTAACGGCGAATTACACGAATTACGCGAATGCTTGCGCAGGCCATTCGCACAATTCGCCCCAAATCGATCTGCGTAGCTTCGTTAAATTCGAGTAATTCGCCGTTAACAAAAAAAGACCCATGTGCTACCCACTGTCCACTACCCACTACCCACTAAAT
>OCVV012845832.1_pt1 | contig 13712 bp, 13 predicted proteins | sample 1539721 | NCBI WGS metagenome assembly OCVV01 (sample SAMN02144230, study PRJEB22623) | gut metagenome | biome: sheep rumen | host: Ovis aries | place: New Zealand
CGACGCCGCCGAGGTCCTGCTGAAGAACAAGTAAGCAGAAAGCAAAACCAAGCAAAAAGGAATGGCCCTCGGGCCATTCCTTTTTGCTTGTACGCTGCATTGAAAAATCTAATTGTCAACCAGTGATAAAATGACGGTTGACATTTCGGGCAGATTCTGCTATGATTGCGTTCAGAGACCGCATGGAATCGGTCTCTATGAAAATCTTGGATGGAAGGTCACCGCTATGAAATCTCACGCCCGTCTGGTCCGACTTGTATTATGCGCGCTGTTTGCAGCCGTTCTCTGCATTTGCTCCTCCCTTTCGATCCCGATCGGGCCGATCCCGTTTTCGATGGGGATTTTTGCCGTGATGCTCTGCGCCGTCGTTTTGGATTGGAAATCCGCCCTCTCGTCCGTCTTCGTCTATCTCGTTCTCGGCCTGTTTCTGCCGATCTTTTCCGGCGGAAAAACCGGTGTTGCGGCGATTCCCGGTCCGACCGGCGGCTATATCTGGTCGTATCTTCTGATGGTTCCGATCATCGCCTGGATCGGAGGCATGGGCCATAAACCCATCGGCGAAGTGATCGCCTCGGTTTTGGGCTGCGTTGCTGCGATCCTCGTCTGCTATCTGTGCGGAACGGTACAGTACAGCCTGTTTGCCGGGGTCGGTCTGAAAAAGGCGCTTGCCGTCTGCGTGATCCCCTTCGCCCCATACGATCTGCTCAAGGCCATCCTGGCCTCCCTGCTTGGCGTCACCCTTCGGCGGATCCTGAACCGCATGGGCCTGCAGGCCGACCGCAGGACTGAGGACGACTGAATCCGCGTTTTGACCGGGCTGTAACGAAAACGCGTTACAGCCCGGTCTTTGCCAAGCCCTATTCTGATACGACTTGCAGGGCATCTCCGTCGCTTGTGACCGTGAACGCGCCGAGGCGGGTCAGAAGAACCGTGACGCCGGATTCCTCCAGGAGCGCTGTCGTCTGCTCCTCCTCCGGCTCCTCGTCTGAGCTGGTGACGATTGCGCAGGACGGCTTGGTCTGCGCAAGCAGAGCCCGGAGGCTGGTCTGCCACAGGCCGTGATGCGGGAGCTTGACCAGATTGAAGGTCGATGCGCTGCCGCGCAGATACTCCGTCAGCCGGGCGTCCTCCGCGTCGCCGCAGAACAGCATTCGGTTCTTGCCGTGCCGAACCTCAACGATCAGGGAGGAGTTGTTGCTTGGGCTATCCGAATAGCGCTCCGCAGCGGGCGGATCGACGGTGAACGCTGCGTCCCCGAGCCGGAAGGTCACGCGCTCGCGCAGGGTGATCGCAGTCTGTCCGGTCTCCTCCAACGCTGCCGCGTATTTTTCATAGGCCTCCGCGCCCGTCTTGGGACAGTTGCTCTGATAGATCGTTCCGATCTCAAGGCTGGTCACGAGCTTCTTCGCGCCGCCGACGTGGTCCTTGTCGAAGTGCGTAAGGATCAGCGCGTCGAGCCGCTTGATCCCAAGCTCGTCCAGTTTTTGCAGGATCGTCTTCCCGTACCCGCTCTCCCCCGTGTCGATCAGAACGGCGCCGGACTCGTTCCAGAACAGAAAGGCGTCGGCCTTGCCCGCCTGAAAGCAGTAGAGCTTCAAATCGGACGAAACCGGCAAAGCAGACTCCGCCGTAATACTCTGCGCCGGGGTCGTCGGGCTGCAGGCAGGCAGGAGGAAAAACGCCGCCAGCAGGGACAGAAACAGGGATACTCGTTTTTTCAAATCAGCCGCCTCCTTTCGCTGGATATAGTATCAGCCGTAAACCTTAGAACGGGATTAGAGCCCGCCGGGTTTACGGCTGAAAAATTTATGCAGAGGCTGGCCCTTCGAGCTTCGCCGTGCGTTTCCGCTGACGCTGCTTGCGGACGACCACGTACACCATCATCACAATGGTGATCACGTAGGGGACGATCTGGGTCAGATCGGAGCTGATATAGCCCTGCAGACGCAGGCCGATGGCCTCGAAGAAGCCGAACATCAGAGCGGCGAGATAGGCCTTGGCCGGATTCGCGGCGGCAAAGATCACGCAGGCAAAGGCGATATAGCCGCGGGAATTGCTCATGTTCTCGGCAAAGGTTCCCTTGAGGTGGCCCAGCGAGAGGTGCGCGCCGGCGAGGGCACAGAGCAGGCCGCAGAGCACGGAGGCGATCCACTTCATCTTCGTGGGGCTGATACCGGCGGTGCGGAGGGTATCGGGCTTCTCGCCGGAGGCCCGGAGCCAGAAGCCGTAGGGCGTCTTATAGACGAACACCCAGGCGACCGCAACGATCAGCCAGGTCAGATAGACGAACAGGGATTGGTCGTTCAGCATCGGGCCGAGGATCGGGATCTTGTTCAAAAACGCAAGGTGCAGGACAGGCAGGGCGGGATTGCCCTTCGCGCCGGCCGTACCGAAGAAGGAGCGGGAGAGATAGGAGGTCAGGCCGACGGCGAAGGTGTTGATTGCGCAGCCGATGATGAATTCATCCGACCGGTAGCGCACGACCAGAAGGCCGAAGAACAGGCCGACCAGCAGACCGACGCCAAGCGTCAGCGCAACGCCGGCAAAGGCGGACTGAGCCAGGAAGGAGCCGAGGACGGCGAAAAACGCGCCCATCAGGATCATGCCGTCCATGCCGATGTTCATAATGCCTGCGTGCTCGGTCATGGAGCCGCCGATGGCAGCCAGGGCGACCGGGGTCGCGCTGCGGAGCATCTGCTGGAGCGTACCGACGGAGAAGACGGTAGACAGCGCTTTTTCAAATTCAGACATGGCTTGCCGCCCCCTTTCCGGATTTCGACCGGGACCTTCTCTTTTGCAGGCGCGCGTGAAGCAGATCCAGGAAGCCGGCCTGCGCCGCCATAAAGAAGATGATGACGGTCTGGATGATCAGATACATCTGGTTGGGAACGCCCACCAGCTCCATGCCCTGCGCGCCGATTTTGAGCACGGCGAAGAACAGGGAGAGCAGAATGGTCGCAAGCGGCTGATACCGGGCGATCATGGCGACCATCAGACCTTCGAAGTAATAGTCCTTGGAAACGCCGGCCCGGAACAGATGCACGGCCCCGTAGACGCGGAACATGCCGACCAGTCCGCAGATCGCGCCGGAGATCGTCATGCAGACGATGATCTTCCGATCCACCTTCATCCCGGAAAAGCGGGCGAAGCGCGGATTCTGGCCGGTGATCTTCATTTCAAAGCCAGTCGTGGTCTTCTGCATCACGTACCAGATCAGGAAGGCAATGATGGCAGCCGCAAAAATCGCGGTTGAAAGGTTGGAACCGGGGATCAGACCGCTGAACCAATGCCGGACGTCCAGGCCGGAGGTCGCGGCGACCATGTTCTTGTTGGCGTTTTTCCACGGTCCCTTTGCCAGATATTGACAGACGGAGGCCGCGATGGTATTGAGCATGATGGTCGTAATGACCTCGTTGACCTTGACCTTGACCTTGAGTACGCCGGGGATCAGGGCGTAAATGCCGCCCGTGAGGATGGCAGCCAGGGCCGCAAGCGGATAGACGAGCCAGGGGGACTGCCCCTGAAGGGCCACGCCGACCTGACAGGACATGATCGCGCCGAGCAGGAGCTGACCCTCGCCGCCGACGTTGAAGATGCCGACGCGGGAGCCGAGGTCACAGGCCAGGCCGCAGAGGGCAAGGACCATTGCGTATTCCAGCACGTCGCCCCGGTTGCGGGCATTCCGGAAGGCGCCCTCGATCATGGCGGCGTAGGCCTTGAGCGGAGAGTGTCCGGTGATCCCCAGGATGAGCGCGCCGACAAGGAAGGCCAGGAGCACGCTGATCAGCAGAGAAAGCAGATAGCGTCCGTTCCGTTTCCAGTTCACGAGGCATCCTCCTTTCCGTTTGCGCCATCCGCGGTCTGACGGCGGCTGCCGGTCATGTAGAGACCGATTTCCTCCTTGGTGATCTCACCGACGGCGAAGGAGCCGGTGATCTCGCCCTCATAGAGCGTGATGATGCGGTCAGACAGGCGGAAGACCTCGTCGAGATCGGCGGAGCTGAGCAGGATGGCCGCGCCGCTGTTTCGCTTCTGCATGATGCGGGTGTGGATGGATTCGATTGCGCCGACGTCCACGCCTCGGGTCGGCTGCGCGATGACAAGCACAGGCGTATCAAAGGAAAACTCACGGGCAATGACGAGCTTCTGCATATTGCCGCCGGACATATCCCCCGCCTCACCGCCGACGCCCGCGCCGCGGATGTCGTACTGGTCGTAGACGGTCTGGGCGTATTCACGGATCGCCCGCGTATTCTGATGGAGCCGGAAGCGGTTGAAGCGCGGCTCGCGCTGCTTGCCGACGAGCAGGTTTTCCGCTACGGTGGCTCCGGCGGAAACGCCGGTGGCAAGACGGTCCTCCGGAACGTGGGCCAAACCGGCGGCGCGGACCTCGCCGGGGGTCTGCCCGGTCACGTCCCTGCCGCAGACCCGGACCTTGCCGGACCGGATCCCCGTCATGCCGGTGATCGCCTCGATCAGCTCGCTCTGACCGTTGCCCTCAATGGCTGCGATTCCAAGGATCTCGCCGCTGCGGACCTCCAGACTGATGCCCTTAACGGCGCTCAGGCCGCGGTGGTCGGTCACCCAAAGGTCCTCGACGCAAAGCGCAGCTTCGCCGCCTTCCTTCGCCCGCTCCAGGTCTTCAAAGAGGACGGGCCTGCCGACCATCATGGAGGCAAGCATTTCCTCGGTCACCTCGGAGGTCTGATGGATGCCGACGAGCTTGCCCTTGCGCATGACCCCAACGCGGTCGGAGATCGCCATGACCTCGTCGAGCTTGTGGGTGATGATAATGACCGTCATCTGCTTCTCGCGGACGATGCGGCGGATGACCTCAAACAGCTCGTCGGTCTCCTGGGGCGTCAGAACGGCGGTGGGCTCGTCCAGGATCAGGATGTCCGCGCCGCGGTAGAGCGCCTTCAGGATCTCCACGCGCTGCTGCAGGCCGACGCCGATGTCGGCGACCGCCGCGTCCGCCGGGACCTCAAGGCCGTATTCCGCAACAAGCCGTTTGGTCTCGGCAACGGCCTTGTCCTCGTCAAAGAACAGCTTATGCCTGCGGGGTTCCCGGCTGAGCACGATGTTCTGCGCGACGGTAAAGGAGGGAACGAGCATAAAATGCTGGTGAACCATGCCGACGCCCTGGGCGATCACGTTTTTGGGGTTGAAGTCCTCCACGCGCTTGCCGCGAATATAGACGTCGCCGGCGGTCGGGGTCTGGATGCCGTACAGAATATTCATCAGCGTGGATTTACCGGCGCCGTTTTCACCGATCAGGGCGAAGACCTCGCCGCGCCGGATCTCCAGACAGACGTCGTCATTCGCCAGAACGCCGGGGAACTGCATGGAAATATGGTCAAACTGAATGACTGGTTCTTTCATGGCAGCCTCTGTTTCTGAAAAGATAGGGGTATTACATGGGCGGCTCGTGATGAGCCGCCCAAAATAGAACGTGTAAGATTATCTTCTGGTGGTCTCGACCTTGATCTCGCCGCTGCCGATCTTCTGGGCGTATTCTTCAACCGCCTGCTTGACCTCATCGGGGATCTGCTGGACGGAGCCGTCCTCGCCGTAACCGATGCCAACGTAGCCCTCGGCCAGGGTGGTCTGCCAGGTCGTGCCGAGCTTGGAGGTATTGCCGGAAACGAACTCCTTCACTGCGTCGTAAATGGAGTTGCCGACTTCCTTCTTCATGGAGCAGATGATGGCGTCGGGGTTGATGTACTTCTGATCGGAGTCAACGCCGATGGCGTAGAAGCCCTTCTCAGCAGCCGCGTCAAACACGCCGTCGCCGGCGGCGGAGGCGATCTGGAAGATGACGTCCGCGCCCTTGTCGTTCAGGGCGATCGCGCACTCCTTGCCGATGGCAGGATCGTCGTAGGAGTTGGTGTAGTTGACGAGAACGGTAGTGGTAGCGCCGTTCTTGGCGTCGTACTCAGCAGCGCCCTGCTTGTAGCCGACGATGAAGTCGTTGATGGTGTCGCTGTCCTCGCCGCCGACGGCGCCGACGACGTGATTCTTGGACATGGCGGCGGCAATATAGCCGGCCAGGTAGGAGCCCTCATTCTGGGCATAGGTGATGTTCAGAACGTTGGCAACCGGGGCGTCCGTTGCGTTGTCGATCCAGATGAACTTGACGTTGGGATACTGGGGAGCAATGGTCGCAACGTCGTAGAACTCCCAACCGACGCAGACGACGATGTTCGCCTTGTCGGCGGCGTTCTGCATCTGCGCGCTGAAGTTTTCACCGTTGCATTCGATGGTGGAGAGCTGAACCAGGCCTTCCTTCTGCAGACGCTCCGCGCCTTCCTTGGAGGAATCATAGAAGGAGCGATCTCCAAATCTGCCGGCAACGACCAGAGAGAGCTTGGCTGCGTTGGCGTCCGTGCTGCCGCTGGCGTCGGTCTTGTCGTTCTTGTCCGTCTTCTTGCAGCCCACAAAGAGGGTCAGCAGCAGAACGGCAGCCAGAAGAAGCGCAAACAGTTTTTTCATCTTCGGAATCCATCCTTTCATCTTGCCGCGGAGTGCTCCGGGCATACTATCCGCATTATACTTCGTTTTCTTTCATTTGTCAACCGATTGCGGAGGCGAACCGGACGGAAAACAGAAAAAATGTAACGGTACGGCCCTGCGGAATGCGAGTGGCAAGTGAGTGAGCAGTCACAAGTCACCAGTGACCAGTCAGGAGGGCGGAAGCGGCGGTGCGAGCGGCTTGCCGGGACTCCTCCAGAGCCTTCGCCCCTTGAGGAGAAGGTGTCGAGCGCAGCGAGGCGGATGAGGGGGCGTTCCGAAATGCAGACCGTTGAATCAACGAATCCGTTCTCGATCCGCCCCCTCATCCGTCATCCGGCTTCCGTGAGACGCCGGATGCCACCTTCCCCCCGAGGGGGGAAGGCTTTTCGCGCGGTCCGTTTGCTCAAATTATGAAATCGGTTCGATCGTGATATCCGTGGCAAGCTCCCCGTCCTCGGTCACGATGGCGGCGACGGCGGAGCTTCCGTCATCCGACGACAGCTCGCCGACCTGTCCGCCCCGGACGGTCAGATACTTGCTCAGCCAGATCGGCTCGTCCAGCGTGGAATCCTGCACGACGATCCCGTAGGTCCTGAGCGTGACGCCGCGGCCGATCATCAGGCAGCTTCCGCTTCCCTCGGCGTTCAGACCGAGGCCGTTCTCCACGCGCAGCGTACCCTCGCCGGTCAGCTTCAAGCTGCCGCCGTAGCCCGCGCCCCAGATGGAAACGGACGAGATCTCGTTGTCGCCGGACAGCTCGATCGTGAAGCCGTTGCCCATCAGATTCACGTCCAGGACCGCAAGACTGCAATCGGTGAGATACAGGGTATTGGACGCGCTGTCATAGGAGATGCCGTCTGCGGAGGAAACGAGCCTTCCGTCGGGATCGTAGGTATCCCAGGCTGCGCCGCGGACGAGATAGGAGTAGTTCGTGTCCCCCTCGTTGGCGAAGCGGAGATAGAGCTCCGGTCCTTCGGTGCTCCAGGAATAATCGCCGTTCCAGTCCGGCTCCAGATTGTCCAACTCCGGGAACTCGTCCTCCTCCGGCTCCGTCGTCGGGACCTCTGTGGTCGGGACCTCTGTGGTCGGAACCTCCGTGGTCGGAACCTCGGTGGTCGGCACCTGGGTGGTGACAGGCGGCTCGGTGGTGACGGGCGGCTCGGCGGAGACCTCGGCGGGCTCCGTCGGCTGGAGAATGGGGTCCTCGTGCATGACCGGGATCTTTGCCTCGGCCCTGGAGGCCAGAGGGTCGATCTGATTTGCGGCAAGGGACAGAGCTGCGACCGCGATTGCTGCGGTCACAAGCCGCCGGAGCAGCTTCCTGCTTCCGGATTTTCGTGTTTCCTCCGGCGGCTGCGCCGGAAGACGCTCGTTGAATTCATCCATGGAACAGGCGTCCTCGCGGGGAAGCCTGTCCTCCGGGGGCAGGCTGTCCTCCATGCGCCGCGGAAGCCGGTATCCGTCATCAGGCAATATCGGCAAGGCCCTTCACCTCCCTTCTGTTCAGGCTGCGCATCGGGTCAGGACTTGTGAACGTCGAGCTGCGGGAAGGGGCATTCCACGCCGAGCTTGCGGAAGCCGAGCAGCAGGTCGTGATTCAGAATGCGGCAGCCGGAGAAGATGTTGTTTTCATCCACCTCCGCGACGAATTTCAGGACGACGGCGCTGTCCGCCAGCTCGTCCACGCCCAGGTAGACCGGGTCGTTCTTGAAGACGTCCGGATGGGACAGGCGGATCCTGGCGAGCAGATTCGGCAGCTCCGCCTCCAGCTTTTCCAGATCTGTCGCATAGGGAATGCCGATCGTGGAGACGCTGCGGGAGGGCTTGTTGGAGCGGTTGAGGATGTTCTTCATGGCGGAGTTGTTCATGATTTTCACGTTTCCGCCGGGGTCCGTGATGCAGGTCGTACGCAGGCCGATGTCGGTCACGGTGCCGCGGAAGCCGTCCACCTCCACGATATCGCCTACGTTGTACTGATTTTCAAAAATCATAAACGCGCCGGTCACCATGTCGGTGATCAGGCTTTCGGCGGAGAAGCCGAGGATCAGAGCGACGATCCCAACGCTCGCCACGATGGTGGAGACGTTGACGCCCAGGATCGACAGGCCCCAGCAGAGGATGACGATGGCCGCGATATACTTGAGGATGCTTGAGACGATGGACAGCACCGAGCGGGCGCGATGGTTTTCCGGGTGCGGCAGAGACAGGAGGAAGGACAGCAGGCTCTCGACCATCAGAACGCCGAAAATCATCACGAGCAGCTTGAGCAGGACCGGGAGATCAAGCCGAAGATTGCGGAAAATACCCTTGGGGATCAATCCGGTGGCAAGGCCGAGGGCAAACAGGCCGACCATCAGAGCGGCGAAGACGATAAAGCGCAGGATATGGCTTTTACGGTTCGTTTTCATGGGAATCTCCTTTCACGCTGCGATCAGTTTGATTACGCACGGGTCTGATTCCGTTATAGCATACGATTTATAAAAATACAATCCCCAAATGCAAAAAATTCGGAGATTGTATGAATTATTTGAATAAAAAACAATTATTTTGCCTGTCTGCGGACGCGTCGGAAGCTCGGCCCAATCGCCCGGTTGAGAACCTCCACCACCATGTAGCCCAGAACGATCCCAAAGCAGGTCAGCCCCAGGGCCTTCCCCTTCGACGCGGCAAGCGAGATGTCCTTGGTGACGAGACCGTACATCGCATAATAGAGCGAGCCGCCGGGGATCAGGGGCAGGGAGCAGACCGTGGTGAAGACCGTTGCCGGGGTTCGCATCACGCGGGCCAGAATCTGCCCGTAGACCCCGCAGGCGACGGAGGCAATCATCGTCGGCCCGAAGACGCCGGGAACGTACTTAGCGGTCAGAGAATAGATGGCCCAGGTCATCGCCCCGCCAAGGGCGCAGAGGACGATCTTGCGGTCGGTCACGTGGAACCAGAGGCAAAAGCCCACACAGGCCGCACCGGACGCCGCGATCTGGACCAGGACCTCCGAATTGAGCCCGGTCACCTCGTTGTTCGCCCCGGCGGAGAACATCATCAGGGGAAAGGCGATGCCGAGGGCAATGCCGATGGCCCCGGTAAAGGACGCCGCCAGATTGATGAGGCCGGAGAGGGTATCCAGATGGATCAGATCGCGCAGGCCGTTCGTCGTGCCCAGGCCGCTGACCAGAAGCATGACGACGCCGACCGTGATATATCCCATGTGGTTCGCCGCGCCGAGCCTCATCGCCCCGATGATCAGGCACTCCACCGCGAACGAGATCAGGAAGTTCAGGATCAGCGGGTTATGCTCCCGAACCGAGAGCCGGCGCATCAGAAAGCTGATCATCACCGACGCGACCAGGGCGATCAGCGAATCGACCAGATCACAGCCGAAGAACAGGCCGAAGCCCCAGCCGCCCAAGGCCGCGCCGAGGGTCATCAGCCAGGGCTTCTGCGGCCTCTGGGCCAGGATCTCCCGCAGGCGGGCCGCAAAGTCGGCCTCGTCCGGCTGCTCCGCGCAGGCCCAGCGGGAAAAGGCGTTCAGGCGGCAGAGCTGCGCAAAATCGACGCCGGAGGAAAGGATCCGGCGGACCTGCGTGCAGACCGTTCCGTCCGGTCCGGTGACGGTGGCCTGGATGTTGGTGGGGATGACCCAGATATTCAGGTCGGTAAAGCCGTAGCAGACCGCGAGCCGATTCAGCGTGTCGTCCACGCGGTGCGTCTCGCCGCCGCATTCGATCAGCGCCTTGCCCGCGTCCAGAATCAGACCGAGCATCCGCTCGCAGTCAAAACAGGCCGTGCGTTCCATAAAGCGCCTCCCTTCTCCGTTTGTTTTATCCTACCGCGTTTTCCCGCGTATTGCAAGTATTTTCCGGGAAAGAATCCGAAAAAGGGCTTGACGGCGGCGAAAAAAGGTGTATAATAGAGGCATAAGGAAGCAGTCTGCTTCCGTTAGAATCACAAAGGAGTGTTCCGCATGCGCAGCAAGAGTCGGGCCAAAATGGACGAGATCGCGGAGTTTGCAAATCAATATTACCTTGCCCACGGGCATTCCCCCTCCACCACGGCCATCGCCGCCCACGTCGGCATGGCCAGAGGGACGGCTTACAAATACCTTGCAGAGATGAACCGTCTCGGGCTGATCCGCTATGACGGCGAGACCATTTCCACCGCGGTCACGCAGAAGCACAACCCGGACTTCTGTCTGGCCGAGCGCGTCGGCTCCATTCGCTGCGGCTCGCCGGAGGAGGAGGCCGCCAACGTGGACGAATACGTGACGCTCCCGGTCTCGGTCTTCGGCAAGGGCGAGTTCTATCTGCTCCGGGCGAAGGGCGATTCCATGAACCTTGCGGGCGTGGACGAGGGCGATCTGCTGGTGGTGGAAAAGGCCGAGACCGCCGCCCTGCACGAGATCGTGGTGGCCCTGGACGAGAACGGCGGCAACACGCTCAAGCGTCTGGAATACGACGCCTCCCGCGGCCGCTATTTCCTCCAGGCCGAGAGCTCCAACCCGGAAAACCGGAACCTCTATCCCGCCGAAATTTCCATCCAGGGCGTCACGAAATACGTCATCAAGCAGGTATAACACGCAAAGGAGGGGCTTTTATGAATCTGCAAATCCGCCCCAGGCCGGAGCGCGTCTACGTCAAGGTCGTCACGGCCTTCGACCAGACCGGGTATATGTGCCCGACCTGTATCACCTGGGCCGACGGACGGACCTTCCAGATCGAGAAGATCCGCGATTTCCGGCCCGCCTACACCGCCGGGAACGACGTCGGCGGCGACTGCTACACCGTGGTCATCTGCGGGCAGGAGCGGCATCTGTTTTTTGAGCGGACCGACCCGCTGTTTTCCAGCCGCGTCGGGCGCTGGTACGTGGAAAAGGCTGCGGCAGCGGAGACTTAGGAGGACGCTTATGGAGGCGCGAACCTACATCGCAATCGACCTGAAATCCTTCTACGCCAGCGTGGAGTGCGCCGACCGGAAGCTGGACCCGCTGACGACCAATCTCGTCGTGGCGGACCTGTCCCGGACCGAGAAGACGATCTGCCTGGCGGTCTCCCCTTCCCTCAAGGCGCACGGGATCCCCGGACGGCCCCGGCTGTTCGAGGTCGTTCAGAAGGTCCGGGAGATCAACCGGGCGCGGCTGGCAGCCTATCGCAGGCGTCAGCGCGATCCCGGCGTCCCCTTCTCCGCGGAATCCTTCGACGCCGAGGCTCTGGCGCGGGACGACTCGCTGGAGCTGTCCTACGTGACCGCCGTGCCGCGGATGGCGCGGTATATGGAGGTCTCGTCGCAGATCTACGGCATCTATCTGAAATACGTGAGCAAGGAGGACGTGATCGTCTACTCCATCGACGAGGTCTTCATCGATGCAACGGCCTATCTGCGGACCTACAAAATGACAGCCGGGGAGCTGGCGATGGCAATGATCCGGGAGGTGCTCTATACCACGGGCATCACGGCGACCGCCGGGATCGGGACGAATCTCTTTCTGGCGAAGGTCGCGATGGACGTGGTGGCAAAGCACACGGAGCCGGACGAGAACGGCGTCCGCATGGCGGAGCTGGACGAGCAGAGCTTTCGCAGACTGCTCTGGGACCACAGGCCGCTGACGGATATCTGGCGCATCGGCCCCGGCATCGCCCGGAAGCTCGAGGCCAACGGCATGCACACCCTGGGCGACGTGGCGCGGATGTCGGTCACGAAGACCCCCGTCCGGGCCGTGCTGGAGCGCCCCCGGAAAAACGAGAGCGCCGTGCAGATCTTCCGCAGCGGCGAGGATCTGCTCTACCGTCTGTTTGGGGTCAACGCCGAGCTGCTGATCGACCACGCCTGGGGCTGGGAGCCCTGCACGGTGGACGTCATCAAGCAGTACCGACCCGTCAGCAGCAGTCTCGGCAGCGGTCAGGTCCTGCACGAGCCGTATTCCGTCGAGAAGGCGCGGATCATCGTCACGGAAATGGCGGACGATCTGAGCCTGGAGCTGGTCCGAAAGGGCCTTGCCGCCGACCGGATCGAGCTCAGCATCGGCTACGACCGGGAGAGCCTGACGGAGCGGGACGGACGGTACTACGACCGCGCCGGACGCCTCTACAGCGGAGGCCTCAGCCGCGATCCCTACGGCAGGATCCAGCCGAAGCACACCGGCGGCGGGAAAAAGCTCCCCCTGCCCACGGCGTCCACGAAGCAGATCGTGGAGGCGGCCCTTGCCATCTACGACGAGCAGACGAACCCCGCGCTGCTGGTGCGCCGCGTCAACGTCGCGGCGCTGAACGTGATCTCCGAGACGGAGGCCGAAGCCATCCGCGCGGAGGCCGCAAAGCCCCCCGCGCAGCTCAGCTTCTTCACGGATGAGGCGGCTCTGGCTGCGGAGCAGGCCGAGGCTGCCGCGCTCCACGCGCGGGAGCGGAATCTGCAGCGGGCTCTGCTGCAGATCAAGGACCGCTTCGGCAAAAACGCGATCCTCAAGGGCGTGAACTACGAGGAGGGCGCGCGGGGCCGCGAGCGGAATGCCGAGGTCGGCGGACACCGGGCGTAAGGAGAGCATATGGGAAACCGAACCTATACCTGGGTCCAGAAAGAGGCGACCCGCGAATATGACGATATCATCGACCTTCCGCACTACGTTTCCGCCACGCGTCCGCACATGCGGATGATCGACCGGGCGGCGCAGTTCAGCCCCTTCGACGCCCTCACCGGCTACGACGAGACCATCACCGAGACCGCGCGACAGACCGACGCGCGGATCGAGCTGTCGGAGCAGGAGCTTGCCGCCCTCAACGAGACGGTGATCCGCCTCTGCGAGCGCTGCGAGCAGGCGCGGCACGAGCGCTTCCACGGCGACGAATCCGCGGAGCTTCCCCGGGCACGTGTCACCTACTTCGTCCCGGACCGCGCCCTGAACCGGCACAGCCGCAAGACCGGCGGCAGCTATCTGACCCTTGCCGGAACCGTCCGCCAGGTCGATCTGATCGGCGGCGTCATCGTGTTCCGCGCCAGCGCCGACCGACCGGAAACCCTCGTCCCCCTGGCCGACGTTTCGGAGCTTCATCTGCTTGAAAATTGAGAATTGAGAAGGGAGAATTGAGAATTTGCGGTCTCCCTGCGGGAGGATTGAAATCGGCTGCGCCAACGTTCCGAAACGCAGCGCCTCGTAGGGGCGCGTATCCACGCGCCCGCACGGATCGACAACAGACCCCCGCCGAAAAAAC